>JAEEGL010685040.1_pt1 | contig 11347 bp, 3 predicted proteins | sample 9134231 | NCBI WGS metagenome assembly JAEEGL01 (sample SAMN16246548, study PRJNA631951) | gut metagenome | biome: gut microbiome; feature: rumen; material: fiber-attached | host: Bos | place: Iran: Karaj | collected 2018-10
AGGTCGCTCGGCTGCCTGGCTTGCGGCCCAGGTTCATTGTACCCCAGAGAACGTCTATAAATTATGCAGGCAACCATGGGTGAGCATGCCGTTGCTCTTCCAGATTTGCATGGTGTTGAATCATGACTTTTTCAAGGATTGTTCTGAGAATCTGCAAAAGAGGAAATCTAAATAGATTACACAAAAATTGGTAAAATAAATCATGATTTTTGGTAAAATAATTCAGTATCCATGCCATGTGGTATGTTAATTATTATTGTATTTTTACTTTTTTGAAAATGTAATGATTATTAAATATTGAGCTTATGAAAACAATTGATTTACAATTGAATAGCATTATTCCTTCTGTTATTCTAATCCTGTTGATGGCCACAATGGGGAAAGCAAATGCGCAGTACTATTATAATTATGAACCAGCATTGGGTGAGTATTCTGAAGAAGGATCCACATCTGATAATGTGGAGATGAATTTCAATTATTCTAATTGCAGTTTCTCGTCAACGACTAACTATTACTGGATAGGTCATGTCAACACTTGTTTGTATTCCCATAATACATCAAGCGGATTGATGAGGTTCCGTATCGCAAAATGTGATAATAATTATTATTTTGGGAATGGTGGTTCGGGTAAGATAATAATTATGAAAAACAACAGTAGTGTTGTTTTATGTGAAACTTATTCAATTTCTGACAGTTATACTCATTATATTACGAAGTCATTTTATGAAAGTAATTTTTCAGGAACAAATTATTATGATGTGTTTCTCATTACCTCCGATTTAGTGAATCGTTATTATGCAGGAAGAGTTATTGTTAGAAGAGGATATGCTCCAGAAGTGACAACAGGTGATGCTTATAATGTCACATTCAATTCGGCCACAATAAGTGGTTATATAAACCCTAATGGATTGACCACAACTTATTATTTCCAGTGGAGTACGAATTCTTCGTTTTCAACTTTCAATTATTCTGATACCTATACCTACCCCAACACAGGTTATTCCCCCAATGGTGTAAGTTTGGGGGCATTTGCTGTCTTGGAATCTGGAAGAACCTATTATTATCGTCTGCGTGCCACGAATGCAGCGGGCACAGTTACTGGCGAAACACGTTCTTTTACTACACTTTATAATTACGTACCACCCGAGGTTACCACACAAGATGCAACGGATATCACTCCTTATCAGGCAGTATTGCATGGATGGGTGAACCCTCAAGGCTTGCAAACCACGGGTTGGTTTGAATGGGGAAGTACGACTTCTATGAATAATACTACGGATTCCTGGACGATTCCTAGTGATAACTATGCAAATCTGACAGCTAGTAAACAACTAACTGGATTGGAGCCTGGCCAAAAGTATTATTTCCGGATCTGTGCCTCCAATTCTGAAGGAACCACCTATGGAACTAGACTATACTTTTATACGGATGCCGGAGGAAATCCCATCGTTACCACGGGAAGTGCCTCTTTGATAACCTCTAATACAGCGAAAATCAGCGGAACCATTAATCCTCAGGCTCTAACAACCAGTTATTATTTCCGTTACGGAACAACATCGAATTATGAATTAGGCCAAGTTGGTCAAGGTTCGTTGTCGTCAGGCATTACCACAACCCAAAACGTTTATACCAATCTTTCAGGCTTGATTCCTAATACCACATACCATTACCAGTTGTATGCTACCAATAACCAAGGAACAGCCTATGGTGAAGACAAGACTTTCAAAACAGAAGAGAACCTCTGTTATTTCGCCGATTGTACCTCGGGTGAAGTTCATGATGCTGCCACATTCTTATGTGAGCGTGGGGTGGTAACAGGAGATGCAGGAGCTCATACTTTAAGGCCAGGCGATGACATCACTCGTGCAGAATTGGCCAAGGCAACGTTTTTCGGCTTGTATAGCAACAGCAATGGGGTGAACATCCCCAATCCTTTGGTGACTGATTATTTCCCTTGTATTTACCCTGACCTTCAAGTAAATTCATTTTATTATCAATCGGCAAGGGCATTGCTATATCTTGAATATGGAGATGGTGTTTCACCTTTTGATCGTGACAACTCTTGCTTCAACCCTAATGGTACCATTTCCCGTCGTCTGGTGCTGAAAGTGCTTTTGGAGGCTTTCAATATTGCTCCTGCAACGAGTGGTTCCACACCTTTTACCGATTTTGCATCAACAGAAGCTTTTTGGGGCTATGCCAAAAAAGCATACGACCTCGGAATTGTACAAAACACGACATTCCGACCTACTGAGAACTGCACCCGTGGTGAGGCTTTCCTCATGCTATCCCGCATTTTACAAAAGATAGATCAAAATGCCATTACAAAGCCGAATCCCAACTACGACACCTACAATCCACTTAACTCAGATTATTTTGTTCCTGCTAACCTTAGTCCACAAGTGGCTAATGCCATCAGAGGGGTGGAGTACGGTAATTTCAACTATTATGAGAAGGATTTCTTTGACATTCCTGGTTACATGAACCTGAGTTTTGGGATTAGTTACAACTCTTATCTCACCGAGATGCCTTCTGAGTTCTATCCCGTGAATCCTATGGGCAAGGCTTGGACGCATACATACGACATGTACATGAATATCATCACGGATCCCTACGAAAACAAATCCTATTATGTGTTCCACATGGCAGAAGGAGCCTTGTTGATTTATAAGGCTGAAAACGGTGCCTTGGCGAAATACACCGAGGGCAACTACTATACGCTCTCTTCTAATTCATTGTCCGCAAGTTCTTACACTTTGAAATCCACAGGACAAATGAGCTATGTCTTCACCAAAAAATCTGATGGCGTTTATTACTTGACGCAAATCAAAGATCGTAGTAACAATACAATTACGATTAACATTGGCTCAAGCAATGGTAAATACAGAGTGAGCTCGGTTTCAACGTTGGGGCGTACCCTTACCTTTGGCTATACCTCTGATAATTTGCTTTCATACGTGAAAGACCCTATCGGTAGGTACGTGTATTTCTATTATACTAATGGCCAAATGACCTCGCTCAAGGATGCCAAAAACCAAACCACATATTTCAACTATGGTACCTTGGATTCTGAAAAAGGCTTGCTGAAAGAAATTCAGCTGCCTAAAGGTAATTATGTCTATAACGACTATCAACGTCGTAAACTGAAAAGTATGAGCTATTATGGTGTTTCAACTCAAACCCATACGGATATCTCCATTTCACCGGATTATCAAAATGGGAGTACAACCTCAAAGGTGATTGAGAATTTGGGCGGAAGTCAAAACGTGACCACTACCTATACCATGAACGACAAGAACCGTGTCACTAGAATCAAGGACAACTTGAATACCGATGTTTCTTATCAATATGGTATGGATAACAATCCGGATCTCGTCACAAAAATGACGGATAACAAGACGGGTTTGCAGACCTCATACTCATACGATGCATCAAGCGGTATGATGACCTCGGTAACCTATTCCAATGGTTCGGAAACCCATACTGTCATGGCCGCCTACAATGCGTACAATGACATCACGGAATACACCGATGCCAACAACAACAAAACCTATTATTATTATGATGCCAGTACACATCATCTGAATCGCATTAAGGATGCCATGGGTAATACAACCTATATTGATCACAACAGTTATGGTGTTCCGACACGAGTGACAAACCCCATGGGAATGTATATTGATTATAACTATAATAGTTATGGTAACCTCAACGAAATCAGTATTCCTTCGCTGAATGTGACGGCTATGCTAAATTATGATGGTGTCAGTCGGACGACATCCAGAACGGATTTCTTGGGGCGTACTACCAACTACACATACGATAATAATGATAATGTAGTGTCAATCACCAATGCCGATGGAAAGACAACAACCTATAATTACGATGCCAACGACAATGTGACTTGGATCCAGAATGCGAAGGGAGTAAAGACCAACTTTACATACGATAGTAACACTGACTTTCTGACCCAAGTGTCGTTCCAAGGGGCTTCAAGGAGTTACACCTATAACCGCGATGGCTCGTTGAAGTCCTTCACAAATCCCAATGGTAACACCTTTAACTACACCTATAATAATTCAGGGGAGCTGACGAGTGACGGATATGCCTCTTTGCAATACTATTCCAGCTCGGGATTGCTTTGGAAAGTCACCAAAGATAACAAGCCCATTACCTATACTTACGACTCGTTTGACCGGGTGCAATCTATCGCTTACGATGGGATGACAGTGAGCTATACCTACGACAATAATGGCAATGTCCTTACGATAACCTATCCAGGTAGCAAGACGGTAACCTATACTTACGATGCCTTGAACCGAATTAAAACGGTGAAGGATTGGAACAATAAGACCACGACCTATAGTTACAGGGCTGATGGCCAGATTGACTATTATCAGTATCCCAATGCTGTGCGTACCACATTCAATTATGACCCGTCAGGACGCTGCAATAGTATCAGCACAAAACGCAGTAGCGGCAGTGGTTCAGTCGTCGCTGAATACAGTTTTGAACTCGACAACATGGGGAACCATCTCTCTGAGTCGTTCACAGAGCCTTTTGCTTCTTATCCGTCCATTTCAACAGAAACTATCAATTACAGTTATGGCAATAACAACCGTTTGGAAACAGCAGGAAATTTGTCGTTCCAGTACGACAACAATGGCAACACCATCACTCGAACCGGAAGAACTTATGACTATGATAACAAGGATAACTTGATTTCGGTGAGTGGCGATTATACCGCCACGTTTACTTACGATGGCCTTGGCAACCGCCGTTCAGCAACCCGCAACGGCACTACGACCAAGTATGTGCTAAACCTGTTGGGCTCTATGCCAGCGGTACTGATGGAAACGGATGCCAATGGCTCTGTGTTGAACTATTATATCTACGGTGCCTCTGGCTTGATTTCACGTATCGATGCTAACAACAATACTCGCTATTATGTGTACGATTCCCGGGGTAACACCGTTGCTATGACTGATGCCACCAGTTCCGCTAATGTCACCCATAAATATCAATACGATGATTTTGGCAAGGTGCTGCAATCAGAAGAAGCCGATGCTAATCTTTTCCGCTATGTAGGACGATTTGGCGTGATGTATGAAGACGAGGCTCTTGCTTTCATGCGCGCCCGTTATTATGATCCCGAGATTGGACGATTCCTTAGTGAAGACCCGATTTGGAGTACGAATCTGTATTTATATGCGGATAACAATCCGATGATGAGAATCGATCCCCAAGGAGAGAACGCTGCTGCTATTTTTACAAATATTATGGGTTGGGTTGGAACCACATGCACATTTGCTGATTTTGCTGCTTTTGGAATCGATCTTGATTCACAAACAGGGGTGAATAATTATGCTATGTCATGGGCTTCAGTCTCCGCATCATTGGTTGGAGTGATATTGGGTTCAGCTAATCCTGTAGGTGCAGTAGCTACATGTCTTAGTGCTGGTATTTCAATAGGTCAGTTTATTGGCGATGCTTTCGATGAACAAATAACAAATGGCTTGGCCAATCTAATGTATAATATCAAATATAAGAAAAAACAGAAAAAACAAGGTGCGAATCTTAAGCCAGTTCAATCTGTTCAATCTGTTCAATCTGTTCAAGCGGCTGCGCCTGAATTCAAAATCGATAAAGAAGCCATGGATTTCATTTTCGGTTCTTCGGATTCATACGCTAAACACCTTAAGAGTTTGTTTTTAAGCTTTAGGGAAGCAAATTGGCCTCAGGAAAAGAAATTGCGGGCATACGAATCCATGTTCCGCAGAGCAAGAGAATATATGAGCAAGTAATAATCGTTAGGAGTTGAACATAAAAAATAGAAATACCATGAAAAAGATATTCACTATAGCAATCCTGTGTTTGATGGCACTCTGCGGCTACTCCCAGTCCACGAACACTTACGAATATGACAACCTGAACCGGTTGATTAAGGTTACCTACGCCAACGGCGCAGTGGTGCAATACACCTACGATGCGGTGGGCAACCGCACCAAGAAACAAGTGAATGGCGTTTACACGCAATACACCATCACGGCCTCAGCCAGCCCCACGGCAGGTGGCACTGTGAGTGGCGCGGGAACCTATACCCATGGTTCGTCCTGTACCTTGACGGCGACCCCCAACACGGGCTATGCCTTCACCAAGTGGACGAAGAACGGCACGCAGGTCTCGACAAGCGCCAGCTATACCTTCACGGTGACGGCCAATGCGAGCTACGTGGCGGTGTTTACCCAGAACAGTTACACAGTGTCAGCTTCTGCCAGCCCCACGACAGGCGGCACTGTGAGCGGTGCGGGAACCTATACCCATGGTTCGTCCTGTACCTTGACGGCGACCCCCAACACGGGCTATTCCTTCACCAAGTGGACGAAGAACGGCACGCAGGTCTCGACCAACCCGTCCTATACCTTCACGGTGACGGCCAACGCGAGCTACGTGGCGTTGTTTGAACAGACTGTGACCACGGTCGATCACATTCAGCCGCTCACCAACGGCTGGAACTGGTGGTCCACCTATATTGACATGAACGGTGCGGAGGGCCTGACGCTGTTGGAGAACAGCCTGGGCGCCAATGGCGTGATGATCAAGTCGCGTTCCAGCGGCTTCGTTGAGTCGTACGAGTATAACGGTACTGTGGGCTGGTTCGGACAGCTGACTTCGCTGAGCAACGAGCAGATGTACAAAATCAACATGAACGGATCAGGGAACAGCACTGTGAGCGGTACCGTTTCGGGTGCCAGTGCGCACCCAATCACCATCGGTTACGGCTGGAACTGGATCGGCTACCCGCTGAGCCAGTCGGCGGACGTGAACGCGGCGATGAGTGGCTTCACCCCGTCGGTTGACGACATCATCAAGGGTCGCAACAGCTACACCACGTGCTTCTCGAATGGAGGCGACCTGATGTGGTTCGGCACCTTGAACACGCTTGTTCCGGGCAATGGCTACATGTACCAGTCTCAGAGCAGCGGGACCAAGACGCTGGTGTTCAGCCAGGGCAAGGGAGCGTCGCTTCAGGCCAACGTCACCCCCGAGAACAATGTGTATCGTCCCGAGAGCGACCGTTTCGCCGACAACATGACGGTGACCGCCGTGGTGGAGTTGGACGGCGAGGAGCTTCGCTCCGAGAAGTATGAGCTGGCGGCCTTTGTCGGTGAGGAGTGCCGAGGAAGTGTGAAAATGATGTATGTGGAGCCAATGAACCGTTACATAGCCTTCCTGAACGTGTTCGGTGAAGATGACGAGGAGCTGGAGTTGCGTTTGACGGACGGAGAGACGACCGGCGTGTCCTCCGACAGGCTGACGTATGTGGCCGATGGCGTGCGCGGGACCCTATCCAAGCCTGCGGTGCTTCGTTTCGGTACCACTACGGTAGGAGAGACTCCCTCGATGGTGCGAGTCTATCCGAACCCGGTGCGCGAGCGCGGTGACCTGCGTCTGCAGCTTCCTGTGAAAGAAGGGACCCTTGATGTGGAGATTAGCAACGTGTTAGGCATGAGGGTCTATAAAGACAATGCCATGGAACTCATCGGCTCAGAGGCACGCCTCACCCTTCCTGCCTCGGTGGTGCCCGGCACGTATGTGCTGAAAGCCACGGCTCAGGATGGCACGGTGTATTACGGCAAGCTGGTTGTAGAATAAAAGAAACTGATAGGTTTGTTATAAAATAGTATAGATGAATAATAAATATAAGTTTTTGTTAGTATTGTTGGTTTGTATGTTGCCAACTATGATGAGGGGACAGGAAAGTTCAATGGAGACAAGGTTTGCGGGGCAGTTGAACGGTGTGTTTTCGGTGTCGGCGAACACGCAGGTGAAGTTCTCTCAAGGGAATTTACAGTATCGTGCAAGCACTAACACATGGAAAATGGCAGATAACCAATGGGATTATATTGGTGATGACAATAGTAACATCTCTTCCAGTTATGGTGGCTGGATTGACTTGTTTGGTTGGGGCACGAGCGGATATAACCATGGGGCTGTTTGTTACCAGCCATGGTCAACCAGTTATTCTCATAGTGATTATCAGGTCTATGGTAACTACAGCTACAACTTATTCGACCAGACCGGTCAGGCCGACTGGGGCTACAATGCCATCAGCAATGGCGGCAATCAGGAGAACAGCGGATGGCGTACGCTGACCCGCGATGAATGGGACTACGTGTTCAACACCCGCACGATGGTGAATGGCGGCCCTCGTTACACCTTGGGCAGTCGAGTTGAGGGCGTGTTGGGCGTGGTTGTCTATCCTGACAATTATGCGGGTTCAGCGGTTTCGTCTGACCTTACGTCAGAGGGATGGGCTGAGTATGAGGCTGCTGGCTGCGTCTTCCTGCCGGCAGCCGGCTTCCGGGACGGGACTTCGGTCTACTATGTCGGTTCCTACGGCAACTACTGGTCGGCTTCGTACTACGGTACCTACGGCGCGTGGTACATGCACTTAGACGACTACTTCCTCTACACCGACTACGTCAGCCGCGACTACGGTTTCTCGGTGCGTTTGGTTCGTTCCGCTCAGAACTATTCCTTTACCATCAACGCAACCCCCAACCCAGCGGAGGGCGGCGCGGTGAGCGGTGCCGGCGCCTACGCAGAGGGCGCCGAATGCACGCTCACGGCAACGGCTTCAGCGGGTTATACCTTTACCAGTTGGACTGAGAACGGCATGGAGGTATCTATAAACCCGAATTATACGTTTACGGTGACTAGAAACAGAACACTGGTGGCGAACTTCGCGTTGAAAAAATATACAGTCACCGCCACCGCTTATCCTGAAGAAGGTGGCTGTGTATCCTTGGCCGTCAAAGGCAACAGAAACGATCTTACCTACGACTTTGAGGACGGCACACAAGGCTGGACCACCTTGAAAGGCGCGGAAGGCAACTCGCCGAACAACTGGATGCATAACACGTCCTATACATACTCTCCGAATGATTTCAGCCACGGTATGGGTCACAACAATTCGGATGGACTAATGCTTTCCGAATCTTATATCTCTCCCTCAACTGTAGGAGGTAGCGGAACTGCTGTCACTCCCGACAACTACCTTATTTCTCCACAAGTTCGTTTAGGCGGCAGCATCACATTTTATGTTGGCGTGAAAAATGTGAGTTATTGTGCTGAGAAATTCTCCCTGATGGTTTCGACAACTGGCAATGATGCCGTCAATAACTTTATGGCTGTTCAGACTTGGATCTTCACCACCTCCACTACTTTTGGTGCTGCATGGAATGAATACACGGTAGACCTTAGTGCATATAGCGGCATGGGTTACATTGCCTTCCGTCATTTCGATTGCAACAATCAATGGTTGCTTTGCATCGATGACATCACTATCGTGGAAGGCGAATTCCATTCCAACAGTGAAGGCAATTATTATTATGGTGATTCTTGCACTATCAATGCTACGGCCAACACGGGCTATTCCTTCACGAACTGGACGGAGAACGATTCTGTGGTTTCTACCGAAGAAACCTACAGCTTTACCGTGACAGGCAACAGAACTTTAGTCGCCAACTTTGAAATGGATGCCACCGACAATCATTGGACTCCTCAAGAACAAGGCTTCGAGGACAACATGACGCTGACGGGCGTGATCCAGATTGACGGTGTGGAACAGACTTCTACTTCGTTGGAGTTAGGTGCTTTCTGCAACGGACAGTGCCGCGGCACCGTGCGCCCCCTCTTCTTTCAGGCTACTCAACGTTATCTGGCGTTGATTACCATCTTCGGCGAGAATGGTGACGAACTGACCTTTAAACTCTACGACCACGATCAGGAGATGGAACTCGATTTAGTGTCACCTGAGGGCGTGGTCTTTGGTGCTAACAGCTACGGCTCACTGATGAACCCTTACGTGCTGAACTTCACCACTCCCATTGTAGAATATTCGGTTACTGCCACGGCCAGTCCGTCGGCAGGAGGCACGGTGAGCGGTGCTGGTACCTATAATCATGGTGCCAATTGCTCGCTTACGGCCACAGCTTCTGAGGGTTATACGTTTGTTAACTGGACGGAGAACAGCGAGGTGGTCTCCACGAATCCCACATATTTTTTCACGGTGACCGGTTCTAGGACCATTGTGGCGAACTTCGAAGAAGTTCAAAGTAGCGATAACCATTGGACTCCCCAAGCTGAAGCTTTCGAAGACAACATGACGCTGTCGGGTGTGATCCTGATTGATGGTGTGGAACAGACTTCTACTTCGTTGGAGCTGGGCGCTTTCTGCAACGGACAGTGCCGTGGCACCGTACGCCCCGTCTTCTTCCCGGCTACTCAACGTTATCTGGCGTTGATTACCATTTTCGGCGAGAACGGTGACGAACTGACCTTTAAACTCTACGACCACGATCAGGAGATGGAACTCGATTTAGTGTCACCTGAAGGCGTGGTCTTTGGCTCCAACAGCTACGGTTCGCTGATGAGCCCCTACGTGCTGAACTTCACCACTCCCATTGTAGAATATTCGGTTACTGCCACGGCCAGTCCGTCAGCAGGCGGCACAGTGAGCGGTGCGGGCACCTACCAAGAGGGTCAGAGCTGTACCTTGACTGCCACGCCGAATGCTGGCTATACCTTTGTCCGCTGGACGAGGAACGGGCAGGTGGTCTCCACGAATCCCACGTATCTTTTCACGGTGACGGACAATGCCACATACGTAGCGGAGTTCAGTCTGAACAGCTATGGCATCACCGTCACAGCCAGTCCTGCCGAAGGCGGCACAGTGACGGGAGTGGGTAATTATAGCTACGGCTCCACGGTGACGCTGACTGCTACCCCCAACGCCGGCTATACCTTTGTCCGCTGGACTAAAAACGGAAGCCAGGTGTCAACGAACTTAAGCTATACCTTTACGGTGTCGGGAGCGGCTTCCTACGTGGCGGTGTTCAGCCTGAATAACTATGCTGTTACGGCCACAGCCAATCCATCCAATGGTGGTGTGGTGAGTGGAGGGGGAACCTATAACCATGGTGCCAGTTGTACGCTTACGGCTACTGCTAACATGGGCTTTTCCTTTGTTAATTGGACGGAGAATGGGACGGTGGTTTCCAATTCAGCCACCTATAACTTCACGGTGACAAGTGCCAGAACGCTGGTGGCAAACTATGAGGAAATACAAGGTGGGGATCACTGGACTCCCCAAGGCGAGGGCTTTGAGGACAACATGACGCTGACGGGCGTAATCCAGATCGACGGTGTGGAGCAGACCTCTACTGCATTGGAGTTGGGCGCTTTTTGTAACGGACAGTGCCGTGGCTCCGTGCGCCCCGTCTTCTTCCCGGCTACTCAACGATATCTGGCGATGATCACCATCTTTGGCGAGAATGGTGAC
>JAEEGL012586950.1_pt1 | contig 11347 bp, 10 predicted proteins | sample 9134231 | NCBI WGS metagenome assembly JAEEGL01 (sample SAMN16246548, study PRJNA631951) | gut metagenome | biome: gut microbiome; feature: rumen; material: fiber-attached | host: Bos | place: Iran: Karaj | collected 2018-10
TCACCACCATTCTTTTTCTTTAGCATACCACCTTTTTCGCTTCTTGTATATTGACATTTCGCTGATTTTTTTCTGACCCTTTCCAGTTTTCAACTTTGTGCTGAAATTGTGGATTTCTTAGGCCGACTGAATAGTTACAATTTGGGTATTAATTTTGCGGTTATTTTTTTGATGATAAGTGGTTATTCATTATATTGAGATATAATTCGTAAAGCTGATGGTGCTTTTTGATTACAACGTCAAGAATTATTCCGCATGTAAACATCAATATGCCGAACAAAGCGATCACTCCGGAAACTATTAGCGTGGGAAAACGAGGAACCAATCCTGTCTCAAAAAATTCTATAAGAACCGGAATGAACATTATCAGAGATATTATCCAAAGAAAAATTGAAATCAAACTAAAAAACATAAACGGCTTATATTCTCTGAAAAGAATAAATATAGTTCTTAAAACCTTGATTCCATCAGAGACAGTATTCAGCTTTGAATGACTTCCTTCAGGACGGTCGCGATATCCTACAGGTATTTCTTTGAGAAGAAAATTCTTGTCCAGCGCGTGAATTGTCATCTCGGTTTCAATTTCAAATCCATGAGAGAGAATCGGAAATGACTTGACAAACATTTTACTGAACGCTCTGTATCCAGTCATAATATCCTTGACTTTGCTGTGAAAGAGATGGTTTATCAGAAAACGCACCAGTCTGTTCCCCGAATTATGAAAAGGACGCTTGTTTTCGGTAAAGTAGGTTGAAGAGAGCCTGTCCCCTATCACCATATCAGCTTTGTTTGTGAGAATAAGCTCTGCCATTTCACGGGCGTTTTCAGCAGGGTATGTATCGTCGCCGTCCGCCATAATATAGCAGTCGGCGTCAATTTCGCGAAACATACTGCGTATTACATTCCCTTTCCCCTGTCGGTATTCATGTCTGACTATGGCTCCTGCTTTTGCAGCGATTTGAGCAGTATTGTCTGTCGAATTGTTGTCATATACATAGATATCCGCATTTGGAAGTTCTTTTTTAAAATCAGTTACAACCTTTTCGATTGTTTTACATTCGTTGTAACATGGTATTAATACGGCTATTTTTTTATCATTCATGATTTATTGTCTCCTCGTTCTTTGTTTCTTTTGAATTATTCCTGAATGCAATAACCGCCAAAAAAGGCAGACAGCAGAATGTTGCGTAGGCATATCTCAATTCAGCAAAAACAGGTGTGGCAATGAGAAGAGAAACGATTATCGCTATGCAAGGCAATGCAGAAAAGACCGTGATTTTATCTTTTTTTCGGTATCCAATAAAAACGGTTAAAAGCAGAAGCCATGTATACAAGCCTATACTGAGAAACGGTTTTAATATATCCAGATATTCAAAAAGCTTAATGTAAGAATATACTGCTTTTTGGAGAGCGTTTGAATAAACAATTCTCATTGTTCCCACATCGTCAGTAGCAGAGGTAAATGTAAATTTCCAATAATCATAGCCGCCGTTCCAATAGCCCTTGGTTTGGTCAACCCATGCCAAAATATATGATTTTGGATGAGATATTCCAAGTTTAAAATACAAACCGATATATTCAGACTTATGTTGAGTGAAATAATCCTGACCGCCATGATCTCTGATATAAAATTTTATCGGATCGGATATATCCGGATCATATATTTCTTTGATTTTATCGATTTCTATTACTTTAGAAATAAGCTTTTTTTGTTCGTCAGAAAGATCGTCGTTATCAACAACCGTTCTCGAAATCTGCTGGAGAGGAATTGACAGCGATTCGACCGGCGCCGGCTGCGTAACGCCCAATGCGCTGAGTACAGGATGTTTAAGCAGCAAAGATACAAATATTACACAAATCAGCGAAACACATAATTTTTGGTTCTTTTTTCCAAACCAAAGAACAAAAATTATAAATGTCAAAGCAAAAGCAAACATTCCGTTGCTCCTGAGCAAACACATTCCGAATCCGCTTAAAACGGAAATTGACAAATTTAAATTTCGTGATTTACCTAAGTTTTCAAGATAACGGAAAACAGACACCGTAAAAAACAATGTTGCAGCTGAAAAAGGTATGTCCTTCCACATTGTAAAGCTGTATGTCATGTTTATAGGCAGAAGCATGAAAAACAATGCTGTGCAGATAATAACATTTTTGCATATATTTAGCTGGTGAAATGTTACAATTACATATGAAAATGCAGCCGAAAGAAGCATTATTGAAAACAAGTTGTATAATGCTACTCCTATATTCAGGCTGTTAAAAAGAGATTGCCCTATTGTAACAAACACTCGGATCATCATAGTGTGATAAAAAGGATGATGATTTGAATATTGACCTGATAGTATCTGCTCCAATTGTTCTCTGTTATCGCCTGAAGATATTCCCGGATAATAAGATAAAAGCATAATAAGAGAAAAGAATACAGTTATAACCGCAAATGACTTCAAAAATACACTGCGAGAATCTGAATTATAATTGTACCTGTTCCAGACAAACGACGTCAGCTTTTGTGAAATAAAGCTTAAAATAAAATAAACAATATATGTTCCGCCAATAAAAAGCATAGGCACATAAAACAGAATAAATATCACATTAAAAAGAGCCATGTTGTTCATAAGATTTTCAATTTGCGAAGGTCTTTTTAATGAAGCTGCTATTCTTTCTATCATTGAAGAGGAAAGATCGTGGTTTGCCAGAATAATAGTAAAAGAGAAAACGGCAGCTAAAATAACATTTAAACGTTCATTTCTTTTTAATATAGCTTTTTTATCATGATTTAAATTTTTTTTGCATAAAAACCCTAAAAGTCCGATAAGAAGGTATATTACATAATATGACCTTGTATATATCAAAATACTAAGCCATGCAAACATAGTGATATTTTGAATAACACTGTGAATTATTGTAAAACGATCACTAAATAATACACTACGTATATATTTTTTATCAAAAAGATTCATGCCTGTTTCCTCTCATTATCAGATGAATTTATAATTGCTTTGTGCGGCAAATTGGAATTGCTCTCACTGAAAGCGGCTATTGCCAAAAAAGGCAGACAACAGAACAAACCGTATGCATACCGGAATTCCGCGAAAACAGGCGTACCCAATAGTAGTGAAAAAATAATTGACAAGCATGGTATGGAAGAAAAAATTATTATCTTATCTTTTTTTCTGTATCCTATAAAAGCAACAAGAAGAATCAACCACGTATGCAGACCTATGCTCACAAACGGCTTGAGCAGATCCACAATTTCAAAAAGAGTGCAATATAAGAAAACCGCTTTTTCCATACCATTAAAAATAACAGTTCTCTTTAATCCAAGTTGATTGTCAGAAAATGCATAAGAAAATTTTACATAATCATAACCGCCATTCCAATATCCTCTCGTCTGGTCGATCCACGCTGTAATATATGATTTAGGGTGTTTGAATCCAAGCTGCAAATATAGAAGCGCATATTCAGTCTTGTGATTTTTAATATATTCCTGACTTCCTTTGGAGCGAAGGTGAATTTTAAGCGGGTCTGATAGTATAGGTGTATACAGAGTTTTTATTTTATCAATATCAGCGACTTTTGATATTAATTCTTTCTGATTGTCTGTCAGATCGTCATTTTCTATTACAGTTCTGGCAATCTGCTGAATTTGCATAGATGAAAGCTCAACTATATCTGATTGTGATACATTCATTGCATTCAATACAGGATAAGTCATTATTAGAGCTGTTGCAAGTACAGACGCTAATGAAATAAGCATTTTTCTATGTGATTTACCAAACATAAAACCAAAAAAAACAAGTGTTATGAAAACAACTATCAATCCATTGCCTCTGAAAAGGCACACACCCATTCCACTCGCAGTTAAAATAAGAGCATTCATTTTTAAATTATTTCCGATTCTCTTGAGATATCTGAATATTGAAACCGTAAACAATAAAATAAATGCATTAAAAGGCGTATCCTTCCACATATTAAAGCTGAACATGATATTATAGGGCATAAGCATATATATCAATGCTGCGGAAAGAATAATCTTTTTGTTTATATGAAGCTGATAGAGCGTAAGTACCGCATACGCAAACGCGGACGACACAAAAGCGATGCACGCAACGCTGTAAAGAGCAGCGCCAATATTAATATCGTTAAAAACTTTAATGCCTAAAAGAATAAAAAGACGAACAACCATAGTATGATAGAATGGATTTCGATTTGAATATGTTCCGGAAGTTATTTCTGAAACCTGCGCGATAGTATCAGGACAAAAAAATCCGGGATAGAAGCCTAATAGCATTATTATTAAATAAAAGATGCTTATCATTAGGAATGCTGAACAAAATATCTTTTTTTCAGGAGTATTATAAGAATTATTTTCCCATTTGAAATACGCAATTTTTTCACTTATGAATTGTAAAATAAAAAATATCAGATACATTCCTCCGAGAAAAAGAACGGGCAGACAAAGTAAAAAGATATATATTTTATAATTCATAAACTGAAAAAGACTTATCTTAGCTATAAATTGTTTATGTATCGAAAGAGATTGATATATTGATTTTGTGAGTGAGGAAAACATATCATAATTCGCAGCTATTAACACTAAAGAAAAAATTGAAGCAATGAGTAAATTTGCTCTATCATATTTTTTATTTGTAAATTGACGACAGTAAAATCCTGAAAACCCTATAATTAAATAAATGACATAATATGAGTTTGTATATGACATGAGCAGTGTCCAGAAAAACATTGTAACCAATTGAATTAAATTGTGAATAAAGCCAAGACGGTCGTCTGTCAGATAATTCCTCAATATTTCATTTTTACGACTCATATTCAGTCACCTTTCATCACCTTTGTACAACAATATTTTTAATAAATCCCGCAGCTTACGTTATTATGTAAACTGCGGGATTTGAGGTCAGTAATTGCAAAAAATCATTTGCGTATTATTGTTTACTCTACGTTATCGGTTTCTTCCGTATCAGATGTCTCTTCAACAGGCTGCTCCATTGCTGCGGCTGCTTCTGCCTGTGCTTTGAGAACTTCCTTGATAGAAAGACTTACATGCTTATTCTCAAAATCGATGTTGGTTATGGCAGCGGTCACAACGTCGCCGACTTTGACAACATCAGTGGGCTTCTCTACGCGGTCAAGACTGAGCTGGCTTATGTGAATCAAACCGTCTAGACCCGGCAGAATATTGACAAATGCACCAAAGTTAGGAGTGCCGACAACCTTTGCCTCGATAACAGAGCCAATCGGGTAGTTATTCTTGAGAATTTCCCAAGGATTGTCCTCTGCCTTCTTGTAAGCGAGAGAAATATTCTTCTTGTCCTTTTTGACGTCCTTTACTCTTACCTCAACGACGTCGCCGATGGAAAGAACATCCTTAGGATCCTTGATCTTTTCCCATGAAAGCTCAGTCTTGTGAATCATGCCGTCAACAGGACCGAGATTAACGAATACGCCGTAGCTGGTCATTGACTTGACAACGCCTGTGTATGTCTTACCGGGCTCGATTTCATCCCAGAATTCCTTTTCGGCAAGCTTCTTGATAGAGCCGATAACTCTGCCTCTTCCGCCCTTGATAACCTCGATAACAACAAACTTGACCTTCTGTTTGAGAAGTGTTTCAAGCTGCTGCTTAGGCTTGAGCATGCACTGGGAAGCGGGAATGAAAACATTCACACTGTCGCAGGCGACAAGCACGCCGCCCTTGATAACCTGTGTAACAACGCCTTCAAAGACTACAGGTTCTTTCTCTTCTACAACCTGCTCGACAGTCTCGTTTTCGCTGTCCTGTGCGTCGTCATCATCACGACGGCGGCGTCTTGTGGTGATCTTTGGAGAAGCGGCGATCATCTTGTCCATTGTCTTTCTTGACTCAAGAATCTTCTTGGAAAGATAAATGTAGCCTTCCTGGTCATTGGTCTTGAGAATGATAAGCTCAAGCTCATCGCCAACCTTGACAAGGTCTTCGGGTTTTGCGTTGGGATCATCAGTAAGTTCTTTCAGCTCGACGATGCCGGACTGTTTTCTTCCGACGTCCACATATACCTCAGTCGGTGTTATACCGACGACTGTACCCTTGACTACCTTTCCATTAATATTTGAATTCTTGTAGTACTCCTCAAGAAGTTCTCCAAAGTTTTCGTTGTTCTGAATTTCACTCATGGTTTATAGGTCCTCCTTATTTATGTCAGCCGACGTCTATGCACCGACTGTAACATCTATGTTGTTTGCCGCATTATTTAATAGATTTGCAAGCCGACAGGACATCTTCGATTATACCGGCTGGCGTGGAAGCGCCGGCGGTTATACCTATACGATGTGCAGCCTTGACTTCGTCAATAGGCAAATCATCGGCTGTTTGAATAAGCACGCTCCTGCAATACTGGGAGCAGATATGAAACAGCTTTGCCGTATTTGAACTGTTTGTTCCGCCTATGACAATCATAAGATCACATTTTTCAGACAGCTCTGCGGCTTCCTGCTGCCTGCTTTGTGTCGCACTACATATTGTATCAAATAAAGTGGCGTTTGTACAGTCCTTTTTGAAAATTTCTAAACATTTTTTCCAAATCTCCGTGTTGAACGTAGTTTGCGCTACGACAGAAACAGAAGCGGCTTTTAATTCAGCATGTTCTTTCAACAATTCAGATAATTCTGTATCGTCGCGGAACGTATACGCAGCATTGCTGCACCTGCTCTTAATTCCGAGAACTTCAGGATGTTCAGAATTGCCAGCAATAAGTATTATATCACCCTTTTGAGATGCTTTGGTGACAATACTATGAATTTTTGAAACGAACGGACAGGTGGCGTCCTGTATGACAAGTTCCTTCTGTTTCAGTTCATTATAAATTGAAAGAGGAACTCCGTGCGAGCGAATAACCAGAACATGATCAGACGGAACTTCATCAGGAGTGTCTGCAATTACCACTCCTCTTTCGGCAAGCTGCCGGACTACCTGTTCGTTGTGAATTATCGGACCGAGCGTGCAAACCTTCTGACCGTCATCAAGCAGGGAATTTACCAATTCGATCGCACGGTTTACACCAAAGCAGAAGCCTGCGGTCTTTGCAAGTTTGATGCTTTTATCCATATCAGTACCTCAAGCAAGGGAATCGAGCTTGTTTTTTATTGTATCAACCACAAGCTGCACCGACTGTTCAAAATCAATTTCTGAAGTATCAATCATAATTGAATCCTTAGCGGGTCTCAGAGGTGAAATCGGCTTGTGTGTATCGAAATAATCGCGCTCCTTGATGTCCGCTAAAACCACATCGTAGTCCGCCTCCATACCCTTTTCAAGAAGCTCCTTATATCTGCGCTGCGCTCTTACCTCAGGAGAGGCGGTGAGGAATATTTTTACCTGTGCGTTTGGAAGAACAACTGTTCCGATATCTCTGCCGTCCATGATGATGTTGGAGGTTCTCGCAATCTCCTGCTGCATGTCGGAAAGGCACTGACGCACCTTTGGAATTGCCGATACTATGGGAGCGCATCTCGTTACTTCGCGTGTGCGTATAACTCTTGATACGTTCTCGCCGCAAAGATAAATTTTCTGTTCCCCGTCCTCGTATTTCAGCTCGATATCGAGCATGGGAAGGATTGAGCCGACTTTTTCGGCGTCATCTGGATCGATCCTGTGCTGCATCACATAAAGCGCCGCGGCACGGTACATAGCACCCGTGTCCACATAAACGAATCCAAGACGTCTGGCTGCTTCTCGTGAAATTGAGCTTTTGCCAGCTCCGGAAGGACCGTCAATAGCTACATTAATCATATGAGTAAAACCCCATCCTTTCTGCTGCGGATATTCCTGCGCAGCACCCTGTCGAAAACGCGATCTGGAGATTGAATCCGCCTGTGTGAGCGTCCACATCAATTACCTCTCCGGCAAAATACAAACCAGCAACAATTTTTGATTCCATTGTTTTCGGTTTGATTTCAGTCACACATATGCCGCCGGAAGTAATTATCGCTTCGTCTATCGGACGGAAACCTGCAACATCGAATTCAAGATTTTTTAAGAGTCCCGCCAAAGCAAGTCTCTGTTCCCTCCGGATTGAATTGACTTTAGCACTGTAAGGAATACCTGTTCTTTTTATTATAACAGAAATAATCTTTTGTGGCAATAGTTTTGAGAGAGAATTTACAAAATCTTTGTTAATATTTTCCGAAAAATCTCTCAGAATTCGGTTGTCGAGCTGTTCAGGAGTAAGAGCGGGCTTTAAATCTATTGAAATTTTATATTTTTTATTTGGATCACGCATATGAGAGCTTGCGCTGAGTATTACGGGTCCCGACATTCCGAAGTGTGTGAAAAGCATTTCGCCGAAATCCTCATAGACTGTTTTTCCGTTTTCAGGATCGGAAACCCTGATTGCTATATTTCTCAGAGAAAGCCCTTGCGCCTCCGCGCACTCCCTGCCGTCTATTTCAATAGGAACAAGCGACGGCTTTGGTGCGACTATTGTATGTCCCGCACTCTCAGCAAGGAGATAGCCGTCACCCGTTGAGCCTGTAAGCGGATAGGATTTGCCGCCTGTGGCTATTATACATTGAGAGCAGCGCACTTCTCCCCCATTCTTTAACTTTACGCCTGAAATGCTCCCGTTGTCAATTGACAAATCCGTTGCCGTATCACGTATGACATGAACGCCGCCTTTTTTACAATATCCGATAAGTGCGTTGTTGATATCGTAAGCCCTGTCAGATACGGGAAAAACTCTGTTTCCTCTCTCTACTTTAAGAGGTACGCCGTTTGTCTCGAAAAAATCCATCACGTCACGGTTGCTGAACTGTGAAAACGCACTGTAAAGAAATTTGGGATTAACAGGAATATTGGCAAAAAACTCATCGCGAGAGCAGTTGTTTGTTACGTTGCACCGACCTTTGCCGGTGATTAAAAGCTTTTTTCCATTGCGCTGATTCTTTTCAATCAGCGCGACTGCAGCGCCTCTTTCCGCAGCCTTTCCAGCAGCCATCATTCCGGCTGGTCCTCCGCCTATCACGATAATGTCGCAGACAGTCATATGCTTTCCTCCGGCTTTTGGTAGATGTCATATTCATCCCATATTTCTTCGAGACGTCGGAATGTGTTTGAAACCTCGCTTTGATTCCGCTTGATTGCCGCGACTATCAGGGCGTTAATCACGCTCATTGGGGCAACGAGAGAATCCACTATTGAGAGCATGTCGCTCTTGGCAATGAGAGCGCATTCAGCGTACTGTACGAGCGGTGAGGACATACTGTCGGTTATGGCGATAATGTTAGCGCTTTTTGTATTGGCAAATTTAAGCGCGGCAATTGCGCTGTTGCAGTATCTTGGAAAGCTGATACCGATGACGCAGGCTTCGCTGTCAACATGCATCATCTGAGCAAGCGTGTCGCTTTCGTTTGACGGATCGATCACAACGACATTTTTGAATATAAGCTTGAGATAATATCCCAAAAAGACTGCGAGAGCTTCGGCGCTTCTTGCTCCCAATATGTAAATCTTCTCAGCTTTACAGATCATTTCCACTGCCTTGTCAAAATGCTCTTTGGACGATTCACCGAGCGTGCGGCGTATTTTGTCTATGTCAGATGTAAGAACGTTTTCGAGTATTTCGTCGTCCTTGATCCGGCTGCATGCCACATCTATACGCTGTACAGAGGTCAGGCGGTTGCGGATCATCTCCTGAATTGCCTTCTGTAGTCCCGGATATCCGTCATAGCCAAGCTCCGTTGCAAACCTGACAACCGTTGACTCGCTTACTCCAACTGTCCTGCCAAGAGTGGAGGCGGTCATAAACGCGGCTTTATCGTATTTCTCACAAATATAATCCGCAATAGCCTTCTGTCCTTTGGAAAAACCTGAATAACCCGAACTCAAGGCATTTAAAAGCGAATTACTCATAATAATCCCTCACACCACAGCCTGATTTATATTACCTGAGCTGTGCATTATAAATTTAACGCAAAAGGCACTCGCAATTTTTAAGGAATTTGCGAATGCCGAATTTTTATTGATTTTTCATCTTCAAGGCGCGGTCAATTGCACGCTTTGCGTCACGTTTTGCCGCGTCTTCCCGCTTATCATAGAGCTTTTTGCCCTTGCAAAGACCTATTTGCACTTTTACCAGTGAACCCTTAAAGTAAAGCGACAGAGGTACTATTGAGTAACCCGCTTGCTTTACACAGCTGTAAAGATGGTTAATTTCCTTCTTATGCAAAAGCAGTCTTCTGACTCGCAGGGGATTTACATTGAATATATTGCCATGATCATACGGGCTGATATGCATTCCTTTAATGTAGAGCTGCCCTTCTTCAATCGAACACCAGGCTTCCTTTATATTGACCTGCCCCAGTCTGAGAGATTTGACTTCAGTACCGGTAAGCTCTATTCCAGCCTCATAGGATTCCTCGACAAAATATTCATGATAGGCTTTTTTGTTCTGGGCAATGCTTCTGTTTGCGTCCTTATCCTTTGGCAATTCTAATCACCTCATAATTCGCTGCGTCCGTCAAGCGCCCGTTTGAGCGTGACCTCATCGGCATATTCAAGGTCGCCTCCGACGGGTATTCCGTAGGCGAGTCTTGTCACCTTAACGCCCAGAGGCTTGATCAGTCTGGAAAGGTACATAGCCGTCGCCTCGCCCTCCACAGTCGGATTGGTTGCCATAATGACTTCATTGACTCCCCCCGCGTTTATACGCGCAAGCAGCTCTTTGACGCAGAGCTGCTCGGGACCAATGCCGTCCATTGGCGAAATGCAGCCATGAAGTACGTGATAAACCGCGTTGAATTCATGTGTGCGTTCCAGCGCAATAACATCCCTTGGTTCCGCAACAACGCATATGATGGATTTGTCCCTCGCTGCGTTAGCGCATACGGGGCAAAGCTCTTCGTCCGTAAGATTGCAGCATACGGCGCACTTGCGGATTTTTTCTTTTGCCTCTATGATTGCGTTGGCAAATGCCTCCGCTTCCTGTTTGGGAAGATCAAGCACATAGAGCGCCAATCGCTGAGCGCTTTTTTTACCTATTCCAGGCAGCCTTTCAAACTGTTCAATAAGCTTTGTAAGCGGTGCTACTCGGTAAGCCAATCAGAATCCCATTCCCGGAAGAGATAAACCGCCTGTGACAGCGTTCATTTTTTCTTCCTTATCGGCGTTAATGCTGCGAATGACCTCATTGACGGCGCCTGTGATCATATCGGCGAGCATTTCCGGATCGTCCGGATCTATTGCTTCAGGACTGATGGATAGATTTGTTATCTCCATCTTGCCAAGCATGGTTACGGTCACCGCGTTGCCGCCTGTGCTGACGGTGTATTCCTTCTGGTCAAGCTCCGCCGA
>JAEEGL012640144.1_pt1 | contig 11347 bp, 12 predicted proteins | sample 9134231 | NCBI WGS metagenome assembly JAEEGL01 (sample SAMN16246548, study PRJNA631951) | gut metagenome | biome: gut microbiome; feature: rumen; material: fiber-attached | host: Bos | place: Iran: Karaj | collected 2018-10
AATTTCTTCAAATACAACATCAGGAATTAAATATTCACATTTTAACATATTATCTTTATTTGCTTCAAAGAATTTAGGGAATCCTTTTTCAAGAGTATCAAAAATACGACTTGTAAAACCAAAGAAGTTCATTGATACAAGGGCATTTGGTTCTACTTCAAAACTTTCTCTTCCATCAAGAGGAGATGCGATAATCTTATCATCTACTTTTTCAATAGAACTTTCCGTAATATTAGTTAATAAGCCATTACTACTTTCACAAACACCACGTTTAACACTACCATTTTCCGTCATAGTATTAATAACTCTAAAAGATACCATTGAGTAATCATCGTTAGTACTATTATCAAAGTATTCTTTAATTTTCACATATGCATCTCTTCCATAGAAGTCATCAGAGTTAATCATTACAAAATTTCCATTAACATGATCTTTACAAGCGAGTACAGCATGAGCTGTTCCCCATGGTTTTTCACGTTCAGCTGGAACTATTACACCTTCTGGTACATCATTAATTCTTTGGAAAGCATATTCAACAGGAATCTTACCTTCAATTCTTTTTCCTACTGTATCACGGAATAAATCATAAATTTCATCCTTAATTAGAAATACAACTTTGGTAAAACCTGCTTCTATTGCATCATAAATGGAATAATCAATAATAAATTCTCCATTTGGTCCAACTGGTTCTACTTGTTTAAGTCCACCAAAACGACTTCCCATACCTGCAGCTAAAATAACTAAAGTTAAATCTTTTTTCATATAAACACCTCTTATCTTTATTTTACTATTTCTTTTTCCTTTTAACTATATTTATTGTAAATATTTTATTCATCTATTTTATGAAGACTAGGATGATTCTTCATAAGCATCTTAATTCCATAAGGCATCTTAAAGGCCACTTTAACAATGGACTTCTCAACACTTATAATTTTACCTGTTCCAAAGTTATCGTGATAAACATAATCTCCTTCATGATAATCACTATCTTCATCACTCATTAAATTTAATACTTTCTTTGGTTTCTCGGTCTTTTTTATATATTCGTCACTTGTTCCAATAACATTTAATAAGTTTTCATCTATTTCTTTAATAAAGCGACTTACAGGATTAAATTGTTCTTGTCCATATAATAGTCGACTACGGGCATTAGTTAAATATAATTTTTCTCTTGCTCTTGTTATTGCAACATAACAAAGTCGACGTTCTTCTTCAATTTCACTATTACTATTCATACTATTCATATGAGGAAATAATCCTTCTTCAAGACCTGTTATAAAGACATTATCAAATTCTAGACCTTTTACAGCATGAACAGTCATTAAAGTAACACGATTACTAGAATCCATTATTTCTGTATTATCACTAATTAATCCGACTTCATATAAAAAGTCTGGTAAAGAAATAAGTCCATATTTATCTTCGAAAGCTTTTGTAATAGACTTAAATTCCTCTAAGTTCTCAAGTCTTGTTTCAGCTTCAACACTACCTTCTTTAAGGAGTTCTTCACGAAGTCCACTTCGACTTAAAACCAGTTCAACTAATTCTGTAAGTGATAAATGTTCCATTTCTTTTTGAATATCTAGAATCATATTCTTATATTGAAGAGGTTTTCCTGATGTAATTGCATCAAAAATACCAACATTTTCTTCTTCACTTCTAAGAATAATATCTTCCATGGTTTTATTACCAATACCTCTTTTGGGAGTATTGATACTACGTAACAAACTAATATTATCACGAGGATTATTAATTACTTTTAAATATGCTAATAAATCTTTAATTTCTTTTCTGGCGTAGAAGTTAACCGCACCAATAATACGATATGGAATATTACGTTTTAAGAAAACATCTTCAAATAATCTTGATTGGGCATTAGTACGATATAAAATAACTATTTCATCAAGGGAACACGTCTTACTTAATTTATCTATTTCATTAGCAATAAAATCAATTTCATCTAAACCATTTTTAGCTCGATAATAAGTTACTAACTCTCCTTCTCCTTTAACTGATTCAAGTTCTTTAGGATGTCTTAAATTATTATTTTTAATAACTGAATTAGCAGCATCTAAGATATTTTTTGTACTACGATAATTTTTCTTTAAAATAATAGTTTTACATAATTTATAATCTTTTTCAAAATTTAAAATATTTTTAAAGTTAGCTCCACGAAAACCATAGATAGCTTGATCAGAGTCACCGACAACACAAATGTTTTCAAATCTTTTAGCAAGCATCTTTGTTAAGATATATTGAGCTTCATTTGTATCTTGATATTCATCAATTAAAATATATTTATATCTTTCTTGATAAGCTTCTAAGATATCTTTATTTTCCTTAAATAGTTTTATTGGTAATAATAATAAATCATCAAAATCAACAGCGTTATCATTTACTTTTTCTTTTTCATATTCATTGTATACATCAATAACCATTCGTTCAAAATCAGTATTAGCATATCTTTTATAATCTTCACTTGATATTAAATCATTTTTTAAACTACTAATTTTATTATGAAAAGCTTTTGGTGAAAACTTATTACTATCAATATCTAATCTTTTTAAAACTCTTTTAATCGCTGTTATTGAATCTTCAACATCAAAGATAGCAAAATTATTATCTAATCCTAAATAGTTCTTATTCTCTCTTATTATTTTTAAACCAAAAGAATGAAATGTTGATATTTGCATACTATAGGCATCTCCACCTATAAGTTTAATAACACGTTCTTTCATTTCAGCTGCTGCTTTATTTGTAAAAGTTATCGCTAAAATATTATAGGGACTAATTCCATTTTCGATTAAATAAGCAATACGATTTGTTAATACTTTTGTTTTACCACTACCTGCTCCTGCAAGTACCAAAAGAGGTCCTGATAAGTATTCTACTGCTTCTTTTTGTTCTTCATTTAAATTTGTTAAATCCATAATTTTTCCTCTATATTATTATACTATATTATGACAATAAAAAGAATGACAATTGTCATTCTTTTTTAATTAAAATTAGTAATACTTGAAACGTTAAAAGAATCCGTCTCAAGCGTTATATAACTAAGATAAGTTTTATGTTCATCATCTTCTTTTATACTATTATTATAACGATCTACAATTTCGATTATTTTTCTATTAGCATCACTAACTAAAGTATTATATGTACTAGAACATAAAGAAACAATCGTTTTTAAATCAGTATTAATATTTCCAAAAGTATCATTGATATTTGCTATCAATTGTTCATGAAGAATCATTTCATAATCAATTTGTGATACACTGTTTGCAAAACTATCTAACTTACTTACAAATGATATTAGATTACTATGAAAAGATTTTACTTCACTCTCAATTCCTTTTATAGTACTACTAGCTTCAAAATAAGTCATATAACCTCCTTACGATGATAAATAACTAAAGACATTAATTCCTAATAACATTTCAAAACCATTATTATGTCCATCCCAACCAATATTACTATTAGCGAAGTCATCTGGTACAGTATGAACATTATTAGGGCCAAGGTAACGATTGGCTTCTCTTTCTAACTCACTACTATTTGTATAAAAAGAAACATTATCACCTAAGCCGTGTTCTGTAAGCTTTTTTATTGTAGCGATAGCAGACTTACCAAATTTATCTTTATTAGCTTCTACCATTATTATTTCAACACCTGCTAAATTATCATAATCATTATCATTTACAAATTCTTTTCCCGGTGCAAAATTTTTACTTGGGTCAAATCCCATTGATGCTGAATTAACAGTAACAATCTTTGAATATAATCCAGGATTTACGGATGCAGTTTTAAAGGCTGCAACACCACCTAAAGAATAGCCTACAATTGAGTTATCCAAACTACCCGTTTTATTATAACCTGCTAAATAATTACATGCTTTAGTAATCCCTGATGTTACCTGTGGCATATTTGGAGTACCATCATTTCCATATCCTATAGCAACAATAGTATTAGGATTTATATTCATATCATTTAAGGCTTTTGGAACACTTGATGTACCAGTTCCACACAATATTGTTATCGTATTTGTTATATCTTCAAAAGTTGTATTAGTTGATATAAAAAAGTTACAACTCATTGAACCATTTAATTTTCCATCTTTATAACATTCAATATTATATGGATATTTAACATTATATCGATAAACACAACCATCTACCTCAAATTCATATTTATTGTTAAAGAACACTTTAGCACCATTCTTTTCAAAAATACTTCGTAGTTCTTCTTCTGTAATTGGTCTAATTTTCTCAGAAGCTTCTGGATAATTAAAATAGAATTTAATAACTTCTTCGACACTTTTATCATTATATGTAAAAACACCATCTTTGCTTAAATTATTCAAATTATCTTTATTTTTATCTACTAAATCTAATAATAGTTTTGAAGATGATTTATAACTTGTATTTAAATTATTAACTTTTTGAATCATTTCATCAACTTTATCACTTATTAAATTAACATTACTACTAGTTGATGATGAATAAGAAAAATTTACATTTTTAATACCATCTAAACTTGCTTTAAGATTATTTGCTTTTATATTAATGATATTCAAAGAATCACCAATTATTACTAAATCTTTAGGACTAAAGGTAACTGTACCCATTATTATCACCATTTAAAATATAACATTATGATTATTTATTTTCAATAATAAAAAGAAAGATTACTCTTTCTTTTATCTTTTAACTAAATCTAATTTATCACTTACTACATTATATGTATATTCATAATTATATATACCTTCTTCGATACCATCTTCACATGTAAAACGAATATTTATAACTCTTTCTTTATTATCATTAACATTAAATGATATTTTAGTAATAACATTAGTATAATCTGAAGAATAAGGTAATGGTACATCAACAATTGTTTTTATCTCTTTATCATTTTTATCTTTTAATATTAATTTATGATTTAAATCAACAATATAATTATCATTATCAAAATCATATCCTAAAACTTTTATATTATCAAAAGTACGATATTTCTTGATAATACCATTTTGATTTAAACTAAAGAAAATGACACTACTTTTATCATTATAATTTAAGTTATGAAAATAAAGCATATTATCTTTAATATCATCAAGTATTAAATAATAATCTTCATTTAAAATATTTGTTAATGATTTATTATATATAATAGCGTAATAACTATTATAAGTTACATCACTAGCTTCCATAACATAAAAGTATGTATTATTAGTTTTAACAAGTGATAAATTCTTTTTAGTATCATGACTAACATTATTAATTATTTTATCTTCTTTATAATCATAAATACTTACAGTATTATCATCAAATAACCATAATCGATTATCTGTAATATCACCAAAGATACTTATATAACTATATTTATTATCGTTATATGAATAAATCGTTTTATTATCTTTAATCTCTTTTTGGATATTTAACTTCGTTAAAATATTATTTTTTATATCTTTTATATATACATCATTATCAATACTTACTATTTTATAATTATCAAATTCTGATAACGTCAACTCTTTTATTTTATTTGATGGGCGATAATAAAGTGGTTTATCTAAAACAACTAAAAAAAGAATACTAAAAACACAAAATAAACTTATACATAATAATATTGTTATTATTTTTTGTTTTTTATTATGATTCTTTTTCTTAATGATTATCTTATCATCCATACAATACCTCTATTTTAATTATAAAATTAATAAAATAGTAATGCAATTTATTAACTAAATAATCTTCTTCGTTTACAAAAAAAAAGACAAATAATTGTCTTTTATTATTTAGTAGCTCCCATTGTGATACCTTTACTTAGTAAGAATGCTCGAGGATCTCTTTCAACATCTAATTTAATCCAACGAAGACTATATATTTTTAATGATCTTAATTCATCTGTTGACATAAATCTTTGTAACTCTTCTTCTTTAGCGAAGATTTCCATAAATTTTAATTCATAGTCTTTAATATCATTACCATTAATCAAATCTTTCGCATAACTGATAGCTAAAGCATCCATTTCACTTATTAATAAATTATAATCATTAATATCATCTTTAGTAGTTCTTCCAATGCGTACTCTTTCTTCATATTTATCTAAATCTTCTTGATAAGATTCTCCCCAGAAATGACCTCTAAAGACTTCACCACAACATCTTAAGACACGATTACTTTTAGCAAGTTCATCAGGATTATTTTCTTTTTCCGCTTTAATTTTTCTTTCAACAGCTTGTTTTCCATATGATAAAGCTTTACCAAATTTCTTTTGTAAATCAAATTCATCATCACTTGAACTAACTGCTTCTAATGAATCCATTTCATATAAGGTACGATTAAATCTACCAAGAATATTCATGTATTCAACTCTTCCTCTTTCTTCATATGGTATTGTAAAGAAAATATTATCATACTTTGAAGCGATTGTTTCAATTTCTTCACGATAAGCTTGAAGTCTTTTTAATTCATTTGGTGACATAAAATATTCATTGTTAAGAGGTGATAAAGAATTCATATACATAACTGTTGATTTAATAACTGATAAGGCTCTTATCTTTAACGTATCTAAATCTCTTATAACATTTTTTTCCATATTTATTCTCCTTTTTAATAATCACTATTTACGTAATATTTAACGCTTTCTACTAAAGCTTCTAAATATTTATCTTGTTCACTTGTTAATGCTTCTAAATTCTTTTTATTTGATATAAATCCCATTTCTACTAAATAAGCTTCTGTTCCATAATTCTCTTTATAATATGGATTAGCTTCATATTCAGGATTTCTTCCATCGACAAAGGCTTTTGTAATAAATCCACCAGTTTCTCGAATGAAATAATAATATGTCGTATTAGGTTGTTGATTATAATATTCCCATCCTTTACTTTTAGCTTTTTTAGCTGATGCATTAATATCACTTTGAGTAAAGACTCTTAAATATGTACCATTACTAACTCGATTAATAGTATTGGCAGAATAACCACAACTTGTTCTTGTTGCAATATTATCAGCTAAGGCTTTAGCCATATATGGATTATCACCATAAGCCATATATATTTCAACACCATTAGCATATCGATCCCCACTATTTTGATGAAGGGATAACATTAATTTAGCTTTAGCTTCATAAGGAATACCTATTCTTGAATTATATCCATAAGTTTTAGGACTAATATCACTTTCTCTAGTTAATTTAACTTTTAATCCCATATTTTCTAATTCTTCTTTTAATAAAAGAGCATATTTTAAATTGAAATCTGCTTCATGATATTTACCATTAACAGCTCCTGGATCATTACCACCATGACCTGGATCTAATATGATGTCATAAACATCTTCTGGTAATTCACTTCTTGTAACATCAATTTTTAAAAAGTTATAATCATTAAATGTATCAAAAACAAAATCAACTTTATTATTATAATTATTACCTTTATCATCTTTTCTAGTTAAAGTATAGTATTCAATGTTAGAAAATGATGTTTTATTTTTAAAATGATAATATTTATTAACATCTTCTCCTTTTTCATTTTTCGTTGTTACTTTTAATAATAATACATATTTACCAACAGGGATTGTATCTAAATTAATACCTGAATTAATATATTCATTAGTTACATAATAATTACCATCTTTATATAATGGAAATAAATATTCATGTTCACTATTTTTTAATACTAATTTAGGACTTTCTAAACTTGTTTCAAACTTAATATTCAAATGTTTTCCATATCTTGTATATTCTATAATATCAATGAAACTTTCTTTCTCTGTTTTTAATAATGTTTCATAATATGGATTATTAATTTTTTCACTTCCACAACCTATAAGCAAAAAAGAAACTATAAATAATAATAATATCTTCTTCATATAAACTCCTACCTTTTAATTATACAATAAAAAAGAAGAAAAAAACATTTTTTCTTCTAATTTCCTTCAAAAGTATAACCATCTAATTCTTTTGGTGTACTTCTTGGTTCTTGTCTTTTTACATATTGTTTACTAATGAATCCTTCTTTTTGCTTATATCGAACACGATACCATTCAGGAGTTTCTTCTAAGATAACTACTTCAGCATCTTTATCTAATTTATCGATAATATTGTCAGCTTCAGTAGTATCGGAACTTCTTAAACGAACTTTATCTCCTGTTACTAAAGCGCGATCACTTTCTTTACTATAAGCTTGTCGCATATCTTCTTCACTATCATACCAATCTAGCATATCTTCACGCATAAAACCTGTTTCAATCTTACCTTCGCTATTACGATATGAAACAATATACCAAGCCTTCTCGTTATCATAATCAGGAACAGGAGTATATCCTATAACATGAACATAAGTTCCTTTATCAGCAGTTGTTAAAACATCCCCGCCAGGAGTTTCACGCACTCTAACACCACGTTCATTTACTCTTGCAAAACCACCAGTTTCTTCAACCGTAAATCCTAATTTACTATCTCCACCAGTTTCCTCTAAACAATCTTTTTTAACATAACCAACATGACCTGGCTTTCCATCTGCTCGATAACATATTACAAGTGCATATGGGTCATCAGGATCACCAGAATCTATTACTTTAAATAGATATCCTTCTTTAATAGACATAAATGATGTCTTAGAATTTCCTTTTTCTCCTAATAAAGAACCTGGTTTTTTAGCAATCATATCATAATTAGGATAAAGTACTTCAGGAGCTTCAGAATTATCACTACTTTCTCCTTCTGGATTTAATATTGAATCTATTATCTTATCATCAAGAGTTACTTGATCATTAAAATTATTACAAGCATTGATTTCATCTGTACACATTGTAATTAAATAATTAACTTGATCTATTACTTCTTGATAAGGAACATTATATGGACAAGATGATTTACCATTAGTAATATTAGTCAAACCTTTTTTTAACTCACTTAAAGCTAAATCTAAATACTCTAAGCCATTTGTAACACTATCTGTATTAATCGTCATTAGTATCACCTTTTTGTCTTTCTCTTTCTATTTCAGCACTTATCTTACTGTTAAGTAAATTAATATTACCTCTGACAATACTTATATTAGAGATTAAAATAGAAAGGTTATCTAAAACAATATCTGTTATTCCATTATCATTATCGGCATATATTAAAGAATTAGCTTTCGTTAAATATTCAGATGCTGTACTTAGATTACTCATTGCTGCATTATTTTCACTTATTGCTGACATAATTCACCTCTACCCTAAATTATTAACGGTATCTCTATTTTCAAGATTAGCCTCTTCATACATACCATTAATTTTCTTTACATCACTAATAATATTATCAATTATAGAATTAATATTATTACATGTACTTATTAAACTACCATTTATAAAACCTTCAATATCTTCTTTTTTACTTCCTTCATAAGAATTTAATGAAAGATTTTCATAATAACAAGCTATAATATTCGTCTTTATAGTTTCTAGGCTAGTAATAACATCATTTACAGAATCGAAATTAATTATTATATTCATTTTTAACTCGCCGCCTTATATCTATCTAAAAGAGCATGAATTTGGTTTAAAACATCTTCTATTTCTTCCATACCATCTTTTTCTATTTTTTTAATTTCTTCTATTCTACTATTAGTATTACTAATAAATTCTTCCGTTGTTCGATCTTTCCAACTAGAAGTAATACCATTAACAATATGTTCTAGCTTTGTTATTTCATTATCAACTAGAGTACTTCTTGTTGATAAATTAGATAATTCATTATCAAAACTTCCTTTATAGTTACGATATATTCCCATAATATCCTCCTATTTAATATTATCAATTTTTATAATAATTATCAACTTATTAACATAAAAAAAGAAACATTATAATGTTTCTTCTAATTCATTTAAAATATCATTAAATTCTTTTGGAGGATCTACTTCAAAATGAATTCTTTTATTATCACGAGGATTATTAAAATCAATTTCTTTTGAATGTAACATTTGTCCAAAAGATGGATTAAAACATTTACCATAAATAGGATCATTCGTTACGGGATGACCAATATATTTCATATGAACTCTTATTTGATGAGTTCTACCAGTATCAAGAATACATTCTATTAAAGTATGATTTTTAAATCTTTTTAAGACTTTAAAGTTTGTTCTTGCTTCTTTACTATTAACATCAGTAACCATCATTTTTTCACGGTCTTTAGGATCCCTTCCAATTGGGGCATCAATCGTTCCCGTATCATGATTAATAACACCATCAACAAGAGCAAGGTAAATTCTTTTAACACTCTTTTCTTTAATCATTTTAGATAGTTTATCATGAGTCCAATCATTTTTAGCAACTAGCATAAGGCCACTAGTATCTTTATCAAGACGATGAACAATACCTGGTCTTAATTTATCATTGGACAAATTATATTTACCTAAAAGGGCATTTACTAAAGTGCCAGTATAATTACCAGGAGCTGGATGCGTTACCATTCCACTTTTTTTATTAATAACTAACAAGTCATCATTTTCATAAACAATATCTAATGGAATATCTTCTCCTTTAATATCAATATTAAAATCAAGTTCATCATTTATTTTTATAACATCATCAATGCTTACTTTATAACTAGCTTTTACTACTTTACCATTTACAAGAATCTTATCTTCATCAAGTAGTTTTTTTATTTTACTTCTTGAAATATCAAGATTACTAGCAAGGTAACTATCAAGTCTTATATTACTTTCTTCTACTACTACTTCTTTCATTTCGTAACTCCTTAAAATAATTAATTACCAATAATATTACACCTATAACAATAAAAGTATCTGCAAAATTAAAGATTGGATAATCATAACCAAAGATTTTAAAATCTAAAAAATCAATTACATAATTATATACAATACGATCAAATAAATTACCTAAAATACCACCTGTTATCATTGAAAAAGCAAAACCTTCTAGTTTATTCATATCTTCTTTATTCATATATTTATATATAAAAAATAAAGCTATAACAGTCATTATTATTAATAATATTTGTCTATCTTTTAAAATACTAAAAGCTGCTCCATTATTATGAGCAAGGGTAAGATAAAAGAAATTCTTAATTACTTTAATACTTTCATTAACTTCTAATATTTTTGACATTACTACTTTACTAATTAAATCGATAAAAAAGAAAAGAAAAGTAATTATAAAATATTTCTTTTTCATAATATCACCAATAACATTATACAATAAAAAAGAGAGTTTTCACTCTCTTTTTAACCTAATGTTTTAATTTTTGGAATATCGTCATTAATAGAATTATTAACATACATACCACTTTCTTCAATATTATATGGAATTGTTATTACAGCTCCTGTACTACGTGAAAT
>JAEEGL015355446.1_pt1 | contig 11347 bp, 12 predicted proteins | sample 9134231 | NCBI WGS metagenome assembly JAEEGL01 (sample SAMN16246548, study PRJNA631951) | gut metagenome | biome: gut microbiome; feature: rumen; material: fiber-attached | host: Bos | place: Iran: Karaj | collected 2018-10
ATTTTACTGAATAAGCCTAGATATTGATATTAATATGGGTTAGTGATACAATATAGCGTTAGTGCGTGGAATAATACCACCTTTTGTGCCATAGAGACAGGGTCAAATGCTGGAGGATAATTATATGGACAATTTCATGGATAGATTAGTAGACAGGATGGACGGACAGGGTCGCGGCTATGACGATGATATGCCCATGGACGACGGAAGGGGCGGCGGAAGATACTCTGCACCCAGAAGCAGGATGGATTATGGTGAACCGGATGATTACGGCTATGGCAGAGCCCCCAGGCAGTCGGCGCCCTCTATAGGCAGAAAGGATCTGGAGGAGCTTGGAAGAGCCGTGATATCCTCGCAGAAGAAGATAACCGACAGACAGGGAGAGATTCTTGATGCTGTTCAAAGAGATGTAAATGAGGGTTTCAAGGATCAGAGCCAGAAGATAGATACAAGCTCAGAAAAAGTACTGCAGGCAATAAAGGAGCTTAAGGCTGACATTAAGCAGAAAGAGCCGGCAAGACCTCAGGTTGTCGAAAGTCCCAAAGAGGATTCTGTCTCCAAGGCATACCTTACGCAGATGCTGGAACAAAACGCCAATGATGTGGCGGCTAAATCAGCTGATGCCATACATAAAGAAGATGTAAAGCTTTATAAGAATGTACAGGCTATAGTAGAAGAGAATGCCAGCCGTATTACAAAAGCAGTTACCGCGGAGGGCGCGAAAACATCAGAAAGCGTCAATCAGGCTTTGGGATCTTTGGGATCGCTTGATAAGCTGAGCGGGCTTGAGGCATCTCTTGCTGAAACCAAGGAAGAGCTTTTAAATCGTACATCCGGACTTAAGGCGAAGGTTACGGTGACGATGATATTAAGCATAGTCAATTTTATAGGAGTTGCGGTACTCGTTGCGATAGCATTCGGGTTTTTATAAGAAATGAGTTCAAAATCTGACAAGGATCATTATATTATAAATGGCGGCAGACCATTAAGAGGTGAGGTCGTGATAGGGGGAGCCAAGAATGCTGCTCTTGCCATCATAGCCGCTTCTATTATGACTGATGAGACGGTCACTATCGAGAATATCCCTGACGTAAGGGATACCAATGTCATGATGGAGGCGCTGGAGGGTATAGGAGTCAGGATAAAAAGGCTCGACCGCCATACTATTGAAGTAAACGGATCCCAAGTAGAAAATGTAAATATCGATACAGGAAATATCAGAAAGATAAGGGCTTCTTATTACCTTGTAGGTGCCCTTTTAGGGAAGTACCGTCATGCGGAGGTACCGCTTCCCGGCGGATGTGATATAGGAAGCCGTCCTATCGATCAGCATGTAAAGGGGTTCAAAGCTTTAGGTGCTTCGGTTAATATTTCCGGAGGAATAGTAAAGGCTAATGCAGACAAGCTGTCAGCGGCTCATATATATATGGACGTCGTGACGGTCGGTGCAACGATAAATGTCATGCTCGCAGCTGTAATGGCGGAGGGTAAAACTATAATAGAGAATGCGGCGAAGGAACCGCATGTCGTTGATGTGGCAAACTTCCTCAACAGTATGGGAGCGAATATAAAGGGCGCAGGTACCGATGTGATACGTATAAAAGGAGTAGACAAACTTCATGCGTGCACATACAGCGTCATACCGGATCAGATAGAAGCGGGGACTTTCATGTTTGCCGCGGCCATTACCGATGGCGACATAATGATAAGAAACGTGATACCCAAGCACCTTGAATCGATATCAGCTAAATTAGAAGAAATAGGATGCAGCATCGAGGAATTTGACGATGCGGTGAGAGTGACCGCTTCAGAAAAGCTTCAGCCGACACATATTAAAACCCTGCCTTATCCCGGGTATCCGACAGATATGCAGCCTCAGGCCGGGGTGGCATTAGCACTGGCGGGAGGCGTGAGTACTATCACCGAAAGCATATTTGAGAACAGGTTTAAATATGTGGATGAGCTTACCAGGATGGGAGCGAATATCCGCGTAGAAGGAAATACGGCAATAATAGATGGCGTCGAAGGATTTACAGGAGCCCATCTTTCCGTTCCGGACTTAAGGGCAGGCGCTGCTTTGGTGCTTGCGGGACTGGCGGCTGAAGGAACTACGATAATTGATAATGTGCGGTACATAGAAAGAGGCTATGAGGATTTTGATCGCAAGATACGTGATCTTGGCGGCGATATTATTAAGACCGACGACGTAAAGCAGGAAATAAAAAGATCCAAATTCAAAGTTGTTTGAGCATAGGCGGTGTTTTGGATAAAGGATATGCAGGCTGCACATAATGCGCGGCTTTTTATTTACCGGGTTATAAATATAATTACTTCGTGGGAAAAAAGAAGCGCTGAGCCCGGACCTGTTCTTTGCGCAAGGAACAAAGTATTCGGGAGACTAAAGAATTGCTTCTACATAAAGACCGTGCTCGTGCGAGAGATCAATATAATGGCTTCCGCAGTGAACCATCGGATGTGAGAGATCCAGCTTGTTGATAAGCACGATGTCACCTTCAAGTCCGTTTGACAGCAGTACCCTGTTATTTACATAGCTGTTTACAATGTATTCAAGGAAAGTAAGTATATATTTTGAGTCATACTTTTGAAGGCCTTCGCTTTCAAATATGCTGATAACCTTGAAAGGGCACAGCGGACCTCTGTAAATACGCGCAGAAGTCATCGCATCATATACATCGGCAATGGACACGATCTTTGCAAAATCGTCTATGCGTTCAGAAGTAAGGCCTAAAGGGTAACCGGAGCCGTCAGATCGTTCATGATGCATAAGTGCTGAATTCTTTATATGGTCATCCATTTCGAATTCTTTTAAAATGTTGAAACCTTCGACGGTGTGAGATTTTATGATCTGATACTCGTCATCCGTAAGCTTGGCAGGTTTGCCCAGTATCTGTTCGGGAATCTTTAATTTTCCGATATCATGGAGCAGACCTGCTACAGTAAGGGTATCCACGTCTCTGTCAGGCATATTGAGCCAGCGCCCGAATACATGGCAGATCAAGGCAACATTCATAGAGTGTGCAAATGTCGGATCATCGTACATACGCATATTATGCAGCATGTCAAAGATCTGGAGGCCGGATGGAGTCTTTTTCAGGAGATCATTTGTGTCCTTCAGCAGGCTTTCTGTATCGACTTTGCTGCCCTTGGAGGCAACAAGAAGAGAGTTGACCTGCCCCTTAAATTCATCAACAGCGCCTTCAAAATCCGCCTTGAATTCTTTATACTCCGCAGAAGCCTTGATCCTCTGGCTGTAAGTCATCTCCTCCTGGGGGATATCTTCTGCAGTTTCGCCGGCAGAGGAATCTTCGCGTACTCTTACGGAAAGAATAGAATAGAATTCCAGTTTTGTAATAGATTTATCAGTAAGTTCCGTATCTTTTAAAAGAACGAGCTGATTATTATATGTATATACATCTTCAGCGACGACCATGCCCGGTATTAAGTTTTGGGTAAGAATCCTCGGCATGAGCATTTACTCCATAAAAAACAATATTATGATTTAGTATAAAAAGCTTTTCAAGCGATGTCAAACGTTCCGGTAACAACCAGCAAGGTGCTTTGTTGCCGGTATGCTATATGATATAATACCGCGCATAGGGATAAAGCACATGTAAACGATTTTATAAAAAGCGGGAAAGTGATCATGAAGGAAAAATATGATGTTATCATAGTCGGCGGCGGGGCCGGAGGTATATTCGCGGCATATGAGTTCGTAAAAATGAACACCGGATTATCAATAGGACTGATCGAAAAGGGAAAGAGGCTTGATAAGAGAAAATGTCCCATTGACGGTGAGAAGGTAAAATCCTGCATCCACTGTCAAAGCTGCTCCATCATGGAAGGTATCGGCGGCGCAGGAGCTTTTTCAGATGGCAAATATAATATTACCAATAACTTTGGCGGAGACATGGCAAAGTATGTGGGCGATAAAAAGGCAATAGAACTGATGAACTACGTGGATGAGATAAACATGTCCATGGGCGGAAAAGGCTCTAAAAGATATAATACGGTGGATTCCCAGATAAAAAGGGAAGCCCTGCAATATGATCTGCATCTGCTGGATGCGGAAGTACGGCATCTCGGTACGGATAAAAACTATGTGATCCTTTCTAATATTGTGGAAGAAATAAAAGACCATATCGATATGATCACTGATACGGCTGTAAACGATATTTCGCAAAATAAAGATGGCAGCTGGGAAGTTATAACTGAAAACGGCTCTGCAAAGACCAGATATCTGATACTTGCCACAGGAAGGAGCGGTTCTGCGTGGACTTCGAAGGTATGTGAGCATCTGGGAATAACCGCAAAAAACAACAGAGTTGATATAGGAATAAGGTTTGAATGTCCTTCATTTATCTGGGACAGGATTACCGATCAGGTTTATGAGAGTAAGATAATGTATCGAAGCGGTGTGACAGGGTGTACTTGCAGAACTTTCTGTATGAATCCCAAGGGCGCTGTAGTTACGGAGAATACAAACGGAGTGATGACCGTCAACGGACACAGTTACGAGGATCCGGCAAAGCATACTGAGAACACGAATTTTGCACTGCTTGTTACACATCACTTTACGGAGCCTTTTAAGGACAGCAATGCATACGGCGAATATATCGCCAGGCTTACCAATATGCTTGCGGGCGGAGTGATGGTACAAAGATTCGGGGATCTTGTTGCTAATAAGAGAACAAATTCCAAAAGGCTGTCAGAGTCATTTGTAAAGCCGACACTTTCCGCAGAACCCGGAAATCTGGCACTCGCGATACCGAAGCTCACATTGGATACTATCATAGAGATGATCTATGCGCTGAATAAACTTGTGCCGGGAACGGCAAACTATGACAATCTGCTTTACGGCACGGAGGTTAAATTTTATAATTCCTGCATAGATGTCAATAATACCTTTGAGACAAAATATAAAGGCCTCTTTGTAATAGGAGATGCTTCCGGCACAACCCATTCGCTGAGTCAGGCTTCGTCTGAAGGTGTCTTTGTTGCCAGGCATATAGCTGAGGGAGAATAAATCAGACCACCTGAAATTCAAAAAAATATGTGAGAAACAGGGTTGACATCAGGGTGTCATAGAGTTATTATACATGATGCGGTTAGCACTCGTGATGAATGAGTGCTAACAGAATTGAAAGGATCATTTTTAATATTTATATAAGGAGGCGATTATATTATGAAACTTAAGCCATTAGGTGATCGTGTAGTACTGAAGCCTATCGAGGCTGATGAGACAACTGCGTCAGGTATTGTTATACCGGGCAAGGAAAAAGAAAAACCGCAGCAGGCCGAAATCCTTGAAGTAGGCCCAGGGGGAGTTATAGACGGCAAGGAAGTAAAAATGACCGTCAAAAAAGGACAGAAGGTAATTTACAGTAAGTATTCCGGTACAGAAGTTGAACTCAAGAAAGACGAGAAGGTCATCATCGTACGTCAGAGTGATATTCTTGCAGTTATAGAAAAGTGATTTCGGAGGTGAAATAAGATGGCAAAAGAGATCAAATACGGTGCCGACGCACGTGCGGCACTTGCAAGCGGTGTAGACCAGCTTGCTGATACTGTTCGTGTGACATTGGGCCCTAAGGGAAGAAATGTAGTTCTTGATAAGAGTTATGGCACACCTACTATTACGAACGATGGTGTAACGATAGCCAAAGAGATAGAGCTTGAGGATGGCTTTGAAAACATGGGAGCACAGCTCGTTAAGGAAGTGGCTACAAAGACAAATGATGTGGCCGGAGACGGTACCACGACGGCTACTGTCCTTGCACAGGCTATGATCCATGAGGGTATGAAGAACCTTGAGGCAGGCGCAAATCCCATAATCTTAAGAAACGGCATGAAGAAAGCTACCGATGCTGCAGTAGAGGCAATAAAGAAGATGTCTTCAAAGGTTTCTTCAAATGACCATATTGCAAAGGTTGCAGCTATTTCGGCCGGAAACGAAGATGTAGGAAAGATGGTGGCAGAGGCTATGGACAAGGTTTCCAAAGACGGTGTCATTACGATCGAAGAATCCAAAACTATGCAGACAGAGCTTGAGGTCGTAGAAGGCATGGAGTTTGACCGCGGTTATGTATCAGCATATATGTGCACCGACATGGATAAGATGGAAGCAAATCTTGAAAATCCTTACATCCTGATCCATGACAAGAAGATTTCAAATGTACAGGATATACTTCCGCTTCTTGAGCAGATAGTAAAGACAAATTCATCACTCCTTATCATTGCAGAGGATGTAGACGGTGAAGCCCTTACAACTCTTATTGTCAATAAGCTTCGCGGAACATTTAATGTAGTTGCAGTAAAGGCTCCGGGTTATGGTGACAGAAGAAAAGAGATGCTTCAGGATATAGCAGTTCTTACAGGAGGACAGGTTGTTTCCTCAGAGCTGGGACTTGAGCTTAAGGATGCTACAATGGATATGCTCGGAAAAGCAAAGAGCGTAAAGATCAAGAAAGAGTCCACTGTCATAGTAGACGGTGCAGGCAAGAAGAAGGATATCGATGCAAGGACAAATCAGATCAAAGCTCAGCTTGAGACAACGACATCTTCATTTGATAAAGAAAAGCTTCAGGAAAGGCTAGCAAAGCTCGCCGGCGGCGTAGCTGTCATCCGTGTAGGCGCTGCCACCGAGACAGAGATGAAGGAAGCAAAGTACAGGATGGAAGATGCTCTTGCGGCAACTAAGGCAGCTGTAGAGGAGGGTATCATAGCCGGAGGCGGAAGCGCATATATCCATGCACAGAAGGCTGTAAAGAAAGTTGCCGATGGTCTTGAAGGTGATGAGAAGACCGGCGCGAATGCTGTTCTTAAGGCTCTTGAGTCTCCTCTGTATTTCATAGCGGAGAATGCAGGTCTTGAAGGATCTGTAATAGTTAATAAAGTGAAGGAGTCCAAAGCGGGAATAGGCTTCAATGCATTGACTGGAGAATATGTGGATATGGTTAAGGCAGGTATCCTTGATCCTACAAAGGTTACCCGTACCGCTCTTCAGAATGCAACGTCTGTAGCATCAACCTTCCTTACAACGGAATCTGTAGTTTCGACGAAGAAGGAGCCGCAGCCTCCGATGCCTGCCGGAAATCCCGGCATGGGCGGCATGATGTAAGCTGAAAAACAATATGATAGGAAAGGGGATTCCCAGCATTTATGCGAGGGGATCCCCTTTTTTTGAGCCGTGAATGTATGAAGCTGCGCAAAAGCAGGGCGTTTATGCGCGTATTGCAACACCTTTTTCTTTGATATAAAATAAAAAAGTATTTCTACTTCACGTTTAGGAGACGATAATATGGCAAAGACAAAGAGCATAAAGAAAATAGCGGTACTTACTTCAGGCGGAGACTCGCCCGGCATGAATGCTGCAATAAGAGCGGTCACCAGAAAGGCGATCTTTAACGGTCTTGAGATAGTCGGTATACAAAGGGGATATCAGGGTCTGCTTGAAGAGGATTTTCTTGAATTCGGTCCCAGATCGGTGTCTGATACCATACAGCGTGGAGGCACTATACTGCGGACAGCAAGATCCGAAGAATTTAAGACTGAGGCAGGAAAGAAAAAAGGAGCCGAAATCTGCAGAAAGCATGGCATTGATGCGGTTGTTGTAATAGGAGGGGACGGTTCATACAGAGGAGCGCTTGCTCTTTCACATGAGGGAATAGCCGTAATGGGGCTCCCGGGAACAATAGACCTTGACATAGCAAGCACGGATTATACCATCGGATTTGATACGGCGGTAAATACTGCTCTGGAAGCCATAGATAAAATAAGAGATACATCATCTTCTCATGAGAGATGTTCGATTGTTGAGGTAATGGGCAGAAATGCCGGATACATTGCTCTTTGGTGCGGTGTAGCATCCGGAGCGGAAGATATACTTCTCCCGGAAAAATACGACTACGATGAACAGGAGATAATAAACCATATCATTGAGAGCCGCAAGATCGGAAAAACGCATCATCTGATCATTAATGCAGAAGGAATAGGGCATTCAACTTCCATGGCAAGACGTATCGAAGCAGCTACGGGTATGGAAACCAGAGCTACCATTCTCGGATATATGCAAAGGGGAGGAGCGCCGACCTGTAAAGACAGATATTATGCTTCTATAATGGGCGCGATGGCCGTAGATCTTCTGGCTGAAGGAAAAGCCGACCGGGTAATAGGTCATCATGAGGGAGAGTTCATGGATTTTGATATAGATGAGGCTCTTGCCATGGAAAAGCAGATCCCTGAGTATCAATACGAAATAGCAAAGGCCTTATCGATCTGATGGCGGAAATTCCGGAGAAGAAAAAGCTAAGGGAGGTACGGTCGTTGTGTGATCGTTCATCCGTAAGGCGCAAAACCGGACTTTTTGTAGTAGAGGGAGAAAGAATATTTGACGAAATACCTCCTGAAGATATTATTGAGGTCTACATGTCGGATAGCTATAAGAAGTCGCATCCGAATGTGCAATGTGATTACATCATAAATGATTCGGAGTTTCACAGACTTGCGGATACGAAAAATCCTCAGGGAATACTTGCAGTGATCAGGCAGAAAAACTATGCAGTTGAGGATATTCTCGAGGGAGAATTGTTTATCATTCTGGATACTATCCAGGACCCGGGAAATCTGGGAACGATCTTACGAACGGCAGAAGCAGCAGGGGCATCTGCCGTTATAATGAATAAAGGATGTACGGATATTTATTCTCCTAAAGCCGTTCGTTCCACTATGGGGTCGATATTCAGAGTCCCGTTTATCTACTCGGATAATCTGTCGGAAGAGATACTAAAGATAAAAAGAGCGGGAGTAAAAGTGTATGCGGCGGCTTTGAAAGGCCGCAGCATTTCGGAATTAAGGATCGAAAAGAAGAGAGCATTTATTATAGGCAATGAGGGGAACGGAATATCAGAAGAGATTTTGGCTCTTGCTGATATGGAAATCAGTATTCCCATGGAAGGAAAAGTAGAATCATTGAATGCGGCAATATCCGCTGCAATCCTTATGTATTACTCATTAAACGAAAAATAGAAATTTCGTGCAAGGATCCGGGATTATGGATATCTGCAAATCAGGAATCAAAAAAACAGAACTATATAGGAGGGGGATATGATAGGGTTTATAGGACTGGGCAACATGGCACAGGCAATAATCGGGGGCATCCTTTCTGAAGGAGTCGCATCGGAGAGGGATATAATAGGATATGATCCGGCGCATGCGGCACGAAACATGGCGGTGGAAAAGTACAATATCGCTATGGCTGACGGGAACCAGAATGTGGTGACTCAGGCGGATATTATAGTTCTTGCGGTCAAACCGCAAATATTAAAAAATGTGATCGTTGAAATTGCGCCCTATGTGTCAGAAGAAAGCATTCTCATTTCCATTGCACCGGGAAAGACCATTGAATGGATAACAAAGCTCTTAGGAAAAAGCGTGAAGCTTATAAGATGCATGCCAAATACGCCGGCGCTTGTGGGTGAAGGCATGACAGGATATTGTACCAGTGATACGGTTACAGAGGAAGAAAAGCAGAGGGCTCTGGAGATACTGAATTCTTTCGGCCGGGCAGAGGAGGTTCCGGAATATCTTATGTCAGCGGTCACTTCGGTATCCGGATCTGCTCCTGCATATGTTTTCATTATGATAGAGGCGATGGCTGATCAGGCTGTAGCAGACGGCATGACCAGGAAGCAGGCATATAAATTTGCTGCTCAGGCTGTTTTAGGCTCGGCAAAGATGGTGCTTGATACAGGAAGACATCCGGGTGAGCTTAAAGATATGGTGTGTTCTCCTGCCGGGACAACTATAGAAGCAGTTAAAGTACTGGAGAGAGAAGGCTTCAGGGCAGCAATACAAGACGCTATGGAGGCTTGTACCATAAAAGCGGATCAAATGTAATCCTGATGCCGTATACTTTTTTCTAAACTGACTGCGGGTGAGCTCTAAGGTATTCCACCTGCTCTCTGGAGACAATCATGGTATCATATTTTGAGCCGCTTTTATATTGCTTTGCAGCATAACAGGCTTCGTCCTGGGTAGAATATCTCCCGAGGATCTGTCCGGTATTATTATGTATGACTTCCCATGGTCTGGCTGGATCGGCCTCGGGGGTTCCGGCTGCATTATAGATCATACCGCCTGAAATACTCTCGAGCTCGTTTTCGTTGATCCTGGTTCCTTCCGACATATTAAATTCCTCCTTTGCATAAGTATGAAACTGATATTATATTGTAACATATCACATATGATCATATGAAGTCTTTTAGTAAGATTTATAACAGAATATTAATTCCTTCTGGCCGCAATATTTGATATACTCAGATCCAGACTATATATCTTTACCGGATATACACGGAAAACAACCGAATACGCAAAACGGCTGACAGAACGGAAAAACACCCCGTATAACATAGCGAAGGATATAAAGAGAGCGCTGAATACAGGGCGGAACACAAAGGAGGATATGACAATGTCAGATAACAAAAACATGGAACTTAACGATGAGATGATGGCAAACGCAGCAGGCGGAACAGAAGGAGCTTCAGAAGGGGAGCCTAAGTTTAAGGTAGGAGATTACGTTCATTATGAACTGACGAATCCCCAGACAGGACAAACCATGGCAATTAACGGAACAATTACTGCATATGAATTTCTTAATGAGATAAATATGTACAGATACACCATCAATCCTGATCCTAACGAATACAACGTTACGGAATTACAGGCAAGAGAAGATCGTATAAGGTTAGCATAACTGAACAAAAACAGGATCCCCAAGGGATCCTGTTTTTATTCATAGCGAGAGGGGGACTTGAAGAAATTTATGGAAACATAGACCTAGTAGAATAGGGGTTCGTAGCGTCGCCATTTTTGAAAAGTCATCAAAAGTCATCAATTACAATACGGTTTATGTATTACCATTATCAGGATGTTCCTTGGTAAAAGTTACAGACGCACTATGAAGCTGATCGGAAGACATTTTATCAAAATAATCCTTGCGATTTTGTATGATCAGGCTTTTCACACATAACAGTTGCAATGAAACGTTCTTTTTTGAATATGCTCATTTTTTCTACGAGACACTTCATTCCTTGACTTATAGCTTCCAAAGCAGTCTTATCCATAGCGTTACAACTACACTAAGTTAATAAAGTCTACAGGTTTTATTTAGTGTGAAGAAAAAATGCTCAAAATCTTCAGATATTCTCTGGCACTACAATATCATACTATACTTACCCGAGTCTTAATAATAGCGATGTTGAAATAGCCTGCCCACCGTGGGCATACAATTTCTCGCTATAATATAAGTAGGAAATACTTTTCGAAGAGA
>JAEEGL016071899.1_pt1 | contig 11347 bp, 6 predicted proteins | sample 9134231 | NCBI WGS metagenome assembly JAEEGL01 (sample SAMN16246548, study PRJNA631951) | gut metagenome | biome: gut microbiome; feature: rumen; material: fiber-attached | host: Bos | place: Iran: Karaj | collected 2018-10
ACGCCGTAGTCGAATACCGGCTGCTTGTGCTCCTGCGTGCCGAAGGGCTTCATGACAAGCGCCTTGCCTTTCGGTGCGGGGCAGATTTCGGCGCAGTTGCCGCAGCCAAGGCAATCCATTTGCGAGACGGCCATCGTGAAGAACATATCGTTCGCGCCGAGAGCGGGAATCGCCGGCGTGCCTTCGGGGGCGTTCGCCTTCTCGTCCGCCGTCATCAGGATCGGGCGAATGGCCGCGTGCGGGCAGACGAACGAGCACTGGTTGCACTGGATACAGAGGTCGGGCTGCCACTCAGGCACGTCGATTGCGATTCCGCGCTTCTCATAAGCCGACGTGCCGCACGGGAAGGTGCCGTCTACGACGCCGAGCTTCTCGAAGGTGCTGACCGGCAATTTTTCGCCTTCCTGCCGGTTCATGATTTCCTGTGCCGCCGTGATGTACTCCGGAACGTCCTTTTTCGGCGCGGGCGCGTCCTCGGCTTTCGCCCAATCCGCAGGAACTTTGACTTCGATCAGCGCCGCCGGGTCAATGCCTTTGTCGATGGCGGCATTGTTCATGTCGATAACTTTCTGCCCCTTGTTGCCGTAAGACGTAACGACGGAATCCTTCAGATATTTGACGGCCTTGTCCAGCGGAATGATGTCCGCCAGCTTGAAGAACGCCGACTGCATGATCATGTTGAAGCGTCCGCCGAGTCCAAGCTCCTGTGCCGCCTCGACGGCGTTTATGATGTAGAATTTGACATGCTTTTCCGCAAGCGTGCGCTTCATGGACGCGGGCAGGTGCTCACCGAGCTCCGATTCCTTCCAAGTCGTATTGAGGAGGAACGTGCCGCCGTCCTTGATGCCTGCGAGAAGGTCGTATTGATGAACGTAAGATTCTTTCGAGCAGGAAATGAAGTTTGCCTTGTTGATAAGGTATGGGGAGCGAATCGGCAGCTTGCCGAAACGCAGGTGCGACATCGTGATGCCGCCGGACTTCTTCGAGTCGTAAGCAAAATAAGCTTGCGCGTACATGTCTGTGTTGTCGCCGATAATCTTGATGGCCGACTTGTTCGCGCCGACCGTGCCGTCTGAGCCGAGGCCCCAGAATTTGCAGGCCGTCGTGCCTTCCGGCGTCAGGTCGACGTCGGAGTGCGCGGGCGCGAGGGAAAGATGCGTCACATCGTCTTCGATGCCGATGGTGAAGCCGTTCTTCGGCGCGTCTTTCTTCAGCTCTTCGAATACGCCGAAAAGCTGATCCGGCGTCACGTCTTTGCCGCCGAGGCCGTAGCGGCCGCCGACGATGGCAGGGGACTCCGGCGCGTCATAATACGCGGCTTTTACGTCGAGATAGAGCGGCTCGCCCAGTGCGCCCGGCTCTTTCGTACGGTCGAGAACGGCAATCTTCTTTGCCGTCTTCGGAACGGCGTTCAAGAAATGCTTGACAGAGAACGGGCGATAAAGATGGACAGACACGACGCCGACTTTTTCGCCCTGCGAGGTCAGGTAATCGACGGCTTCCGCCGCGGCCTCGGTAACGGAGCCGATGGCGATGATCACGCGCTCCGCGTCTTTCGCGCCGTAATAGTCGAAAATGTGATGCTCGCGGCCCGTGATTTTCGCGAGTTCCGCCATCGCTTCTTCGACGAGTTCGGGGATTTTCGTATAGTATTCGTTGACGCCTTCGCGGGTCTGGAAGTAAATGTCCGGATTTTGCGCCGTGCCGCGCATGACGGGGTGATCGGGGTTCAGCGCGCGATGACGGAACGCTTCCACCGCGTCCCAATCGAGGAGCTTGCCGAGGTCGGCATAGTCGATCGTCTCGATTTTCTGAATCTCATGGGAGGTGCGGAAGCCGTCGAAGAAGTTGATGAACGGTACGCGGCCTTTGATCGCGACGAGATGGGCGACCGCGCCGATGTCCATGACTTCCTGCACGCTGGACTCGGCCAGCATTGCGATACCGGTCTGCCGCGCCGCCATGACGTCCTGATGGTCGCCGAAAATGTTCAGCGACGAGGCCGCCAGTGCGCGCGCGCTGATATGGAATACGCCCGGCAAAAGCTCGCCGGCGATCTTATACATATTCGGGATCATCAGGAGCATGCCCTGCGACGCCGTGTAGGTCGTCGTCAGCGCTCCGGCCTGGAGCGAGCCGTGCACCGCGCCGGCCGCGCCGCCCTCGGACTGAAGCTCAATGACGCGCACCTGCTGACCGAAGAGATTTTTCTCTCCGCGCGCCGCCATTTCGTCTACATGCTCCGCCATCGGCGAAGACGGTGTAATCGGATAGATGGCCGCGACGTCGGTAAACGCATACGAGATGTACGCTGCCGCCGTGTTGCCGTCCATCGTCTTCATTTTCTTTCCCATAAAAAAAGTCCCCCCGTCAATAATTAATATGCTTCAAAACGCTGCCCAGATTTTCTCTGTGACCGAGGCAGAATTTCCACAATATAGATTATTATTATACACCAGGAAAGAACAACTGTAAATCAAAAGATATGGCATGATAATATGATTTTCTTGCCATATCTTTTTCAACTTTCCTTCATGGAGATCAAAAAGGCGTTCCCCGATTGTCAGGGAACGCCTTTTGATGCAGCACGTTTATGCGCGGTTCGGCGCGCGCAGTCCGACGCCGAAGCGGAGCCGCTCCAAGTCGCCGGCGTTTTCCGCACGGACTACACTGAAACTGCCGCAGTGTTCGCATTCGAGAAGGATGAAGCTGCCGTGGACGTCCGCCGTCAATTCTTCGCTGCCGCAAGGACAGACGATGTCGCCGCTTCGCGCCATATCGTGAATGCGGTTCAGCGCTTCGAGCAGGATGCGCTGTTTCTCAATGAAATTCTTTCCGTCGTAAGGGTGCAGCGCTTCGAATTCCGATTGATTGAACCGCATGAGCTCTTCGATGCGTTTGCGTCGCCCGATATAGCCGAGCTCGAAGCGATCCGTCGCGCAGTAAATTTTTTCGAGTCCGGTGTGACGAAGTCGACGAAGCGAATATACGAAGCGATTCTCCGTTCCGCAGACGACGCAGGCCGCTTCGACAGCGATGCGGCCGCGCGGGAGACGGAGGAGCCGCGCTTTTTCATGACCGCAGCTCTCGCAGACAATGGCTGACGACGGCTCAAAAGCAAAAAAGGGAACGTCATGGATATGGATGCTGCCGCAGTGCTGGCAATATAACGCAATCGCGCAAACGTTCCTGATAAGCACGGCTTCCGCCTCCTCTCCACGTATTTCTTCTGTAGGATATATTTCGCGGCGCACGAAAAAAATCCTGCCGGACGGGCATGTTTTTGAAAATATTTCCTTTTCGTCTGGAAAATGCCGGAAATCTTGAGCAAATCTTTTTTGCGTTTTGGGCGCTTTGACTTTGACTTATGCGGCATTGTCTGATACAATCAGAAGTTAGTGTTGCCAAATTCATATAAGAAGGATTTTTGAGGAGTGGTTCGGCTTTGTGGGGATTCCTGAAACGATTTTTAGGGGACAACAACGATAAAGAACTTAAGCGTATGCAGCTTACCGTCGATAAGATCAATGCACTGGAGGCGGACTTGCAGAATCTGACGGATTCGTCGCTGGCTGCGAATACGGATAAATTCAAGGAACGGCTCGCAGTGGGCGAGACACTGGACGATATCCTGCCGGAAGCGTTTGCAGTCTGCCGCGAGGCGTCGCGGCGCGTTCTCGGTATGCGCCATTTTGACGTGCAGCTCATCGGCGGTATGTGCCTGCATGAGGGCAAGATTGCCGAGATGAAAACAGGTGTAGGCACGACGCTGGTCGCGACGCTGCCCGTTTATTTGAACGCGCTGACCGGCAAGGGCGTTCACATGGTCACGGTCAACGAATATCTGGCGCGGCGCGACAGCGAATGGATGGGACACCTTTATAAATTTCTTGGCCTTTCGGTGGGACTCATCGAGCACGACCTTGATTTTCCGGCGCGCAAATATGCGTACAGCTGCGACGTGACGTTCGGCACGAACAACGAGTATGGCTTCGATTATCTGCGCGACAATATGGTCATCTCTTCCGACCAGATGGTTCAGCGCGATCTGAATTTCGCCATCGTGGACGAAGTGGACTCGATCCTGATCGACGAGGCGCGCACGCCGCTGATCATTTCCGGTCCGGGCGCCAAGTCCACGGAGGTTTATGCGCGCATGGCGCAGGCGGTGGCGACGCTCCGTCAGGGCGAGGACTATACCGTGGACGAGAAACAGAAGACCGTTGCGCCCAGCGACGAGTCTGTCCACAAGATTGAGCAGATGCTCGGCGTGAAGAACCTTTACGCGCCGGAGAATATCGAGTACTCCCATTGCTTCACGGCGGCGCTCCGCGCGAAAGCGATCATGCACCGCGACCGCGATTATGTGGTGCGCGACGGCGAAGTCGTCATCGTCGACGAATTCACCGGCCGCCTGATGTTCGGCCGCCGTTATTCGGACGGCCTGCACCAAGCCATCGAAGCGAAAGAGGGCGTGAAGATCCAGCGTGAATCGCAGACGCTGGCGACAATCACGTTCCAGAATTATTTCCGCATGTATGAAAAACTGGCGGGTATGACGGGTACGGCGAAGACCGAGGAAAACGAGTTCATCAAGATATACAAGCTGCCTGTTATCGTCGTTCCGACGAACAAGCCGGTCATCCGCACGGACGAGCCGGATCTCATTTACAAGACGAAACGGGCGAAATACAATGCCGTCGCGCGCGCGGTGGATGAGCTGCACGCGACGGGGCGTCCGATCCTGATCGGTACGACGTCGATCACACAGTCGGAGGAGCTTTCTTCGCTGCTCAAGAAACACAATGTTCCGCATAACGTGCTGAACGCGAAATATCATGAGCAGGAAGCGGAGATCATCAAAGACGCGGGGCAGCTCGGCGCGGTCACGATCGCGACGAACATGGCCGGACGCGGCACGGACATCATTCTCGGCGACGGCGTCGCCGAGCTCGGCGGGCTTGCGATTATCGGTACGGAGCGGCACGAGTCGAGACGTATCGACAATCAGCTTCGCGGCCGCGCCGGTCGTCAGGGCGACCCCGGATCGTCGCGTTTCTACTTGTCGCTGGAGGACGACCTTTTGCGTCTGTTCGCCGCCGACCGTATCGCGAAGGTCATGGATAAGCTCGGCATGGAAGAGGACGAGCCGATCGAGCATTCGATCATCACCAGCTCCATTGAGCACGCTCAGAAGAAGGTCGAGGCGCGCAATTTCGATATGCGCAAGAACGTGCTCGAATACGACGATGTGATGAATCAGCAGCGCGAGGTCATTTACGCGCAGCGCCGCAAGGTGCTGAAGGGCGAAGAGCTTCGCGAGAGCATCATGTATATGGTCAAGGAGATCATCAAGTCCGAGATGAACCAGTACGCGAACGAGAAGCTCTATCCGGAAGAATGGACGCTGGACGGGCTGATCGAGGATGCGGAAAGCATTTACGCGCCGAAGGGATCGTTGAAGAAGGAAGAACTCGAAGCAATGAGCCGCGACGAGCTCGGCGAGACGCTGGAAAAAATCGCCGAGGACAATTATGCGGCGCGGGAAGCGGAGTTCTCACCGTCCATCATGCGCGAGCTGGAAAAAGTCGTCATGCTGCGTGTCGTCGACAACAAGTGGATGGAGCATCTCGACCACATGGATATGCTGCGGCAGGGCATCAACCTCCGCGCTTACGGTCAGCGCAATCCGCTGGTTGAGTACAAGATCGAAGGCTACAATATGTTCGAGGAGATGATCCATCAGATCCAGACGGACATCGCGAAGCTCATGTACCGCGTCAGCGTAGTCACCGAGGAGCGACGGCAGGTCGAGGATCGTCTCGCGACAGCGCAGGCGTCCCACGGTGACGACGTGGAGCAGGCCGAGGCGAAGCCGGTCAAAAAGGCTCCGGTCCGCGCCGAGCATATTGGCCGGAACGATCCCTGCCCCTGCGGCAGCGGCAAGAAGTACAAGAATTGCTGCGGAAAAGGAAAGTAAGCATAATCATTCATCAAGATTCTATATATAAGGAAGTGAATCGTCAGTGCTGGAAGAATGGAAAGCACCAATAACGGCTTTGAAGACAAAGCTGGGCGAAATGGGGTCGTCTCTTTGACGTCGCCCGCAAAGAAGAAAAAATCGCTGAACTAGAATATAAGATGGGCGCGCCCGATTTCTGGGACGACGCGGAGGCGGCGCAGGCCATCAATCAAGAACTGGCCGACCTGAAAGGCGGCGTGGACACTTATAACGCGCTTGTCGCAAAGACCGACGACCTGATGACGCTCTGGGAAATGGGCATGGAGGAAAAGGACGAGGGCGTCGAGGCAGACGTGAAGGCGGAGTATGAGGCGCTGAAAAACGATCTTCGCTCGCTGGAGCTGGAACTCTTGCTTTCCGGCGAGTACGATGCGAACAACGCTTACTTGGAACTTCACGCCGGAGCGGGCGGCACCGAGGCGCAGGACTGGACACAGATGCTTCTTCGCATGTACGGACGCTGGGCGGAGCGCCACGGCTTTTCCGTCGAGACGCTGGACCTGCAGCCCGGCGACGAGGCCGGCGTCAAGTCGGTCATGCTGTTCGTCAAAGGCCATAACGCTTACGGTTATTTGAAATCGGAAAAAGGCGTCCATCGCCTTGTCCGTATTTCTCCGTTCGACTCGAATGCGCGCCGCCATACGTCTTTTTCGGCCTGCGACGTCATGCCGGAGATGGAGGACGCGAAGGAAGTCGAGATCGACATGGACGACGTCCGCGTCGATACGTACCGCTCCAGCGGCGCCGGCGGCCAGCATATCAACAAGACCTCGTCGGCGGTCCGCATGACGCACATGCCGACGGGCATCGTGGTCCAGTGCCAAAATGAGCGTTCGCAGATCCAGAACCGCGAAGTGTGTCTCAGAATGCTTCGCGCAAAACTCTTTGAATTGGAAGAGAAGAAAAAGGAAGAGGAGCGCGCGAAACTCGAAGGCGTGCAGCAAAAAATCGAGTGGGGCAGCCAGATCCGCTCCTATGTGTTCCAGCCCTATACCATGGTCAAAGACCACCGGACGGGCGAGGAGACGGGCAACGTGCAGGCGGTCATGGACGGCGAGATTGACCCGTTCATCGAGTCGTTCCTTGCGGCCCGGGCAAATCATGAGATTTAACGATAAGTTTCCTTAATCGGAGGGATTTTTGTGAAGAAGTTCCTGATGATTGTCGGACTATTATTTCTGCTTTTGGTCGGACTGTTCGAAGCGGTGCTGCCGAGGATCGGCTCGGGCGCGCTGGACGTGGCGATTCGCAACGCTCTGAAAACCGATACGGTGGAAGTGAACGCGCGGACGTTTCCCGCGTGTATGATGCTTTTCGGCCGTATCGGCAATATTGACGTCGAGGCGGAGAACGGAATGCTCGGCCATCTGCGCGCGGCGAAGCTGACGCTGCACGGCGAGGGCGTCCAGATGCCGCCGGATGTGCTGGTGAATCACAATTTTGCCGTGACAGGCGCGGACGTATTGACGCTCACGGGCATCGTGACCGCAGACAATCTTGCGGAATACCTGAACAATGACGTGAAGGAAATCAACGACGCCAAAGTCACGATCACGAAGGAACAAGTGCTTGCGGACGCGACGACGAAGGTCATGGGGCGCACCGCAGACGTGCATATCGAGGGCGTTTTCTTTATCGAGGACAACAAGATTTGCTTGCGTCTGACGAACGTGAAGGTCAAGAAGGTTTTCTTCGGGCGTGATTTGACCGCGAATTTCTTCGAGCGCATTGATATTTACGATTTCAACCGCCTCAATATGCCGGTGGAACTCGATGAAGCGGTGCATGAGGACGGGCAGGTCGTGCTGAAAGCGAGCCGTCACCCGGGCAAATCGTACGGCGACGGCAGGAAACCGGAGAAGAAAGGTGACAAGGCATGATGCGTTTTCGCTATAATCGGCTGCTGTGCCTTGCGATTGTCGTCGGGCTCGTCGCGTCGCTCATCATCAATGTGCGACGTCATGAAGTCGAGCGGCAGAACATGACCGTCGATTTCGCCATCGACTACGAGGCGCTCTTGGAGTTGGCGGAGCAAGAGGGCCTGCCGCCGGCGAAAGTGCTCGCGGACGCGAAAGAAATCGGCTTTACGTCGCTGGCAGTCTATGAGCGCACGTTCAAGAAGATGAACCTCAGCGGCAAGGCGACCGCAGTGCCGGGCGCTAAGATCCTGGAGAGATACGAGAGCGGAGCGCTCGCCAGCGCGGAGTGGCGTGCAATGGTCGAGCGCGGCGAGATCGTCGGCACCGAAGTGTATGTGACGAGCCACGACCCGCTGACGTATCGCGAGGTCAAAGAGGACTTGATTCGGCGGCTCGGAAAAGACCGTGTGCGCGCGTTCGTCGCGGACGGGCGCGAGGCCTTGGCGGTCAAGGCGCAGTATAAATCTTTTGAGAAGATGCACCTCGGCATGCCGACGGACGAGATGCGGGCGGTCAACGAGGCGGGCTTCTACGTCATCGCGCGTCCGACCAATTACGTGAAAGCGACGCCCGAAGACGTGGCGGCGATGTTCCGTCGTCTGGACGGCATCCGTGTTTCGGAGATCGTTTATTCCGACAAGCAGGTTCTCGGCGCGCCCAATGCGCTGACCGCGACCGCAGAGGAATGCAAAAAACGGAATCTTACGATGGGCCTGATCGAAGCGCCGACACAGCTACAGTTTTACAAACAGGAAGGACTCGTGGAACTCGCGAAGCTGATGGACTACCGTGCGGCGCGCCTCTATTCCATCCCCAAGGACGAAATGGAGAAAATCGCGCTTCCCACGGCCATCGAGCGTTGGGTCAATACCGATGAGGAACGCAACATCCGCATCGATCTTGTGCGGATTTTCGAGAAACCGCAGCCCGGCAAGACGCTGTACGAGACGAATATGGATTATTTCCGCGCGGTTCATGATGCGCTGGCGGCCCACGGATTTTCCTTCGGCCCGGCGACATGGTTCGAGCCTTTCGAACCGCCCCGGGCAGTGCGGGCGCTCGTCATGGTCGGCGTCGCGGCGGCCGGCGTATTGTATCTGTCCTTGGTGCTGCCGTGGCTGAATCGCCGCCCCAAGATCGAGCTGATGCTTTTCGCGGCGGGGGCTTTGGTGATGGCGGTTCCCGTCCTGATGGGACACGGCGGCAAGATTCGCCTGCTGGCGTCGCTGGCCAGTGCAAACCTGTTCCCGTCCATTGCGATGCTTTGGATTCTCGATCGTATCCGTGAAAAAGAGCCGGATCCGTCTTGGTCGCTTCCTCGTATCGTCGGCGCGGCGGCTCTTGCGCTTTGGGTGACGGGGGCGCTGTCCTTTATCGGCGCGGCGTATCTTTCCGGCTCGTTGTCCGACGTCGAGTATTTCCTTGAAGTCAATATTTTCCGGGGAATCAAGCTGACCTTTGTGGCGCCCCTTATCTTGGTGGCGATCGGCTTTTTGCAGCGCTTCGATCTCGACGGCTGGACCTTGGCCGACGGCGAAGGCGCAGTCGAGCAGCTGCGGCGGCTCATGGACAGGAAAATCACGGTGCGTATGCTTGCGGCGCTGTTTGTCGCGCTGATTGCCGGCGTCGTGTTCATCGCGCGTTCCGGGCACAATATGGGAATGCCGGTTTCTGGGCTGGAGCTTCGTTTTCGGGCGTTTTTGGAGCAGGCCATGTATGCCAGGCCGCGTTCGAAGGAGCTTTTGATTGGGCACCCGGCGTTTATGCTGGCGGCGTTCGTCTGGGCGCGGCAATGGCCGGCGATGGTTTTCTTCGCGCTGGTGATGGCGGCGACAATCGGGCAGGGCTCCATGGTCGAGACCTTCGCGCACATGCGGACGCCGGTCATGATGTCCTTTGCGCGCGGCGTCGGCGGCATCGTACTGGGCGCGGGCATCGGCGCAGTTTTAATGGTAATTGCGGAAGTTTTTCATAGCTATTTTCAAAAGGAGATTCAGTCAAAAGCATGAATCGGATTGTGGTATCCGGATATTACGGCTCGAAAAACGCCGGCGACGAAGCGATGCTCGCGGCGATGATCGAAGTATTATCCGAACTGGACCCACAAGTGAATATCACGGTCATTTCGGCCGATCCTGAGGATACGCGGAAGCGTCACGGCGTTCGGGCCGTTTCATGGCTCTCGCTGCGCGAGATCGTCGGCGCGCTGCGTTCCGCCGATTTGCTCATTTCCGGCGGCGGCTCGCTGCTTCAAAACGTGACCAGCGGACGCAGTCTTTACTATTACCTGGGCGTGATCTGGCTGGCGGAGCGTCTCGGCGTTCCCGTCATGCTCTATGCGCAGGGGATCGGCCCCGTTTGCGGCGGCCTCGCGCGCGGCCTCATGCGCCGTATCGCGGGCAACGTATCGCTGATTACGGTTCGCGACCATGGCTCTTATGAAGAGATCGACAAGCTCGGCATCAAGAAGCCGCCGGTTCTTGTCACCGCCGATCCGGTGCTTGCGATTCACCCTGTCGATCTCAGCATCGGGCGTGGGATTCTCAAGAAAGCGAAAGCGGACGGCGCAAAGCCTGTCATTGGCGTTTCCGTTCGCGAGTGGCGCGGCTGGGAGCACTATAAGCGCGTGATCGCCGAAGCGGCGGACCGTGTGGCGGAAGAGCTGGACGCGCGTATTGTGTTCTTCCCGATGCAGGTGCCGGAGGACGTGCGGACGGCGGAAACCATCGCCGCGCGCATGAAGAGAAAAGCCACCGTGCTGACCGACGAATTTACGACGGGCGAGCTCCTGTCCCTCGTCGGCAATTTCGACCTGCTCCTGGCGGTGCGGCTCCACGCGCTGATCTTTGCGGGCGTGATGGGCGTGCCGATGGTGGGCGTGTCTTACGATCCGAAAATCGACCGGTTCCTCTCCTCCATCGGCGAGACGGCGGCGGGCGATCTTGAGCATGTCGCCGTGGACGATATCCTCGCACGGATTCGCGAAAAGTGGGAAGGGCGTGCAGAATTCAAGAAGAAAAACGCGGAACTTCTCTCCGACCTTCGCGGCCTGGCTGCGCGGAACGCGGAACTTGCGCTGGAATTCATTGAAGAGCACAAGAAAAAGCAATAAGACGACAAAACGACCGCATGGGAAAATATCTCATGCGGTCGTTCTTTGCATAAAAAAGGAGCCGTCCTGCGGCTCCGGCTTTTGCTATGGTGCCCAAACAGCGACTCGAACGCTGGACCCCCACCATGTGACGATGGTGCTCTAACCAACTGAGCTATTTGGGCGTTTGAAGATAAAAGGGCTGGCAAGCCAGCCCGTATTCTCGTGGTGCGCTGTGCAGAAATCGAATCTGCGACCCCCACCATGTCAAGGTGATACTCTAACCAACTGAGCTAACAGCGCGTTACAACGTAA
>JAEEGL017108635.1_pt1 | contig 11347 bp, 11 predicted proteins | sample 9134231 | NCBI WGS metagenome assembly JAEEGL01 (sample SAMN16246548, study PRJNA631951) | gut metagenome | biome: gut microbiome; feature: rumen; material: fiber-attached | host: Bos | place: Iran: Karaj | collected 2018-10
AAGGCATGTATCCTTGGGTTGGCGGCTCAGTACTTGGCTCATATTTCGTAAGTTGCCTATCTTCCCACTACGACTGGGCAATGAAGAAACTCAAGGCGCATAAGAAAAACTGCTCGTAAAAAATAAGAGCCCTAGGGGGCTTTTATTATGCTTATGATTTAGCTGGGGCAAATTAAGCAAGCTTTAACCATCTACAAGGAAGACATCCGTAATCGACTAGAGGATTTTAATCCAAAAAAATAGTTGGCTCAAAATGATATAATTAAAGTAGTAAACAAAGGGCTTATTTATGGTACAAAAAATTTGTCAAAGCTGTGCAATGCCGCTAACTTCAGAAGACATGTATGCCACTGAAAAAGATGGTAGCGTCAATAAAGATTATTGCAAATGGTGCTATAAGGACGGTGAGTTCGTTGATAAAGTTTCAATGGAAGAATATATTGAGATGTGCTCAAAGTTTGGTGAACAAGCCGGCATGACAAACGAGCAGATGAAGGAATACTGCACAAAAATCTTCCCAACATTAAAAAGATGGAAGAAAGCTTAATTGATGGTCAGCACAAAAGAACACCGCGACGATGAATTCTGGGAAAGAATTGACAAATTAGTAGAAGAATCGGAGATTGTAATCGACCGACCGAAAGGTACAGCGCATCCGAAATGGCCAGACTTTATTTATCCCGTAGATTACGGGTACTTAAAAGACACCGCATCAATGGATGGCGGCGGAATCGACGTGTGGGTTGGTAGCGGCGAGAAAAAAGTAGATGCCATTATGTGCATTGTCGACCTAAAAAAGCGGGACTCCGAAATAAAGCTATTGATTGGTTGCACCGAGGAAGAAAAAGCACTAGTTTACGAGACTCATAACCGCACCGAATTCATGAAAGGGATCATGATTCGACGCGACTAGCTTCAGGAGATAAGACACTTAATTAGAAAGGTACAAAATGGCCACTACAAAAGAATATCGTGATTACATTCTAGAACAACTATCCGAAGTTCCAGATGTAAACTGCAGACCAATGATGGGCGAATATTTATTATATTCAAACGGAATTCTGTTTGGTGGCATTTATGACGACAGGTTCCTCGTGAAGATTGTTCCAGAAAATGAAAAATATAAAATGAACGAAGAGATACCGTACGACGGCGCCAAACCAATGTATTTCGTAGAAGATATTGATAATAAAGAAGAACTAGTGAAGATAGTTAAGAATACGATAGAAGGATTATTGAAGAAAAAATAAGAGCCCTAGAGGGCTTTTATTGTGCTTATGATTTGGCTGGACCGGCAGGATTCGAACCTGCGAATGCTGGGACCAAAACCCAGTGCCTTACCGCTTGGCGACGGTCCAAAATACCCCTATATTCTACCTTCTTATACCCAATTCGTCAAGCACCATAGCTACCATGACAATTACGCCGATCGTTCGTCTTTCTCATCATCCCGCATGGCTTTATACTCCCTTATTAATGGAATTTTAGATAAATAATTGTTCCACATCGATACATACCTACCTTTTGTATCCGAATAATCACCGTAGCCCTCATCTTGTTCCGCATATTCATATAATGGCATCGCAAGATTGCCCGCTCGCACCCATTGTGACCTTAAGCCCGTCGAGGTAATAGGCGACTGGACTTCCACTTGCCCAACCCAAGCCCTACCTTGTTCATCCTCCATAATTGTCCACTTTAGCGCGCCGCCTTTGCTCAAAAATGTCCTCGCGCTATAAGCGCCATATTTATCAGAATGCGCTTCATAACTCGAGACTTCTCTATCATAATCCGGAGAAAGTTCATGGAGTAACGTCATCTGTTCAGGAGGTCTTTCTGCGTCATATGTAAACCTTGGCTTGGGGCTAACTTCTCTTGAAAGTGCATCATTTATGCTACCCTCCACTCTAGCAAGATGATTCGCCATATTACGTCCCGGGCCTGAACCAGCAACAGCTCCTGCTGTTCCAAAGAATGTCCAGTATCTCTTCGTGTCTCGCGCCTTAGTTTTGTCCGTATTATCAGGCGCAGCATTACCTATCAACTCACGATACGATTGTGGTTTTCCGGTTTGGCTCATAGTCGCCCTCATATACTCTTTTTGCTTCGCTAGTTCATCCTTGCTCAGTTGATTATTAAACCTCGCCTCGTCAATTTTATTCAAATACGACTGTATTTCCGATGGCAACGTAATCGCTTCCTCGCCCTGTCCTTTTCCATACCAATCCATGCCCCCATTCGGTTTTTGCGCTCTATCCGGCAAATATCTCCAAACGCCCTGGGAAGTTGATCTATAATAGCCTCTCACAAACGCATTTCCACCGTCCTTACTCACATATGCGATCACCGCATCTCTAGTACCAATTCTAAATGCCTCAGAAAAGCCAAAATCAACGCCTTCCAAACGCAAACCATATCTAGGCTCCAGTTCTGCCTCGCGTAAATCTGCCGTCGTATACACTCTCTCGCGCCCATCCTTATCGCGCAGTGGCGCTCCTTCCATTACCGCTCTTCGCATTATCTCTCTTGACTCGCCAGTTGATAATCTCTGCAGTGCCTCGTCACCTTCTACTCTTCTTTCCACTTCAGGTGGCTCCACAACTGGGACCGTCTCGCTATCACCTGATCCTTTACTTCGTGAGCGATTCAACAACCCCTTAATTCTCTCACCAAAGCGTAAAACCCTAGACCTCTCCATCGGCGGCTTTTTCTCTGCAGCTATATAACGCTCGTGCCGTCTAGGTTGCTGCTCCTGTTGCTCTTCCTTAGAAGCCAAATAATACGAATACTTCCTACCATAAATCTTTCTCTGGAAACTATCCATCGATTGCAAGTACTCCTGATATTTCTCAGGCGAATTATTCCTGCGAATCATGTCCAAAAAGTTACTCGAAGTCTCTTCAAAATCCATCGGCGTTGGGTATTCATCAACAAATCCTCTGACTTGATCCGGGCCAACTGATTCATAGTCATCAAATGCTATACCAGTTGATGTTGCTAGTATTCTTTGTTCCTGTCTATGTCCGCGAATGCCATCCACTTTCTTTCTCGCGTCGCCATTCATCACAACGTCCGCCCCAAACTGATCAACGGGACTAGGCATTCTTTCGATTTCTCGCCTTAATTTATCTTCTGCGCTCTCGCCCGATTGTCTTGCAATATTCGGATTCATGCTTCCATTCTACCATAAGCGTCCTCGCTACCAAAGACGGTATTTTATGCTATAATATAAAATCATGATTTTCGCCACTGAATCTGATCTTGCTTCTTTCGCGACCTCACTTAGCCGCCTCTTTCTTGAGTCCCAAAATCTGCCAATCTGTCTCGAACTCATCGGCGACGTCGGCGCTGGCAAAACCACCTTTACTCGCGCCCTTGCCGAAGGTCTCGGCATCGCTACGCCCGTTACCTCGCCCTCTTTCACCATATCTAAACACTACACTTTTACCCTAAACCCAAATGAACGAAGCGCGGAAACGAGTTGCGAAAGCTCCTCTGGAGCTACCTCTGTTACGAAAAACGCCCAAAAACTAGGCGAATTAATTCACTACGACTTTTATCGCCTCGACGACCCAGGCCTCATGGCTGAAGATCTAGCCGAATCACTCACGCAACCAAACACTATCGTCGTCCTCGAATGGGCAGACTCCATCAAAGACCTTCTTCCAGAAAACCACTTCATGATCAATTTCACGGTCCTTGAAGACGGTTCACGCAGCCTCACCTTCAACCAGCCCCTCAAAAAACTTCTAGAGCAAGGAGAAGAAAAATGAATCTCTATCTCGATACCTCCAGCTTCACTGCCATTTTAAAACTCGAAGATCCAATCACTAACGAAACCAAAACGTATGAAAAAGATTTTGGCCGTGAAATGGCTGAAAAGCTTCTAGGCTTCATCCGTGATAAGCTCAAAGAAAATCAAAAATCTTGGCAAGACATCAAAAAAATCACTTTTTATTCCGGCCCTGGCTCATTCACTGGTCTCCGTATTGGCGCCACCCTCGTCAATGCTCTTGCGCACGAGTTGAGCATTCCACTTTATGATCACAAAGGGAATCAACATTTAGTCATCATTCCGGACTATGGTCGCCCCGCTAATATTTCCGCCCCAAAAAAGTAGGCAAATATTAAAACTGTGATATAATAAGCTTATGTTTAATAACGCGAGACCAATTGTTCCGCCAATGCAAGATCGCACTAAAGGAACTTACGCAGAAACCAAAGCCGAGATTGAAGCTCGAAAGCATGCACAGATGGCCGCCGAAGCTGCCGCTCTCGCCGCTGCACAAGCCGAAGCTAACGCTCCCAAAAAGACCGCCCCCTGGCTTTCCATCCTAACCGTCGTTTTTGGCGTCGTCGCCATTGCTGCCACCGGTTTCGCGATTTACGAATACACTCAACTTGGTAAAGTAGAAGCTCAATTAGTTAACGCTCAAAGGGCTAACACCACAATCACCGAAACCGTTAACGATCTTCAAAAAGAAATTGCCAGATTAACCGAAGAAATCGAATCCCTCCGCTCAGGGCTTAATCCTGAGGAACCTGAGAACCCAGACAATCCAGAAGGTGGCGAGAATCCAGACAACCCAGATAACCCAGATAACCCTGACAACCCTGACAACCCACAAGGCGGCGAAAACCCATCTCAAGGCGAACAGCCTCAGCAACAGCAACAACAACAGCCGCAACAATAATCTTCAGACCATCAAAACGCAGTTAAGGCCTCCGGGCCTTTTCTGTTCTTCCTAAATCTCGTCTTCCGTGCTATAATCAAGACGGAATATTAAATTTTTATATCATTTGTTACCCCGTCTGAGACAGTCAAACCTCAGACAAACGACAATTAGAAAGTAGGAACATGGATATTATTGCCATTGTTATCGCCGCAATCGCAGGCCTTGGTGCCGGTGCTGGCGGAATTTTCGCATACAACAAAAAGAGAGAGAAAAGCGGCAAAAACAAAGCCGACGATCTCATCCGTAAAGCCAAGCACGAAGCTGGCGACATCGTCTTAGAAGCCAAAAAGGAAGCTTCACGCATCGCCTCTAAGTCTCAGGCTGAAGAATCTGAGCGTCGCAAAGAATGGAAGCGCACAGAAAATCGTCTCATGGAGCGCGAAACTTCTCTCGACAACAAACTCGACCAACTCGAGAAAAAGTCTGAAAACCTCAACAAAGCCGAAAAGGAGATCGAGGATCTAAAGACCGAAATCCGCGACATTCGTGTCAAACAACACGAAAAACTCGAAAAAATCGCCGGCCTCACTAAAAACGAAGCTCGCGAAAAACTCATGAAAATGACCGAAAACGACATTCGCCAAGATCTCGTCGGTCTAGTCGCCAAAGAGCAAAAAGAATTCAAACACGACATCGACGAAACCGCTCAGAGCATGCTTCTCACCGCTATGGAGCGCATGTCTTCCGAAGTAACTGCCGATCGCACCATCACCGCCCTTAAACTCCCTGATGACGAAATGAAAGGCCGTATCATTGGTAAGGAAGGTCGCAACATCCAAGCCCTCCAACGTGCCACCGGCGTCGACATTGTCGTCGACGACGCTCCTGGCATGGTCATTCTGTCCAGCTTCGACCCAATCCGTCGCCAAGTCGCCCGCTACGCCTTAGAGCGCCTCATGAAAGATGGCCGTATCAACCCTGCTAGCATCGAAGAAGCCGTCGCTAAAGGCGAAAAGGAAATCGAAAAAGAAGTTGTTCGCGCAGGAGAAGACGCCGCTCGTGAAGTTGGCGTTGTTGGCATTCCACGCGAAATTCTTCACCTCCTTGGCGAACTTAAGTTCCGCACCAGCTATGGCCAAAACGTCCTTCTTCACTCCATTGAAATGGCTCACATGGCTGGCATGATCGCCGAAGAAATTGGCGCCGACAAACGCATCACTAAAACCGCCACCCTTCTTCATGACATCGGTAAAGCCGTTACCCATAAAATCGAAGGCAAACATGCCGATATTGGTGCCGAACTTGCTAAAAAATATGGCATGCCAGACGCTGTAGTGCACGCTATTGCCGCTCATCACGATGACATCGAACCATCCACCCCAGAAGCTATCATCGTCAAAATCTGCGACGCAATCTCCGCCGCTCGCCCAGGTGCCCGCAACATTTCCGCTGAAAACTTCGCTGAGCGCATGCGCGATCTAGAAAACATCGCCACCAGTTTCCAGGGCATCGACAAGGCTTATGCCATCTCTGCCGGTAGAGAAATCCGCGTTATCGTTGAGCCAAAGCAAATTGACGACCTAACCGCCTTAAAGCTTGCTCGTGACATCGCTAACAAGATCGAAGCAACCATGTCTTACCCAGGCGTTATTAAAGTCAACGTCATCCGCGAAACCCGCGCCGTCGAATACGCCAAATAGCATCTCGAAAAAGAAGCCTACCAGGGCTTCTTTTTTATTTCTCGAACTCTTTATATATATGATTGAACTTACCACTAACCTTATTTGCCTGAGGCAATTCTCTCGATAAAACCACCTCCACGCCAGATACGCCTTTACTATTCAAGAACTCTTTTAATCCTTTAGCTGCTCTGTTAAAAGCCATTTTTCTGTCATCAGCAACCAGCCTTAGCTCAAGTTTATCAGATGCTCTCTGCACCAACTGGAACCTCTTCACACCAGGCGTTTCTTCCAAAATCGTATAAAACGACATAGGGGCAATCATAACACCGCCTTTAAACTCCAGAATATCATCAGTCCTCCCCTCGATTTCCAACCAACAAGAACTCTTACCACATTTACATTTCTCATTATGGACAACAATCCGATCCGTCAATTCGTATCTTATAAACGGCTGAATAAAATTTGATAAATTCGTAATTAAAACCTTGTCAGAACGAGCGCCATAGCGGACCGGATTATTGTCCTTATCTACTGGCTCCACAATTACCCAATCCTCATTAATATGTAAATGCCTTTCACGACACTCACACGCTATTTCGCCTGCTTCAGTACAAGAATAATGTGTCTGCACATAACACCCAAACTTCTTTTCCAATTTTCTTCTTATCTCGCTTGTTAACAACTCTCCACCAGTAATCACCACGTCCGGCTTAATAACAAGATCCTCACAGTCAGCAATTAGCGCAAGATTTGACGGATACCCACTAAGCATCGATGGTTTAAAATCATTCAACGCTTTCACGATCTGCCCTCTTGGTGCATTAACATCAACTGTTATCTTGGTCTTTTTTCTCGGCATCCTTAGCTGTAAATATCTAGACATTCCACAAGCCAAATAAAAGCCATAATCTGCAAATACTCCCGCAGTTCTTTTTCCATTTCGCATAAATTTCTTAAAATCTTCTTTTCTTGCAAAAGTTCTAAATGCCGCAACAGCCGAAGAAACATTAATATTCTTCTTATCGTAAAGCACTATGGCCGGATTACCAGTAGACCCAGATGTTTTAAAAACCAAGTACTTGCCATTAAACATACGTCCAACATTGTCGAGACTCTTCATAAAGTCTTCTATCTTTTTCATAGTCACATCACTGTCCGTAACCCAACTATCAAAATTCTTCATCATCTCAACTTTATTTGTCGGCGGCAAATCCTCTAAAGTATAGTTTTCCCCAATCCCCTCATATAAATTTCTAAAATATTCGCTATTATTTCGCGCATACTCAACTAACCTCTTTAGTCTTTTGCGGCGAATCTCACGAGTCTCGTTCGGAACCATTTGGCCCCCTCTACGAGTCTGCATCATTGTCCAAATTAACCCCATATAACCCTCAAGTCTACGGAACAATATTCCCGTACTTTTCTTCTTCGCGCTTTCGCCTCGCCGCTTCCTTCTTTTTCGCCTCTTCCTTCAACTTTCTCGCCTTCTCTTCCGCCTTCTTCTTTTCTTCAAGCTCTTTTACTCTCTCTTTGATATATTTCCTTGCAACCTTAGCGTCCTCAAAATCGTGCGCTCCATCTTTTCTCAGAATCGTTTTCTCGTGTCCCTTGCCAAGCAAAAGCACCACATCCCCCTCTTTTGCCATCTTTATCGCCATCTTGATCGCTTCTTCACGGTCCAGCTCCACAAACAAATCTTTCTTTAACGTCTTTCCGGCATCTTCCGCGCCTTCAACGAATTGATTCGCAATTTTTCTGGGACGTTCGTCTCTCGAATCGTCTTCCGTAATAATCACGATATCACTGTTTTTCGCTAAAATCTCGCCTCGTTCAGAACGTGTCGTCTCGTCACGCCTGCCCGCACCACCATGCACAGAAATCACTCGGCCCTTCGCTCCACCAATTGCCTTAAACACCTTCTCCAACGCATCCGGCGTATGCGCATAGTCCACAATCACCGTAAAGTTCTGTCCTTCATCAATCTTCATCATTCGCCCCTCCACGCTCTCCAAACTCCAAAGTCCCTTCTCGATCTCTTCGTCTTCCAGCCCAAGCCTCTGTCCAACCGCCACCGCTGCTAGGGAATTATATACATTAAACTCCCCCGGGATCTTCATTTTTATCGTCATGCCATCGCATGCATAAGAAATTCCTTCCGCACTCAATTCAACTTTCTTAGCGCGTATTTTTCCATTCTTTATACCATATGTGACATATTCTTTCGAAGCTCTCATAAATGCTTTCGCGTTCCTGTCGTCCGCATTCACCACGCCAAACTTTGCTTTTCTGAACAATTTACATTTCGCATTACGATATTTTTCTATCGTCTTATGATAGTCTAAATGCTCGTGTGTTAAATTCGTGAACACCGCCACTTCAATCGGTATACCCAACGTCCTAAATTGAGACAAAGCATGACTCGTCGTCTCCAAAACCAGATAATCCGCTCCGAGCTCCTTTATTCTTTTAATCCTCTCATTCAACACCTTCGGATCAACCGTCGTCATATGATTAAGCTCAGGTTCGAGTCGCTTGTATCCCCACGCCACCGTCGTCAAAAGACCACACTTCCGTCCCGACTCATTCAACATCTTCCATATCATAAAACAAGTGGTAGTTTTACCATTTGTTCCCGTCACACCAATCACCTTCAGCTTCCTCGCCGGGAATCCGCACCTCACCCCCGCTATCGTTGCTTTTGCTAGATGCAGTGGCTTCACTAAAGTATTATACCCAGGCAAATGGTCCATAAGCATCAACTTTAGACTTTTTGTTTCCTTTTTCTCCTCCGCCATATCACTTTAATTATATCACAAAAACAACCATCAAGACATCGACACTCCTTATATCGCCCCCCCCATCAATCGTATTGTATCAGTCACGACATAATTAAGTAACGCTTTATGTCCAAGGGCACAAACTGGATTGCTGGTTAATATATCAGACAGCAAGCTAAGCACTGGACCTTTAGTTGCTCGTTGTCGCCTGATTACCCTGGTTAAATTGAAGCGTCTGCTAGACAGCGGACAGTAAACCCGTTGTACTTATAGTAGCTGCTCGTACCTGGGCTGACGCGGGGACTGTAGAAGTACTCGCCGTAAGCGTCGTAGGAACTGCTGACAGTACTAGACCAATAGCCGCCGGTCGTGCCGCGATAGTTGGCCGACGAACTACCGTAGTACCCGGAGTACACAAGGTTGTTAGGATAGGCGCTTAGGGCTTTAGAAGCGTCTGAACCTTCAGGAGTGCCAGTGTAATATGGTTGAGTAGATGAATCGTAATTAGCTGGGTTGGTGCCGTTCATAATGCCATTAACAGTAAGGTTCCACCATTCGTTATTGGCTTCATTGGATTTGTTACCGCCTTTAGGGAGATGCCAACCAGTAGGGCAGAGAGAAGTGGTAGTGATGGATTGGTTTCCTGTAGCGTAGTTTCCTGTATCAGCTACAGCGGCATTCCAGGTGTAGTAATTGCCGTAGGAATAGACGTTAGTGTTGGATGTAGTGTTATTGGCGGTTGAAGAAGCAGTGTTGTTGTTATTGTAGCGTGGAAAACGATAAGCTTGATTACTACCAGTAATGGCTCTTAGGTCGGTAGAAGTAGTGTCGGTAGTATAGAGAGAGTTAGGGGTGGTAGAGTTAGAGAAGTTGGCGGTTTCTGGCTCAGCTAGGCCGTTAAAGACACCGCCCCAGGCACCATTGTTACTTTGGGTGTTAGAAGTAGTGATATTAGCATCATAGTCTAGCCTTAAGTTCTCAATCATCCACCAGTTACCATCAGCTAGTTTAGCGACAGCATAGACATCATTATCACGGATGTCTTTAAGAGCAATAACGGTACCATTTGGTGCAGTAGAATAAGGAGCTACCGTATCATCAAAGGTTTGCATAGTAACACCAGTTTCTGCGGCTTTCCAGTTAGCGAAGAGGACGAGACCATTAGTGTACATGTCACTGGTGAAAGTGATAGTTTCCATAGGACCATATTGAGTACCAGTACCATCTTCTTTGGTGTTCCAACCAGTGAAGCCGTAGCCTGCTCTTTGGAAGTTGGAGGCACGGAGTTGAACCTCAACATTAGCGGAGAGAGATGTGGTGGAGCCGTTAATATCGATTGTAGTTTGGCAAGCCATGGAACCATCGTCTGCACCATTGCCGTAGTAACAAATCTGGCGAGGAACAGCAACAGGAGTGATTGGAGCATCAGCCGTACTCGGATGAACAAGGGCGAACTTCACTTTCCCTTGATAAGTTCCAGCAGGTTGAGCTGAAGCAATGTAGGTATTGAAGGTCGCAAGGATGTTAGAACCAATGGATTGATCGGTAGAAGCAGTGAAAGAAGCCACTTTGGTATAAACAGTAGGAATCGTATGAGCGGCATCAAAGCCTTCGGCTATATCAGCTACTACATTACTTTGTATTTCCGTATCATTACCTATAGTCATGTTCCAGTTAGAAGTATCACCAGAATTGCCAGTACCAGTTTCTATACTATAGTTATCACCTAGATCGGTAACAAGGTCAGTATTACCGTATTCACTATTGGTATAGCCTACAGCATAGATGGCAAAGCCAGCCGCATCATTGCAAGTTGCTTTGAACTTAGCCGTACCAATAGTATTCAGTGTACCTGGAGTAGCTTCCTTAACTAGACTATTATTAGTAGCAATCAGCGAACAGTTAGTAGGAAGAATAGCAGTAATATCTACGGTGCCAGAAGAATCAGCTCTAGCCAGTGGAGCAGAAAGAATAAAACTAGACAGGAGAGTAAGGCTAAGTAAAGCGCTTCCTCCCATTAAGGCTTTGTCTTGTTGCATTTTACTCCTCCTCTTCTTCTTCGTCTTTTTTGCGCTTACCAGCGATAAAGATTAGTAATCCAGCAGTGCCAGCAGCAGCTGCACCGGCTATCGCGACCGTAGCGAACACATCAGACCCAGTTCCGTTAGCTTCTACGTTATATACTGTACCTTCACTTGTATTTCTTACGCCA
>JAEEGL010135729.1_pt1 | contig 11346 bp, 8 predicted proteins | sample 9134231 | NCBI WGS metagenome assembly JAEEGL01 (sample SAMN16246548, study PRJNA631951) | gut metagenome | biome: gut microbiome; feature: rumen; material: fiber-attached | host: Bos | place: Iran: Karaj | collected 2018-10
AGCTGATCCAGAGCCAGCTTCTTGCAGGCATCCCATGCTTCCTGGGAAGCGCGGTGGTTGTCATTGGGATACTCCTCGGAAGTCCACCAAACAGTGTCATGTGCCTTTGCATCGTCAACAATGAACTTATCCTTAGGAGAGCGGCCGGTGTAGATACCGGTCATTACGTTGACTGCGCCAAGCTCAGTGACCTGACCCTTGTCATATCCCTCCAGGGTGGGATCTGTCTCAGCTTCGAAAAGCTGGTCGTAAGTGGGATTGTAAACAATCTCAGTGGTACCGGTAATGCCATACTTGGTTAAATCGATTACTGCCATACTTAAACCTCTCTTCTTAAAAAATTAACTGTCAGTTACAGGAAACGGGGAAAGAAATTCCCCCATTTTCGTTATTGAACAATCAAATACATTATACACGAAAAAGGGGTAAAATCAATGAACAAAATATGAAAACGGACGGTTTTCAGGATTTGTCGGACAATTTTTTCAAAAAGGCGGAAATGCCCTGTTGAGCATGCTTTTTCTATTGCATGCGCAGAACAGAAAAATGTTGTCATAGCGAGATATCTCATATATAATTAAGACAAGCCCGAGGTGTCCGCATCTCCTGTATATTTTGAACCTACATTACCTTTTCACGGGATTCCTACATCGCATGGCGGCTGTCAGGCCCACCCTCCCGGGGATTGGGATTTCAAATGTCATGTTGCGGTTACCCACCTAGCATCGCTAGGACTCAAAAGGCGGGAGTCGGCCCTAGGGTGAACAAGGGGAGAGGTGTGTGCCTCTCTCATATTTGTGTGTAAAGGATGAACTTCCCAGGCGTAGACATACGCAGTTACAGGCCGTGAAGAACAAATACATCAGGCTCGCCCAGAACCTGGGCGATGACATGAGACAACTGAATATCAACGCATATGCGGCCAGTTCCGCATTTTTTCTTTTTATCTCGTTGGTTCCCATGTTTTCTCTGATCAGCTGTCTGATCCCCTTCACGAATCTGACGGAAGAATATGTGGTCCGACTGGCAACGAGCATTGCCCCGGCAGTGTTCGATTCTTTTTTGGAAGGCCTTGTATCCCAGGCATATGATGCCACCGGCGGAGCCATTACCGTCGCCGTTATCGTCCTGGTCTGGACCGCCAGCAAGAGCGTCATGGCCCTGGTCCAGGGACTGAACGTGGTCAACGATGTCCAGGAGAAACGGAACTATTTCCACATACGCCTTGTCTGTTGTCTGTACATGATCGCCATGGTGGTCGCCACGGTGTTCTCTCTGGTGATCACGGTCTTCGGTAAGAATATCATCCAGGGGATCATCCGCATAGCCCCCGGTGAGTTCCAGAACATCCTGGAACTGATCTACGATGTGATCCTGAGACCTCGCTGGCTCTACAGTATCATCATCCTGACATTGGTTTTTGGACTGTTTTATGCCTACCTGCCCAACAAGAAGCTCCATTATCGGGAACAGCTTCCCGGGGCCTTCATCGTGGCAGTGGCATGGACCGTTTTTTCGTATATCTTTTCGATATATGCCCAGCATAGCCCCCAGATGTCCATCTACGGCTCCATGTCCGTCATGGTCATCGCCATGCTCTGGATGTACAGTTGTGTGTACATGTTGTTCCTGGGAGCCTACCTGAACCGGTATTTCCGACCGGTGACCCTGGTGCTGGCCCATCCGAAAGCAAGAGAATTAAGACATCCCGCCGCGACTGACCGGCCGGGATCGTCGGAAGATAGAAGATAGGAGATAGTCATGGAAAACAAATTGCAAAGCATCCGGGACAGAGTTCTGGAGCAGATTAACTCCGCCGAGACCGCGGAAAAGTTGAATGACATTCGTGTCGCTATCCTCGGTAAAAAGGGAGAACTCACCGAGGTCCTGAAGTCCATGAAGGACGTGGCACCCGAGGATCGTCCCAAGGTAGGTCAGCTGGTGAATGACACCCGCGCCGAGATCGAATCCATCCTGGAGGAGGGAAAGACAAAGTTTGAGGCTGCTGCCCGTGAGGCCAAGCTGAAGGCCGAAGTTCTGGATGTCACTCTTCCCGCCGACAAGAATCGCATCGGACACCGCCATCCCAACACCATCGCCCTGGAAGAGATCGAGAGAGTCTTCATCGGCATGGGTTATGAAGTGGTGGAAGGCCCCGAAGTGGAGAAAGATTACTACAACTTCGAAGCACTGAACATCCCTGCGGATCACCCCGCAAAGGACGAGCAGGATACCTTCTACGTCAACGGAGATATCCTTCTTCGCACTCAGACTTCCGGAGCACAGGTTCACGAGATGGAGAAGGGCAAGCTTCCCATCCGTATGATCTCCCCCGGACGCGTATTCCGTGCCGACGAAGTGGACGCTACCCATTCCCCTTCCTTCCATCAGGTCGAGGGCCTGGTGGTGGACAAGAACATCACCTTCGCAGATCTGAAGGGTACCCTGGCAGAGTTCGCGAAAGAGATGTTCGGCGAGAACACCAAGGTGAAGTTCCGTCCTCATCACTTCCCCTTCACGGAGCCCAGCGCAGAGATGGATGTGAGCTGCTTCAAGTGCGGCGGCAAGGGCTGCCGGTTCTGCAAGGGCGAGGGCTGGATCGAGATCCTCGGCTGCGGTATGGTGCATCCTCACGTTCTGGAGATGTGTCACATCGATCCGGAGGAGTATACCGGATTTGCATTCGGTGTGGGTCTGGAGCGTATCGCACTGCTGAAGTATGAGATCGATGATATGCGTCTCCTGTACGAGAACGACTATCGATTCCTGAAGCAGTTCTGATGATCATAGAAAAACCATTTACCGAGGAGAAGATACAATGAATACCGCATTATCGTGGATCAAAGCATATGTACCGGAGCTGGAGTGCACCGATCAGGAATATCGGGATGCCATGACTCTCACCGGTACCAAGGTGGAAAATTACACCAGACTGGACAAGAACCTGGACAAGATCGTGGTTGGCTGCATCAGGGAGATTGAGAGACACCCCGATGCGGACAAGCTGGTTGTCTGCCAGGTGGACGTGGGAACCGAGACCATTCAGATCGTCACCGGTGCTCCCAATGTAGAAGTGGGACAGAAGGTTCCCGTGGTTCTGGACGGCGGCAGCGTGGCCGGCGGACATGACGGAAGCCCCCTTCCCGAGGAAGGCATCAAGATCAAGGCAGGAAAGCTTCGTGGCGTTCCTTCCGCAGGTATGATGTGCTCCATCGAAGAGCTGGGCAGCGACCGCAACTTCTATCCCGAAGCTCCTGAAAACGGAATCTATATTTTCCCGGAGGATACTCCCGTGGGCGCCGATGCAGTGGAACTGCTGGGCCTGCATGATTCCGTATTTGAGTACGAGATCACTTCCAACCGTGTGGACTGCTACAGCATCCTGGGTATCGCCAGAGAGGCTGCTGCAACCTTCCGCAAGCCCTTCGTCCCTCCCCTTGTGAAGGAGACCGGCAACAGCGAGAAGGCATCCGATTACATCTCCGTCAGCGTGGAGGATCCGGATCTTTGCACCCGTTACACCGCAAGAGTGGTGAAGAACGTAAAGATCGCTCCCTCTCCCTGGTGGATGCAGAGAAGACTGTCCGCAAGCGGCATCCGTCCCATCAACAACCTGGTGGACATCACCAACTACGTGATGGAGGAGTTCGGACAGCCCATGCACGCCTATGATCTCAGCACCATCGCCGGCAACAAGATCATCGTCCGCCGTGCCAAGGACGGAGACACCTTCGTCACCCTGGACGGCCAGGAGAGAAAGCTGGACAAGGATGTTCTGATGATCAACGATGCGGAGAAGGCCATCGGTATCGCAGGTATCATGGGCGGCGAGAACACCATGATCACCGATTCCGTTACCACCGTCCTCTTCGAGGCGGCAACCTTCAACGGCCCCAACATCCGTAAGTCCGCAAAGCGCATCGGTCTCCGTACCGACGCTTCCGGTAAGTTTGAGAAGGGACTGGATCCCAGAAATGCAGAGGCAGCCATCAACCGTGCCTGCCAGCTCATTGAGGAGCTTGGCTGCGGTGAAGTGGTAGGCGGCATCGTGGACGTGAAAGAGCCCATCGCCGACCTGCGCCGGATCCCCTTCCGCCCCGACAAGATCAACAGCCTGCTGGGTACCGATGTCTCTGAAGAGGAGATGCTTCGGATCTTCAAGCAGGAGGAGCTGGGCTATGACGAGAGCACGAGAGAGCTGATCATTCCTTCCTTCCGCCAGGATTTGGTCGGAAATTGCGATATCGCAGAGGAAGTTGCCCGCTTCTACGGCTATGACAAGATCCCCACCACCCTTCCCGGTGGCGCCGCTTACGGCGGGATCCCTCACAAGATCCGTATCGAGAACAAGGCAAGAGACATCGCAGAGTACTGCGGCTTTTCTCAGGCAATGGTCTACTCCTTCGAGAGCCCCAAGGTATTCGACAAGCTTCTGCTTCCCGCAGACAGCCCTCTTCGCAATACCGTGACCATTTCCAACCCTCTGGGCGAGGATTACTCCGTGATGCGTACCCTGTCTCTGAACGGTATGCTCACCAGCCTTTCCACCAACTTCAACCGCAGAAACGCAAACGTGCGTCTTTACGAGCTGGGCAATATCTACCTGCCCAAGCAGATGCCCGTCACCGATTATCCCGATGAGAGAATGCAGTTCACTCTGGGCTTCTACGGCGATGGCGACTTCTTCACCATGAAGGGTGTTGTGGAAGAATATCTGGATGCGGTTGGTCTCAGAGGCCGCAAGGAATATGTGGCTGAGGCAGGCAAGCCCTTCCTCCATCCCGGCCGCCAGGCGCTGGTACGCTATGAAGGCGTAGAGCTGGGCTACCTGGGCGAGGTTCATCCCGCAGTTCTGGACAATTACGATATCAAGACCAGAGTGTATGTGGCAGTGCTGGATCTTCCCGCTGTGATGCCCTTCACCTCCTTTGATCACAAGTATCAGGGTATCGCCAAGTTCCCCGCTGTCAGCAGAGACATCAGTATGGTGGTTCCCAAGGCAGTCACCGCAGGTCAGATCGAGGATGTGATCTGGCAGAGAGGCGGAAAGCTTCTGGAAGATTGCGCACTCTTCGATATCTTCGAGGGCGCACAGATCGCTACGGGCTTCAAGTCCATGGCTTACACCATCACCTTCCGTGGCAAGGACCGCACCCTGGAGGAGGCAGATATCACCGCTGCCATGAAGAAGATCCTCAATGGTCTGGAGCAGCTGGGATGCCAGCTGAGAAGCTGATCCCAAAAGATGTAAATGTTAGCAGGGCCCTCCACAAGGGCCTTGCTGTAAGTTAGGAGATTATCTATGGAATTCAAGAATGTTTGGAAGAACTACGACAAGAAGCAGCTGAAGGAGCTGGAGGCTCTGAACAAGGAGTACATCGACTTCATCAGCGAGTGTAAGACCGAGCGCGAGTGTGTTGACCGCATCGTGGCTATGGCAGAAGCTGCCGGCTACCGCGAGCTGGAGACTGTCATCGCCGCAGGCAAGAAGCTGAAGGCAGGCGACAAGGTCTACGCCGTATGGATGAACAAGTCCGTATGCCTGTTCCAGCTGGGCAAGAAGCCCCTGACCGATGGTCTGAATATCCTGGGCGCACACATCGACAGCCCCAGAATGGACCTGAAGTCCAACCCTCTCTTCGAGAAGAAGGACATCGCTTACCTGGATACCCATTACTATGGCGGTATCAAGAAGTATCAGTGGGTTACCCTTCCTCTGGCACTCCACGGCGTGCTGGTCAAGAAGGACGGCACCACCGTTGAGATCAACATCGGCGAGGATGCGGATGATCCCGTATTCTTCGTATCCGATCTGCTGATCCATCTGGCTGCAGATCAGCTGGACAAGAAGGCTGCAAAGGTCATCGAGGGCGAGGCTCTGGACATCATCGTCGGCAGCAAGCCCCTGAGCATCATGCATGAGACCACCGAGTCCAAGTCCAAGAAGAAGTCCGACAAGGAGAAGGCAGAGGACGGCGTAAAGGCCGGCGTTCTGGATATCCTGAAGCTGGAGTACGGTGTGGAGGAGGAAGATTTCTACTCCGCAGAGATCGAGGTTGTTCCCGCAGGCAGAGCCCGCGAGGCAGGCTTCGACCGCAGCATCGTCCTTGGCTATGGCCAGGATGACAGAGTCTGCGCCTTCACTTCCCTGAAGGCCATGCTGGACACCAAGTCCGTAGACCGCACCATGAGCTGCATCCTGGTGGACAAGGAGGAGATCGGTTCCGTAGGCGCTACCGGCATGCACTCCAAGTTCTTTGAGAATGCAGTTGCAGAGCTGCTGAACCTGTGCGGAGACTACTCCGACCTGAACCTGCGCCGCACCCTGGCCAGAAGCGCAATGCTTTCCAGTGATGTATCCGCAGCATTCGATCCTTCCTTCGCAGCTTCCTTCGAGGAGAAGAACGCAGCATACCTGAACGGCGGTATGGTATTCAACAAGTACACCGGCGCTCGCGGAAAGAGCGGTTCCAACGATGCAAACGCAGAGTACATCGCACACATCCGCAAGGTATTTGACGAAGCCAAGGTTCAGTTCCAGTTCGCAGAGCTGGGCAAGGTGGATCAGGGCGGCGGCGGAACCATCGCTTACATCCTTGCTGAGCATGGCATGAACGTCATCGATGCAGGTATCCCCGTGCTGAACATGCATGCACCCTGGGAAGCTACCGGCAAGGCTGACATCTATGAGACCTATCGTGGCTACAAGGCCTTTGTTAAGGGAGTGACCATTTAATGCCCGACGTACCTGTAACCGAACTGAAAAAGTCGGATTTCTGGTTTGACTTACCGGAAGAACTGATCGCACAGGATCCGCTGGAGGACCGTTCCTCCAGCCGGCTCCTTTTGATGGACAAGAACACCGGACACGGTACCCATCGCATTTTCAGGAATGTCATTGATTACCTGCATCCCGGAGACCTGCTGGTGCTCAACAACACCAAGGTCATCCCCGCCAGACTTCACGGGGAGCGAGAAGGCACCGGCGGACATGTGGAAGTGCTGCTCCTGAAGCGCCACGAAGGCGATGTGTGGGAGACCCTGGTCCGTCCCGGTAAGAAATGCAAGCCCGGTCAGAAGCTGAGCTTCGGCGGAGGACTCCTTCGCGCGGAAGTGCTGGAGACCGTGGAGGAGGGCAACCGCCTCATCCGTTTCATCTATGATGGCATTTTCGAGGAAGTGCTGGACCGGTTGGGAGAAATGCCCCTGCCGCCCTACATTACCCATGAGCTGAAGGACAAGAATCGGTATCAGACCGTCTATGCAAAATACGACGGCTCCGCTGCGGCACCTACCGCAGGACTGCACTTTACGCCGGAACTGCTGAAGGCCATCGAGGAGAAGGGCATCGGCATTGCCTATGTTACTTTACATGTGGGATTGGGAACCTTCCGCCCTGTGAAAGAGGACAAGATCCTGGATCACCACATGCATTCCGAGTGGTATCAGGTGACGGAAGAAACCGCGGCAAGGATCAATGAGACCAAGGCCCGGGGCGGAAGAGTCATCTGTGTGGGGACCACCAGCTGCCGCACCGTGGAAAGTGCCGCAGACCGCAAGGGACATATCCAGGCGGGATGTGACAACACGGAGATCTTCATCTATCCCGGATACGATTTCAAGATCCTGGACGGACTGATCACCAACTTCCACCTTCCCGAATCCACCCTGATCATGCTGGTATCTGCTCTGACGGGAAGAGAGCATGTTCTGGCGGCTTACGAGGAAGCCATTCGGGAGCGGTATCGTTTCTTTTCATTTGGAGACGCCTGCTTTTTCGCTGATTTTACAAAAGAACCGGACTATGGGGATTTCCGGAACTTTTCCCTTGTATGAGAAAAAGCCCTTTGCTATACTGACGGTAAGGTGATTGGTGCTGAAGCACCGGAAAGGTATTGGGTATGGAAAACGATAGAAGACGCACCAAAAGAATGTCCATGGAATCCGAGCTGATGATCAAGAGACTGGATCGCAGCGAGCCGGATCTGGTGGATATTGAGATCATTGATGTGAGCAAGAGCGGTATCGGCTTTACCTGCAACACCGCACTGGATATCGGAGCGGTTTATGAGTCCAATCTGCGGATCTGGACCAAGGAAGTGCTCCACGCATTCCTGCAGATCGTTCGTATCGAATTGAAGGGTGATGTTTATCACTATGGTGCCATCTTTGTGGGTATGCCCGAGATGGATGCACAGCGCATCGAAGTATATCAGGCATTTGCCGAGAACGAGGGTAAGAATTGATCGCCTCTATGGGCAACTGGATCAGATCAGAAAAGGGAAAGAGAGTAATTGTGACGACGGTGTCAGCAATTCTTCTTTCCCTTCTTTATGTGATGATATGGGGCTTTTCGGCCCAGGACGGAGCGGAGAGCGGTGGTCTGTCCCATGCCATTTCCGAAAAAGTGACAGACCTGTTGGATGCCATTTCCAGGGGTGATTTCACAGAGGAATACAAGGACGGGCTCACAGCCTTGCTGGAACATCCTATCCGGAAGATGGCTCATTTCGGTGAGTATGCCGTCATGGGAGTCCTGATGTTCGGCATCTGGAGACCCTGGCGGAAGATGAGCAGGAAGGCAGCCCTTCTGACCATCCTTGCCATCTTTCTCAGCGCCGGCGTGGATGAACTTCACCAGTTCTTTGTGCCGGATCGCTGGCCCAGCATTACGGATGTGATACTGGACACCTGCGGAGGTGCTGCCGGACTATTTGTGGTGCACCGTATAACCCTTGCTTTCCAGAATCGACGTGCCTCTGGTCACTGACTCTTCATCATAAAACTCGATGCGGAGGTCACCGCCCAGGTATTCCCGGTTGTGGAGAATGCCGATGTTCTTGATGGAGATACCATTGAGAGCCAGGATGGTAGCGATGGACGCCAGGGCACCGGGCTCGTCTGCAATGTCGATGGTGATGGCATAGCTGATCTTGATGGGGCCGCTGCCTGCAGTTACAAAAGAATCACGGTATACTCTTGCCTGTTCGAACTCTTCGAGCAGGCTTTTTTCGTCCCCGCCGGCAATTTTGGCTTCCATTTCCTCCAGGGAGTCGATGTAGCTCCGGAGCAGGGGCAGGATGTTCTCGGAATTGGTCAGACAGATCTGCTCCCACATGGAAGCGGAAGAGGAGGCGATGCGGGTGATGTCCTTGAAGCCCCCGGCTGCCACCAGTTTCATGATACCGTCCTCATTGTCCTTGTTCTTTACCAGATTCACCAGCGTGTAGGCGATGACATGGGGCAGATGACTGATGCCCGCCACCACATAATCGTGCTCGCCGGGAGATAAAATGAGGGGAATGGCGTCCAGAGAGGTCACCAGATCCTTCATGAAATCCAGCTTCTCCGCCGGTGTTTCCGGTGCGGGAGTCAGGATATAGTAAGCATTCTGTAAGAGAGAAGCCTTGGATGCGGCAAAGCCCACCCGCTCGGAACCTGCCATGGGGTGGCCCCCCACAAAGTTTTCATTGAGGCCTGCAGCCTCGATGGCTTCAAAGATGGGGGTCTTTACGCTGCCCACATCGGTGATGAGGGCGTCGGAACGCATGAATCTGGCCACTTCCTTCAGATTCTCGTCGTTTTTCTGCACGGGAGCGCAGAGGAAGATCACATCACAGCTGCGGAAGGATTCTCCGATGGCCAGTGCATGTTCATCCACCACATGCTCCGACAGGGCTTCCTCCACGGCGTTGAAATTGATATCGTAAGCGATCAGGTATGCATCCGGCTGTTTTTCACGAATTGCACGTGCAATGGAGCCTCCGATGAGTCCCAGACCGATAAAACCATAGACAGACATAGCTACCTCCAGCGTTTTTCTACGCAAAATCACTGTTAACTATATCGATTTAAATCATGAAAGTCAAATGTTTCAAAAATTCAGAAAACTTCCTTGATAAACCCAGGTTTCTCTAGTATAATTTTCCTGTACGGGTGACTTAATCAGATATTATTTGTGCATATCCCACAAAATCTGACACCGGTTATGGTGGATGTTTCCGATCCCGATACAAATAATACTTACGGAGGTTCCAAAATGAAGGTTTACACGACGGACAAGATTCGCAATGTAGTTTTACTCGGACACGGTGGCAGCGGTAAGACCACGCTGGCAGAGAGCTTTGCATACCTTTCCGGTATCACTTCCCGCATGGGAACAGTGGCAGACGGAAACACGGTAAGCGATTATGACAAGGAAGAGATCCGCCGTGGATTCTCTGTCAACGCAGCAGTGATCCCCATCGAGTGGGAAGATCATAAGATCAATGTCATCGACACTCCCGGTTACTTTGATTTCGTCGGTGAAGTGGAAGAGGCAGTCAGCGCAGCAGGCGCAGCAGTCATCGTTGTAAACGGAAGATCCGGTATCGAAGTCGGAACGAGAAAAGCATGGGATCTGTGCGAGAAGTATAAACTCCCCAGGATCATCTACGTATCCAACATGGACGTGGACAACGCATCCTATCGTCAGGTTGTGGAAGATCTGGTGGCTCTCTACGGCAAGAAGATCGCTCCCTTCCATCTGCCCATCCGTGAGGATGAGAAGCTGGTAGGCTATGTCAATGTCATCGCCGAGACCGGTAACCGTTGGCAGGGCAAGGAAGTGGTTGCCTGTGATATCCCCGATTACAGCAAGCCTTATCTGGAGCAGTACCGTGAGACCGTTATGGAAGCTGTTGCTGAGACCAGTGAGGAGATGATGGAGCGCTACTTCGGCGGTGAGACCTTCTCCGATGCCGAGATCCGCGCTGCAGTCCGCACCAACGTGCTGGACGGATCCATCGTTCCCGTGACCATGGGCTCCTCCATCACCTGCCAGGGTGCTTACGCTCTGCTGGATGATATCATCAAGTACTTCCCCAGCCCGGAGAACAGAACTGTGGCCGGCATCAATATGAAGACCCAGGAGATCTACAACTGCGATTACGACTTCTCCAAGGCGAAATCCGCATACATCTGGAAGACCATCGTGGATCCCTTCATTGGAAAGTACAGCCTGATCAAGGTAAATTCCGGCGTTCTCAAGACCGACGATGTCATCTACAACATCGACAAAGATATTGAGGAAAAGGTCGGCAGACTTTATGTCCTGCAGGGCAACAAGCCCATCGAAGTTCCCGAGCTCCATGCAGGAGATCTGGGTGCACTGGCTAAGCTGACTGCAGCCCGTACCGGCAACTCCCTGTCCACCAAGGCGCTGCCCATCAAGTTCGGTAAGTTCGAGATCTCCACTCCTTACACCTTCATGCGCTATAAGCCCAAGGATAAGGGTGATGTGGACAAGATCTCCCAGGCACTGCAGAAGATCGGTCACGAAGATCTGACCATGAAGGCAGTCAACGA
>JAEEGL010174237.1_pt1 | contig 11346 bp, 12 predicted proteins | sample 9134231 | NCBI WGS metagenome assembly JAEEGL01 (sample SAMN16246548, study PRJNA631951) | gut metagenome | biome: gut microbiome; feature: rumen; material: fiber-attached | host: Bos | place: Iran: Karaj | collected 2018-10
CGCGGAGCCGAAGGGTCTGGCTCTCGCCGCCTGGGGATATCCAGTCGGCCGCGCCGACGATCGTAACTTGGACAAGCTCGCCCGCCGCAACAGAACCGGCGAACCTCGCCATCTTGCTTCCGTGGGACGGAATTATCGTCAGCGTAGTCATCTGAAAAACCTCCTAAAGTATCTCGCTTGTGTCGATGAAGCGTCCGCCAGGCGGCGTCTCGCGCCTCATCCTCGCCTCGCTTTTCGCGCTTTGGTACCGCGCAAGCTCGGCCATCGCGACCTGCGGATCGCTCCACGGCTTGTTCTGCATGGAACAAAGCCGCGACATCACGCCGCTCACGATTGCGTCGCCGTGAGCATCGACAAAACTCTCCGGGACGTCCTCGCTGCCTATGCTCGGGTATTCAACGGCAAGGACGGAAATGCGGACCTTCGCCTCGGGGTCGTCGGCAGACGGCATAAAGCGCCGCGACAGCACGACGACGGCGGGAGACGCGCCCTCGACAAAACAGTCGATGCCGATGCGGAGCTTCACGCGGTCGCAGCGCACCTCGCGTATCTCCCCCATGACGTCGTTCGGCAACAGAGGCGAGACGCCAAACGACGCCTCGCCGGGTCCGAGATCGACGTGGTGGACGAACTGAAAGCACTTTGTCTCGCGGCAATACTCGCGGAAGACCTCCTGAAGCGTCTTTCTGATCGTCAGGTGGTCGCATCCCGGAAGACGGTACACGAGGTTGTCGGCAAGGTCCGCCAACCTCGTGAAACTCGTCGTTTCCACGTCTTCATGGAAATCGCTTGCCATGCAGACAGCCTCCGGCTTACATCCTCACGTGACGCGCCCCGGATCCGGCAGCCGGCTCCTGCCCCTCGTTCGCGGGCTCGGGCTCAGGCTCGGGCTCAGGCTCGGACTCGTTCGCGGGTTCTGGATCGGACGGCTTGTTCGCGGGCTCGGGCTCGGCAGTCGCAGGCTTCGCGGGAACCCCCATAGCCGCCGCAGCCTTCGCCGCCGCAGCCTCTGCCGCGACATCGCGCGATGTTCCGCCGCCTTCGCCGCCAGAGCCGGGAGCGGGCTCGCCGCCGATGATGTCGGCAAACTTCACGACGTCGGAGGGGTTGTCCTCCCTGTTGACGACGCCCTGGGTCGTCTCGTTCACCGGCGTCATGTTCTTTTCGCTCACGTTCAGGCGCTTCTTCGCGGCCCTCATCTTCGCGTCGTAGTCGCGCCAGCTGAAGTTCGGACTCCTCATCTCCGAGTTCTGTATCGCGTCGACGACCTGCTTCACCGTGATCTCGTTCTTGATGATGGCCTTCGCCGTCTCGTCGTCGATCTTCCGGTAGATGACCGGGAGCTCGTCCGTCGCGTCTGTCCTGTAGAGAAGCGTCTCGTTCTCCACGTTGACTACAAATTTCGCCCTCATGTTGTGTTTCCCTCTTGCGTGTGGTTTTTACGATGCCGCCCCCGCGGGGGAATCACACAAACCCGCGGGGACGGCAAACTCGTCGAGCCCCGTCTTACTCAAGCGGATACTGTCCGCCCGAGACGTTCGGGGTCGTCTGCAACTTGTCGCGGAAGGTCTCGCGGTTGAGCGCATTGCCGGCAACGCCCTCCGAGAACACCTCGAACCCGTGCACGCACAGGTCGAAGGCGCCCTTGGCGAGCTTGTCGCCGGTGAGCCCGTCGGGGACGATCATGCAGAGCACGTCCGCATTGTCCACGAAGAGCGGCTCGCCGACGGTAAGCGCGCTGGTCGGGGAGCCCGCCGAAGAGGACGCCACGTAGCCGGTCGTCTGCTTGGCCGCCTGGCTGGAGCGGCAGAGCGCCGTCTCGCCGGAGAGGTCCTTGAGCGCGAAGCTGCCGCCGACGGTGAACGAATCGTCGCTCTCGAGCCCGAAGGTGAGGGAGACGTCCTGGTCGGTGGCGGCGGTCTGGACGAGGCTGATCCTGTCGATACAGAACCCCTTGGGGATCTGAATGAGCGGGATAACCTTGTTCTCGGGGACGTTCTTCTTCGAGAAGTCCCACGCGATGCGGAGCGTGCGCTCCGCGAACGAGCTCATCGGGTCGCTCATTCCGACCGAGCCGAAGTAGCCGTTTTCAATGGTTCTCTTTCCCATTTTGAGTTGTCCTTTCTCGTTGAGCCCGGGCGGGGCGCAGAGCCCCGCCCGAATAGGTCCTTACCCCGCGCTGTACGCGTTCTCGGCCAGCTTCACGTAGCCGACGGCGACCATCTGCGGGAAGACGACGCCCCAGTCGTACACCTGCTTCGCGCGGTAGTGCTCGTCCCAGTTCGCGATGTCCTTCATCGCGTTGTCGCGGAACACAACCTCGTCGAAGTACGTCACGGCATCCTTCATGAGCGCAAGGATCGGATAGATGTTCTTGCCATCCGTCAGGTCCTTGAACACCGGAAGCATGATGTTGTCCTGGATGAGCGTGATGGTGTCGTCGAGCGTGCCGAGGAACTTGACCTCGCCGCGCCCCGCGATCGCCTCGTTGCGCCCCATCAGACCGCCGTACTTCAGCTCGGACGTCTGGACGTGGTGCTTCACGACGGACGGAACGATGATGTTCACGTGGCCGCCGGCAAGCCCCTCGTTCTCCTTGATGACGTTCGCGAGCTTCACGAAGTAGTCGGCCGCGACGTCGCGGTACTGGACGGTGGTCGCAGCGTCGCACTGCGTCTGCGTCTTGTACAGCGTGACGGGCGAGCCGACCGCGCCGACGTCGAAGCCGCCGTACTTGACGCCGGCGGTGTGGCCGGTGTTGTAGGACGGCACCTTGCCGATGATGTCCGCGCCGAACTTCTTCTCGATGTGGCGGGCCATCTGGTCCGTCGCGTTCGTGAAGTAGGTGGACTTCGGATCCCACGGCATGAACGACATGTCCTCGGGACGGAACTTGAGCGCCCAGTAGGACTCGCGGTTGACCGAGTAGTCCTCGTAGGTGTCGGTGACCTGCTGGTAGATGATCCCGCCGTCAGGCTGCGTGTCGCGGATCATGACCGTGCCGGGCACGTAGATCCGGACGGTCGTTCCCTTGCCGCGCCCGACCTCTCCCTTGAGGTCCTCGGGGTTGGCGTTGATGATGTCGGGGAGGATGCAGCGATCCATCAGGCGGCGCTTGTATACGTTTTTGTAGCGTATCTGCGCCGTTGCCGAGAAGGGTCTCGCAACTCCGCTGAAAATGTCTCCCATGTTCTGGTTCCTTTCCTGCTCTCCCCGCCTGACGGCCCGGACTCAAGGAGCCTCTACTGCTCCTTGATCCTGCCCTCGACGAGGATGTTTTCCAGTTCGTCCCGCAGTTTCAGGTATTCCTTGTAGTCCGTCGCCCTCAGCTGCATCGCCCTCTTCTCGAGCGCGTCGTATTCCTCGGGCGTGTAGACCTTCTTGGAGCCGTCGTCCTGCGAAACGGGTTTGCCACCGCCGGTGGTGACGGGATCGGGCGTGGTGGTCTTCGCCGTCGCTCCCGAAGGTTCGGTAATTCCGATGACGCGGCAGAAGTCGGCCACGAAACGGTCGAAGCGCGCACTGTCCTGCGTCTCCATGATCGCCTCGAAGGTCTCCTGGTTGTTCGCCTTGAACTGCTCCCAGAGCTCCGCGTTGGCGCCGCCGGGACTCACGAGGTCGAAGAACTTGTCGTGCTGAGCGCCGATCTGCGAGAGGAACAGCCTGCGGTTGCCCTCCTTCATCTCAGCCCTGAGCTGCGCCAGCTCCGCTTCGTGCTTCTCCTCGGACGCCTTGATCAGTCCGGCGGAAACTCCCGCCATCGTGGTCGCGTAGTCCTTCGGAAGGTCCCCCAGCTGCTCCGGCGTGAGCTTCTCGACGAAGGCCTTGCCCTCGGATCCCGCCTCGAGCTTGCGGATTCGCTCCTTCAGCTCGGCGTTCTCCTGGGCGAGCGCAGCCTTCTCCTGCGAGAGCTGCTTGGCCCTGCCGCCCCACATGTCGGCGGTGTGCTGGGCCTTCTTCAGCTCTTCGCTCTCTCCCTGGCCCTTGTTGGGATCGACCGTCTGCGGTTCGCCGCCCTTCTTGGACAGCGCCGCAATGACCTTGTCTTCGTTGTTCATCGGTTTTTCCTTTCCTCAGTAAGCCCAGACGCCAATCTGGGGATTTGCTGTTGCCGTCCGGAGAGGCTGACGATCCTGGTTCCGCCGGCGGTTGTCTCGTCGCACGACCTCATAACGCGCCGCCTCCCGCGAGTTCCGTCATTGCGCCGCTGGGTGGCTGGCCCTTGGCGATGGCGAGAGCGCGTAGCGCCGCGTCCTTGATCCTGCGATAAGCCGAAATCTGCGATGCGAGGTGTTGGAGGCGGTTTGCGCGGAACTCCTCGCTCGATTCCGCGAGCAGCGCCATCAGGCGCGTGTTCTCCTCGGTCAGCTCGTCCATCCACGCGACGAGTCGCTCGATCTCCGTCTCGCCGAGGCAGAACGACTGGACCTTCTTCGCCTCCATGTTGGCGATGTCGTCGAAGGTGGTCTCCTTCTTCTCGCTCATGCCGCGCCCCTCCTCTCTTCGACGGTGAACGCCGCGGGTACGGATCCCTGCGTCGCGGCGACCTCCTCCGGCCTGCCCTCGACGCGGGCGACGTTCGACTGCTCGGGCGTCGGCTGCGCGGCCTCGTTCGGCTGCGGCTCCGCGCCTGTCGCGGCCGCCGATGCGTTCGCGAGGTCCATGAGCTGCTGGTAGAACTCCATGCGCTCCTTCGACGGTATGATCTTGTCCGGGTTCACGCCGAGCCCGTCCAGCTCCGGCCTCACGAGCTCGAAGAAGGCCTCGACCGTCAGCGCCTTCGACAGCACGGGGTGGCTTCCGAGCATCGCCGTCACCTGCTGGCGGCGCTGGCTCTCCGCCTCGCGCAGCTTCGCGCCGACGAGCCCCGACGGGTTCACCTCGACATCGCCCTTTATCGAGACGTCGGGGTCATTGCACAAAACGTAGACGTGCGTGTTCTTCACGACAGGCACGATGAGGTTCCGGCCGATCCCGCAGATCACCATGTCGATGACGCTCGACCCGCTCTCCATGATCATCGCGAGCCCGGATGCCGTTCGCGCCGCGCCGGAACCGAGGTTCGCCGTCGATCCGATCATGTGGAGCGAGATGCCGCAGTCGTCGTTCGCCATCTCCTTCGCCTTCTCCATGACCATGATCTGGCTCTGCGTCGTGTCCTTCACCTCGATGGACCCTATCGGCGCGCCCTGTCCGCCCATGACGCCGCCCCTGAATCCGAGCATGCGGCCGGCGCGGAGCGCGAGCGCGGGTGCGCCGTCGAGCGAAACCGCCCTGTCCACGTCGGTGCAGTAGAAGATGCCGTTCGACGAGAGCCCTCCGTTCAGCGTCAGGTTCTTCATCGCGTTGTTCTGCATCGTCTGCGCGCTCGCGAGGAACTCGGCGATCGACACGCCCCACCACGAATCGGCGGTCTCGTAGAGGCACACCTTCGCAATCGGGATCCGCATGCGGTCGTCTATCACGCGGCAGTACACGACGAGGTTGTCGATCACGATGACCTCGGTCTTGTAGTACCTGTCGTAGACTATCTCCTCGCCGGCAGGCGTCTTCGTCATCCCGCAGTCGATGAGCACGCTTCCCCTGAACGAGCCGAAGCACTGCACGCCCTCGAGCGTGCAGTCCTCCTCCGTCGAGACTGCGTTCCGCTCTATCTCGCGGCGCACCATGTCGATGTTGTCGAGGTCGAGGCGGACCCCGCCCTTCGGATGCTTCGAGAGGAGAACCTTGACGCTCGACGCCCGCCAGCCCTCCGGCCTGTCCTTCGCCTTCGCCTCCGCGAACTGACGGAGGACGTTCGGCGTGTAGCGGACCTTCCGGCAGAACGTCCCGTCCTCGATGCTCTTCGCGTTCGGCGCAGGGTAGCAGTCCCACGGGCTCACCGCCTCGTACACGAGGCCGACGTCGTACTCGATGTCGTAGCTCACGGCGCCGTCCAGCGTGCGCGACTCCCGGCACATCGGCTTCGGGACGACGCGCGGCACGGGACCTATCATCACGGCCGTGCCGTACGTGCAGATCCAGTCGAGCATCTTCAGCGCCTCGTCGATGAAGTGCCCCTCGATCAGGAGGTCGTGTATCTTCGCGTCCATCCGCTCGCACCTGATCTTCGCCCACTCCGACTCGCGGCGGCGCACCTCGTCGTACATCCCCGCGACGCGCTGGAGTATCGCCATGTAGAACGCGTCCGCGTTCGTCGGCACCTGGCCGCCGTTGCTCCTGTAGAAGTCCGCTATCTCCCTCGCCATCTGCGAGACTATCTCGCGCCGCGCCCGCTTCGGGATCGTCGGCATCGGCGTCGGCGAGAGCGTGTACGGCTTGTCGCCAGACGACTTGAGCACCTTCGTGAGCGCCGCCTTCGCCGCGCGCATAAACATCGCCGTCAGCGGCCTGTAGTTGCGCTCGTCGATGTTGTAGCCCGCGAGTATCGCCTTCTGCCTCGCCGTGTACTTGAGGTTCGCGGCCATGCCTGCATCCTCGAGCATCTTCTCGACGCCACTCGCGTGCCGGTGCTCCATGTTCCTGCGGAACTCGTCCATCGCGAGCGAGCCGAGGCTTGACACGGCCCTGTTCTCGGGCCTGCCCTCCGCGGACTCCGCCGCTGCGTCACCGCGCCTCGCGGCCTCGGTCGCCTTCTCAGCTTCGCTCGTCATGATGAGTCAATTCTAAATTCGTTTTACCGCTGTTTTACCCTACAGGCTCGCCGAGTTTATCATCCCGTTCCCGACGAGCGAGCGGTAGTCAGCCGCAAGCCGCCTCGCGGACGGGCGGCTGTAGTCCTCCGCGCCCTTGAAGACCGCGAGGCACATGTACTGTCCGCCGTCCGCGATGTGCGACCACTCGTTCTTCTCGGGCGCGTCTCCGTACCGCTCCGCGCCGTCGCCGCTCCTCGACCTCACCACGGGGAAGCAGTACCGCCCCGCCATCGCCTCCAGGAACATCTGGCACTCCTCGCTCACGAGGAAGTTCCCAAGCCGCAGCTCGCGCTTCACGCAGGCGATGCGGATCTCCGGCGAGTTCCCGTGCGTGATGTCCATCTCCGCGCTGTTCATCGGCTGCACCTTGTCGCACGACACGACGTTCACCCCGCGCTCGTTCCGCAGCCGCTGGATCGCCGAGAGCGAGACGACCTCGTTGAAGTTCTGCCCCGCGGGGTCGGCGAAGATCGTCAGCTCGCAGTTCGGCCAGTCGTAGTAGTTCACGAGTATCGGCCTGAGCCGCGTGTCGAAGAACTGCACGACGTCCATGCGGTCGAGCCCGCCGCGCCCGTTGTTCAGCTTCGGATTCCACGTCGTCGCCTCTCGCTGCGCGACCAGCTTCCCGTCCGGCCTCATCTGCCCGATGAGGCACGCCGGCGTCCGCCCGCAGTCCATCCCGCCGACGACGCGCATCCCCCTCATGTACTGCGCCTGTTCCGCCGGTATCTTGTGGCGCGCCGCGTTCCACACATCGCTGAACACCCCAAGCCCGCCCATCGACAGGCCGAACTGGTTCATCAGCAGCGTACGTATCTCGTCCTCCTCCAGCACCGAGAGCATGTCCGTCCAGTACGTCATGTCCGGGTGGAAGCCGCCGTCTATCGTCCTGACGTTCTCCGCGGGCCGCCTGTGGTGCTTCGCCGCGTGCTCGGGGTCGTTCGGCACGTACGAGACGACCCCCGACACGGGGTCGCGCTCCTCCAGCACCGCCGGCGGGCACACTATGAACAGCCACCCCCTCGGCTTCTCGACCTCCTCCTTCCGGCGCCACCAGCTCGTCTCGTTCGGGCTGTTCGTGTCCATCACGACGTGGAACCACCTCAGCATCACCCCGCTCGACGGGCACGGGTTGAAGCGCTTCAGTCGCGTGTACACCCTCGACACCACCTTGTACGGGCACTGCGGCGCCTCGTTCACCCACGCCATCGAAAGCTCCAGCGACTGGAGGTCGTCCATCACGTTCTCCGCCTTCGCGCCGAGCACGATTATGTCGATTCTCACGAGCACTCCGTCCGGCCCCACGTCCTCGTACCTGCCCTCGTACGGGTCGCTCACCCACCGCGTCTTGTCGCCGAACCACTGGTTCCACGTCGTGATCTGCGTCTCCTTCGACGCCTTCACCGAGTGGCGCATGAAGAGGCACTTCGACCACCGCACCTTGAACCGCCTGCCGTGCTCGACGACCTCCATCACCTCCTGCTGCTGCGCCTTGTGCACGATGTACATGCAGATGCCGACCGACTTTCCGTTCCCGACGGGCCCACGCATGCACTTGAACATCACGCCGTCGTCGTAGCTCATCAGAAGCGCCGACACCGAGCGCGTCGCGTTGTACGACCGGCGCTTCTCGGTCAGGTCCTCGTCGCTCCCGACCTCGACCTTCTCCTCCTCGAGACGCCTTCCAAGGCGCCGGGGGTCGTTCAGGGCCATCTCGATCGCGTCAGACACGTCCAGCCTCCTATGCGTCGGTTATCACGACCGCCCGCTCCGCGATCTGCGGGGGCGGCGGCTTCTCAAGCGCCTTGGCCGCTTCGCCGACGACCCTGACGAGGATGCCGCCTCCACCTCCGACGCGGCGCCTCTCCTCGTCCTCCGCGGGCTCCTGGGCTCCGCGCGAATCCCCGAAGTGCTTCTTGTCCAGGCGCTCAAGCGCGAACAAAACGGCCTTCACGCTCGCGCCGCACTTCCCCTTGTCGTCCGTCGCCAGCTTCTCCAGCTGCTCGCGAAGACGCGCCACCTTCTCCGGCGCCTCCTGCTCGTAGCAGGTGTCGCGGACGCGGTTTATGAACTCCACGACCGACTTCGCCGCCGGCCAGAGGTCCAGCGCGACGTGCATGTCCACGCGCGAAAGCCCGGCCTCCTCGCACGCCATCACGTACCTCAGCGTGTGCGAATACCGGACAAGCGCCCGCTTCACCGCCCGCACGTCGAACGGCGGCTCCGTGAGCCCCGCGCGCTTCAGCTTCTTCAGCGACACCTCGACACGCTTGTTGTACGCCGCCTCGTCCGCGTCGCTGAACGTCATCTGCGCACGGCCCCAGAGCTCATCCCACTCCCTGTCTATGGCCTCGTCTTCACTCACGCCACTATGGTATCGCCGTTTTACCTCGGATTTACCGCGGGACTTTTTTGCTCGCGGGGGGCGCCCCGCGCATTTGACCCCGCCCATGCGACCGGGCGCCCGAGTCCCCCATACCCCTCGTTCCGCGCCACCGCTCCGGCTCCCTCGTCGGTCGTCGGCGGGGGTGAGAGACGGTGCGGAGGGTTGGCTACCCTCGATCAACACCCGCAGAACCCTCGCAACTACGCGTAATCGGGCGTCGCCGCGCGTCCGTTCGCAAGGTTTTCGCAATCTCACACCCTCGAACCGCCCCGCAACCGGCCTCAGCGACACCATCCGCAGCCACCGACACGCATCCGAATCCTCGGTTCCCGAGTTTCAAGAGCCTCGTGCGCGCGACCCTTTTGCGCGTCCACCTCGCCCCCGCGCCCCGAACGATTCCGCGAGCAATAGCCCATATTAAAGAAACGGCTACCAGCCCACACGAGACGCAAGAGCGGCCAACGGCGATCCATCGACACCTGCGCCGGTGTCCTGTGTCGCCACGCGACAACGACAACCGACATGACATCACCCCTTTAGGGGTGTGTCTGTCGTGTCGGTGTCGGTCAGGACACTACCGACATGACAAATGCCGTCATTTGTCGGTATTGTCGGTGATTGTCGGTGAAGACAGAACACGCTCGAAAATAGTCTATAAATTATCTGTTGACACAATAGGCAATTTATGGTATACTGTGCGTCGGAGGGTCTGTGTAGACTCAACGAAAGCCAATAAAATCAATGGCGGGAACGCCGAAGGAGATGAGCCGATGAACATCACGATTAGTGAGATTGACTACGCGGAAATGCTCCGCAAGACTGGCAGCACGGCAGGACTTCCGAGCGAAGTCTTCGAGCTGCTCTACGACGCAATCCAGTACGGGCGCGACGAGGTGACGGACGAGATAGACTGTATGCCGAACGAACTGATTGAGCGCATCAGGCGCTCCGGGGACTGGAAGACAATCGAAGACATCGCAAAGGACTACTCGGGCGACGCCGATGACCTCGAGATGAACCCGCAGGAAATCGCCAAGGAACTCTATCCGTGCGACTACGCGGTCGAACTCGGCGACAGCGTGGACGGGCCTCACGGCGTCCTCATGTGGAGGGATATCGACGGGGACACGGACGACCGGCGGCCGGAGGTTACAGCGAAGGAAGGCCCGAGGGAGTACACCGTGACGATCACCGAGCGCCTTGCTCGCGCCGTCGTCGTGCTGGCCAGCGGCAGGAACGAGGCCGAGCGGTATGTCATGGAACGCTACGCCGAGCAGGACATCGTCCTCGGAGCCGAGGATTTCGTCGGAAACGACTTCGAGACGGTCGAAAGCAACAGCGGCACGAGGCCGGACTACGACATTCGCGCAAACGCCGCCCGCTGACGGCATTCAACCACCAACAACACCAAGGAAAGGAACGACAAAATGGAAACCATGAATGACAACACGCACCGCCGCCCCGCGCTGAGCTTCTACCACGCGAACGGCAAGGGCACCGGCTCGGCTCTGACCGTTGCGCTCGAAAAGGCCACGGCCGACTGCGACGGACGGCTCCTCGTCGGCCTTGCGCCACAGGAAAGCGACGCCGCCTTCCCCCGCTTCGACTGGCCGCGCGAGGTCTGCGTCTCTCTCGGCGTCGTAGACGTCTGCCTGCTCCTCCAGGTGCTCCGCGGCGAGACGGAGAGCGTCGCGGACGGCAAGGGGCTGTACATCGTCAGGGACGGCGACCGCATACGCCTCTGCTTCCGCCACATGGTCGAGCCAATCAACGGCTACTCGCTCGATGTCTACGCGCTCTTGTCCGGCGGCGAGGAGCGGCGCGTCGGCATCGTCCTCTCGTCGGCGGAGGCCCTCGGGCTGTGCGCCGCGGTCGAGGGCGGCATGGCCGCGATGTGCTTCGGGGCATGAGGGGAGGCGCGTCCATGAACGGAAAGTGCGTCATCGACATCTACGCCGGCGGGGAGTACGACCCCCGCCGGCACATCGCCCGCGAGGTCTACTGGAGCGACGGGCGGATGTGCTACTGGGGATGGCTCTACGGAACCAACGGCCGGATCGTCGGGGACTACACGGCCAGCGCGATGCAGGACACCGAGAAGGCCCTCGGAGCGAAGTTCAAGGAGGTGCAACATGGCAGGGTATGACACGGAACGCCTTATATCGTTCACGCACATCGTGGACACATTCGGCTTCGCCGACGAAGGCGAGAGCGACGAGGATGCGATTGCGCGCGCCCGACGCTTCTACCAAGAGAGCATCGACC
>JAEEGL011285956.1_pt1 | contig 11346 bp, 6 predicted proteins | sample 9134231 | NCBI WGS metagenome assembly JAEEGL01 (sample SAMN16246548, study PRJNA631951) | gut metagenome | biome: gut microbiome; feature: rumen; material: fiber-attached | host: Bos | place: Iran: Karaj | collected 2018-10
ATTGAAAAATTGATTTGAGAACACTACATCGGTCTATTTTTTGATCAAATTGGTAATAACAAAAAAATATATATAAATCAGTAGGTTATTATAGGTAAAAGTTGCCTATTAAAAAATAATACCTAAATTGACTAAATATTTTTTTTTACTAACCGAATCCTTCTTTGGGATTTATAACGATCTATCTATAAATAATTTTATGTTACAGGAAGGATTTATGTTAGTAAGAAGATTTTTATTAAAACTGCTAGTGTTAGTAAGTATTTGTTTACTTGTATCATGTGCAAGTTCAGATGATGAGTATGAAGATGATGCAGAAATAGAAAACTCTAATTCTGAAGATGTTGCTATGTCTGACGATAGTCAAGAACAAGGCGAAAGTAACAATGATGATGATAACAACAACGAAGAAGTAAACGACGAATTCAATAACAATAACAACGATGGCCAATATGCTGATGGAGAAAATAACGGAGATGAAGGTTGGCAAGAAAGTAATAATGAAAATCTAGGTTTGGATGATTCTCAAGGTGGAGAAGAACCAGCAGTAGAATCTACAGAAGAAATGGTTGAAGATGTAAACGGTGGAAACCCAGTAGATCCTGTTCTTAACAACGGTGGAGCAGCTAACCAAGCTGTTACAGAAACTACAGAAGAAGTAACAGAAGAAACTCAAACTCAAATTCCTGATAACTCTTCTTCAGCTCCTGTTGCAGAAGCACCAAGTTATGAAGTTGGTTCAGGAGTTGTAAAATACGTTACACAAAATACTTCTGTATACGGAGATAAAAACTCAGGATTTGCAGTTGGAAGTTACGAAGTAGGAGACCACCCACTTGTAATTAACGATGATGGTACTTATGCTACGACATCTTCTGGTAAAGTAGTTCCTTCCAATGCTTTAACAGAAAGAGCTATTCCAAGACCAAGAAAAAGTATCGAATATAAATAATAGATTTTAATCTTAGTTTAGAATAGTAAATAAAAAATAAAGACTGTAACATTAAATAGATATATATGGAAAAGTAAGAAATTTGTTTGAAATTTCTTACTTTTCTTATTTTTATAACGGTGATAATTTTAAGTAGAGTTAGGTTAGGTTTAGCTAACCTGTTTGATATTGAGCTGATAGACACACTCTGGTAGGATAGAGCAATTATGATTACGATAGGTGTTTATGATTCTGGTATTGGTGGAATATCCATTCTTAATGTACTGCGAGAATATGTATCAGAAAATATTTTAGATCAACAAGTAAGGTATGTTTACCTTTGTGATAATCTTCACTATCCTTACGGAACTAAAAGAGAAGAAGATCTAGTTTCTTTTGTATGTGAAACTGTAAGAAAGATGTTAGAAGTATATAAGTTAGATATATTAGTTATAGCTTGTAATACAGCATCTACAATAGTTCTTCCATATCTGAGGGATATGTTTAAACTACCTATAGTAGGAGTAGTTCCCGCAATAAAGCCAGCCTGTGCTAGAAGTAAAACTAAACATGTATGCTTAGTAGCAACTCAAGCAACTATTACAAGAGCAAGTCTTGAAGATCTTATTCGACTCTATGGTAACGGATGCCAAATTCTTAGAATTGGATCCTCTATTCTTGTTGACATTGCTGAAAAAAAATTTAGATCCTATCCGGTAGAAGATTCTCTTATAGAACAAGAGATCAGTTCTATATTCTCAGATCCTCTGATAGATACTGTTATTTTAGGTTGTACTCATTTTGTACATCTTAAAGAAGAAATTACCCGCATTTTATCTAAACATCCTTGTAAAGATATTTGCGTGATAGATTCTTCAGAAGGAGTATCAGCACACTGTCTAGATCTTATTAAAAACATAGTTATTCCAAAACACTCAATTGATAACTCAAAAGACGATCTTGATTCTTCTATCATGGAATCTGATTGTTATATATATAATCCTGATCATAAGGATAATATTTTTGTATTTACTAAGAAAGATGATATGAGTATGGAACTTATTAGCTCCCATTTAGATAATAAATGCTGTGTTAGCTTTTTAAAATAGAATTAATACTCTATCGATGTTTCCAGTGGTATATCTATTATCGTTAGGCTGATTTTTTATCTGCGTCAGCTGAGTTGGCTTGTTCAGTTGAAGTAGACTCTTCTGTATTGCTTGGAGCTTGTGTTTGCTGTTCACTAGCTTGGTTTTGTTGTTCACCAGCTTGAGCTTGTTGTTCACTAGCTTGGGTTTGTTGTTCACCAGCTTGAGCTTGTTGTTCACTAGCTTGGGTTTGTTGTTCACTAGCTTGGGTTTGTTGTTCATCAGTAGTACTTTCTTGAGCTGGTACTTCAGTAGAAGTAGGTGCATTTTCTTGATCAGCTGAAGAATCAGTACTAGCTTTAGGATTAGAATCCTTTGGTGCTTCTTGCATAGAATCAGCAGGTTTTTCTTGTTGTTTTGTAGAAGATTCTTTCTTACTAGGAGCTTCACCAGCTTCATCTTTAGGTTCGTTCATCTTATGAATATAGCTACCTTTATATTTTCTTGAATCTATTGTAACAGCGTTTAGGTCATAAGTTACAGGAATTTGGATATCACACACCTCAAATATGTTGTTTGCAAGAAGATCTCCTGTAATTTTTATAGAAGCACCATAGTTAAATAGGAGTTTTTGTTTTGCTTTATCTAGATGAGCTTTCATCTTAGCCAGTAGATCATTATATCTAGGTATTTGTTTTTTTAGTTTTTGTTCTAATTGAATGTGGTTTTGTGTTTTTTGGTTTGCATATCTAGTAGAAAGATCTTTATAGATAGCTTCTTGTTCCTTAAACAGACGGATATATTTTTTTAATCTTTCAGATCTTATATTAATAGTTTCTAGGATTTTCCAATCAACTCCCACTTTTATACGAGATCCAGATCCTTCTGTACCTATTTTATTTGTTACTATATTCTGACCACAGATAATCTCTCCACCAGCTATAATACCACTAGTTTCATCAAGGGTTATGTTTTTGCCGACATATACTTTACTGGTCATAATAGATTTATTTACATTCAGAGAACCTTTACAGTATATATTAGAAAATTGAATAAAATCAGCTGTTATATCTCCCCCTGAATATACATATGCATTGTCTCCAGTAACAATACCATAAGTTACAGTTAGAGATCCTTTAGCCTTTATGGTAGCTTTAGTAACGTTACCTTGTATTGTAATATTACCATTAGCTATAATAGTAGATCCTTCATCAACAGATCCTTCAATCTCAACATCTCCATCAAATATAACATCTCCAGTTTGAAGATTTATATCTCCTTTATGAACATAAACTTCAGATAGGCTAATACTTTTGAAGTTTTCATCAAAAGATATAAGTCCACTCTTCAATGCTACAACTATCCCATCATTTATTACTTTGAAATTATCTCCTATGGTAATTCCTTCAGGAACTAGAGGAGATTTAGTGGTAATCTTTTCTGAGAATATATTAATAGAGGGACTTGCTGGATATTTATAAGTTATTTTTGCTACCTGATCGTTTTCATGTACAATTTGTTTTTGTTGAGTTTTTCTTAAATCTATATTAGAGCTGGTATCTTCTACAACAGGGCCTCTATCAATAGGTAGATTATCATTAAAGATTCCATCTTTATCTTGAAGAGGAGCTGAAGAAGCTTTGGAATCTTCTTCGTTATTTTCATCTTCAGATTTTTTAGCTGATTCTTCAGGATTGATACCTTTTAATGGTACTAGATAAGGTTCACTTGCTGCCTCTCCTACTTGACCACTAGCTACTACAAATCCATCTAGGTTTTCTTTCTTTTCTATAGCTTCGGCAATTTTATCAAGATATTCATCTTGAATACCATTTGTGATCTTTAGTCTTGCAAGTTCTTGAATAAACCAATCCTTACTTAATTCCATCTTATCATAAAGACTCATATCAAAACGAGTAATAGAAGCTTCCATAGCCTTATCAGATATTTTAAGCCTTACAGGTCCCCAGTCTTCTTCTTTTATCTGATACATTTCTTTTACTTTAGGTTTAGGATTTGATTCATATTCTTCTGTTTTTGAAGAAGGTCTGTCAGATCCTACAAGTATGGTAACAGGTAGATCTATTCCATATCTTCTTCTTCCACTAGAAAGGATATCAAACTCATCTATGAGTTCTTTTTTATATAAGAAAATCTTTTTGTTGATTTGTTTAGAAAAGTATATAACGCTGTTATATACTGTTTTAAACATTTCAACACTATTATGAGGAATAAATGCTTCCTTTCTATTTATCATTAGAATTACTTCTTTTCTTTTTTTATTTGTATATACCTTATACAACGATTTCCTATCTTCTAGAATAGGTAGAGTTCCTATAGGGAAGTGAGTACACTCTTCATTAGTTTGAGTTACTCTCAAAAACGCAGATTGTACTTGAGCCATGTTTGGTCTAGTAATAGGAGTATTTTTTAAAGAACACAGAAGGGATATTTTAAAAAGATCATAATTTATTTTTTGAAGTATTGGAGAATTTTTTAAATTAAGATAAAAAGAAACATCTTCTACTTGAGAAGTTTCTAGTGAAAACTCAGGAATATGAATAGCACCCCCAGCTAGTACGAAATCAAGTTTTAAGTATTGGTTTCCACCCTTACGTATATCATCACGTACCGCTTGGATAAACCTTTTAAATCCATTTACAAAAACTATATAATCTCTAATTGAACCTTGTTCTTTTTCTTTTTTAATACGATCTGTAGCTTTTTTTAGTATTTCTTCTACGTTGAAAGATGGACTCATACACTCTCCAGACATAAAAGAAATCTTCACTCTACATCTTAGAGGGTTATAAGAAATTTGAAATTTGTTATTTTGATCCATCTTATGATCCTGGTTCTGTTAAAAAATCCCAATATGTGGATCGGTATTTTTTTGTATTTCTTAATAAAAATACTTAAATATTTAGCCATAAAGCTCTGTACTTTTAACTAGATGAATAAAATAGGAGGTTTGAATAATGTAGATAACTACTGCATTATAAAGGAAGAACTTTGGTTTTTTTTCATTTTATAAAAATTCTGATCAAATAAAATAGTACAAACCTAAATTATGATTATAAGGTCTTTTTAGCAGAGAGTTGTCCACACGCTCCGGAGATATCAGCACCCTTACTAAACCTTATCATTACCCTAAATCCGTGAGAGAACAGGATCTTAGAAAACTCTATCATATGAGATTCTTCGACGGTTTTAAAATCACAGAAAGAATTTTCATTAAAAGGAATAAGATTTATTTTAACTCTTCTTCCTTTTAAAATCTCAGCTAACTTTTCAGCATGATCAAAAGAATCATTAAAATCTTTTATTAAAACATATTGAATCAATACCTCATTTTTAGTTACTGATTCTATCTTTTCTATGGCTTTTAGAATTTCTTCTATAGAGTACTTTTTAGCTATAGGCATGATAGTAGCACGTCTACTATCATCTACCTCATGAAGACTTATTGCTATAGGAAGATTCGGAATAAGATCTATCATTCGTAGTAGTCCAGGAATATATCCTGCAGTAGATAAAGAAATTCTTTTCAGTGAAAAATTAAATCCAAACTCATCTGTGAAAATATTTATAGCTTTATATACATTATCAATATTATCTAGAGGCTCTCCCATACCCATAAATACTATGTTTGATAATGGTAGATGTTTCAGTGCTAAAAAAGGATGACTGGTTTGAGTTAAAATCCACTGCTTGATCATCCATACTTGAGATACTATTTCTGAAGTAGTAAGGGATCTTTTTAGTCCTAGTTTAGATGTAGCACAAAACTTACATCCCTGCCTACACCCTACTTGAGAAGAAATACAAACGGTAATACGTTTACTTTCAGGGATAGCTACAGATTCTATAAAATTCCCATCAGTTAGTTTAAATAGAAATTTAGTAGATCCATCTTTAGATATTAAAAAACTATCTAAACTTAAATTACTAAAAGAAAAATTATCCCGAATAGCTTGTTCAAGTCCTAGAGGAAGACCACTACCGAGCTCGTTCCAAGGAGGAAGATTTAGACTGTATACGTTTCTAAAACATTGTTTAGAATGAACAATGTTAAAATTATTGTTTAATAACCAAGTTTTTAAATCCTTATGGGTTAGATCAAAAAAAGATACCATAGTACGTCTCTGGCAAAATAAAATAATATATTGTAAAATAACAATATTGAACAATCATAGTAGTCATGTTAGAAAAATCAAACATGAATAAAACATAAACTAACACGGAGGCTTGTAATAGGTCTCGCTAGCTATGAGAGTTATTTCGTAACATAGTTTAGATAAAAGATAAAGTTTATAACTTAAATATACAGTGGATAAGGAGATGAAATGAGTGATAATTTAAAAGATGTTCAAGAAGAAAGAGCTGGCTCTAGAACGGTTGATGAACATAACATTCAAAAAATACAAAGTTTAATAGATCCATCTATTAATAATGATACTTTTAAAATAGCTTCTCTAGGAGAAGCTACAATTCCAAATCCTATAGAAATAGCACCAGATGCTAGATTTATATCAGATGAAGAATTTATGCTTCTTAGACCTATCATGTATAATGAACAGGAACTTTCTCGTCCTTCTGATGAGGTAATTCGTTTTGAAGTAGCAGGGCCTAGAGAGAAGATATATTTTCCACCAAAAAGAACTAAGGTAGCTATAGTTACTTGTGGGGGATTATGTCCTGGACTTAATGCCGTAATACGTGGAGTTGTTATGCAACTCTATCATAGATACGGAGTAGAAAATATAATAGGTATACCATATGGTTATCAAGGATTTGCTGCAAGTTCTACACAAGATTTTATAGATCTTAATCCTGAAGTAGTTCAAGATATTCATGAAAAAGGAGGAACCATCATAGGATCTTCTCGAGGTACTCCTCCAACCTCTGAGATAGTAGATACTCTAGAAAAATATAATATAAATATTCTATTTACTATAGGTGGAGATGGAACCCTAAGAGGAGCTGCTAAAATAGAAGAAGAACTTAGAAAAAGAAATCTAAAAATATCTGTTATAGGTATTCCTAAAACTATAGATAATGATATTCCATATGTTAAACAATCTTTCGGATTTGAATCTGCAGTTGCTAAAGCCTGTGAAGCAGTAATTGCTGCTCACGAGGAAGCAAAGGGAGCTCAACGAGGAATAGGACTTGTAAAACTTATGGGAAGAAATTCTGGATATATTGCAGCTAATGCTGCAATAGGCTCAGGTCTTGCTAATTATTGTTTGATCCCTGAATCAAACTTTCAATTAGAAGGAGAACGTGGACTTCTGAAAGTTTTGGAAGATAGAATGGATGTTAAAGATCATGCAGTAATTATCGTAGCTGAAGGAGCTGGTCAGTATTTCTTTGGAGGTAATGCTATAAAAAGAGATGCTTCAGGAAACGTAAGATTTGGAGATATTGGATTGTTCCTAAAAGATAAGATTATAGAATATTTTGAAAAAGTAGGAAAACCAGTCTCACTAAAATATATAGACCCTTCTTATATAATAAGATCTACTCCAGCTAATACCACAGATAGGATGTTTTGTGTAAATCTTGCTCAAAACGCAGTTCATGCAGCTATGGCTGGAAAAACAGGAATGTTGATAGGATATTGGCATGGAGTTTTAACTCATATACCTTTTGGAGCTCTTGCTGGTAAGAGTCAAACGGTTAATATAAATGGTCAGATGTGGTTTAAAGTACTTCAAACTACAGGACAACCATATTTTATATAAGAATATAATATAACATCTAAATTCTGTATATACTGAGTAAAAATAGGAATTACTCTTGCTTTAAATTTATTAAAAAGAATTTCTAGCTAGACTATTTTTCGCATAGTATTACATTGGGATGATACGCGTTTTAGAAATATTAGATATTTGGTTTGTTCTTAATCAAATTTTAAAGTCATGAACTTTAAATCTCACTGCTATCATTTTCACCTTCTTTTTTCTACTTTATATCATTAAATTATTGTTTCAAATCTGGATTGTCTTGATATTATACTCCTGATAGAGATGTTGAATAGAAATCGAATTTTATGGCTGGTATGGATAGACTGAAACGTTATTTTTTAGATACCTCATCTTCCAGAGAAGATGTATGGGTAGTTTTTTTATATATTTTACTAGTATTAATCTTAGGCACTGTGTTTCATGAACCTTGGTTTGATGAATCTACTGCCTGGATGATAGCTAGAACTAACTCTGTATATGATATTTTATTTAATATTCCTCACTATGAAGGTCATATTCCTCTTTGGCATTTGGTATTAAAATTAGTGATGTTATCTCATCTTCCGTATGAGTTATCTTTAGTGTTTGTAAATCTTTTGTTTCTAGTTCCTGCTATAGTTATAATTGTTTTTAAATCAGGTTTTCCTAGAATTATTCGTCTACTACTTCCTTTTTCTTATTTTCTTTTCTATCAATACGGTATGATATCTCGTCCGTATTCTATAATGATCTGTGCTTTGATGCTACTTGCCCTCTTCTATCCTAATCGAGATAAATCTCCTGTTTCGTTTGTACTGTCATTAGCACTTTTATGTTGTTCATCGGTTTATGGTATAGTTCTTTCTTTTGGAATAGTTATCTCTTGGTTAATAGAGATCTTTATTAATGAAAGAAAGAAACTTATAAAATCTTTTAAAAAAGATAAAAGATTTTATTCATTACTAGGTTTATTTGTACTGGCTCTTATCCTGTGTTGTTTAATACTTCCTCGTGTAGATAGTATCACTCTTTTATCAGTATCTACTTCTCATATGAGAAACGGTTTTTTTACCTGTTTGTTATATATGTTATTTTCTTCAATATCAGATTCTCTTGTAACAAACGCTTTTTCATCATATACATTACTTCAGAATCTAGTCTTTAATCCTATACTATTTGGAATTTCTACTTTTGTAGGGATGTTATCGCTGTATACTTTTATTAAAATTTCTCTTAAAAAAGGAACCTTTCTACTATTTATAATTCCATATCTTCTATTTTGTTTGTTTTCATCTGGAATATATTTTTATACTCATCATATAGGTATAATGTTTGTTTTTATACTGTTTTGGAGCATAGTCTCTTATAACAAAGAAGAAAACAAGATAGATAAAACTAAAGAATTGAAAGATATTAAAACCAGTACAAACGATATTAAATTTCGCCAGTATCTAGTTCGTGCTGTAGTAGTTATTATGCTGGTTCAACTATACTGGACTGTGACTGCCTGTATCTCAGATATTAAATATCCTTACTCTTGTGGAAGGTCTGTTGCTTCATTTATTAAAGATAACCACCTAGATAATTATAATATACTAGCTCAATGGCAGATCTCAGATAATCTTGATGCTAGTGTATCGATGTTAAATGTAAATTCTCTTACTTCTTCTTCTAATATTCTTCCTTATTTTGATAAAGATATATTTATGAATTTTGATTCCACTCGTAGAGGTTTTAATCCACATAAACTCGCTGATTGGAAGACTAATCAACAAGAACTAGCTCTTTGGAGAAAACGAGGAATACCGGATATGTTGTTATTTGAAGTAGATCTTCCAGGGCTATATAATTCTCAGGATCTAACTTTCAAGGACTTTAAAGTGGTATACTGTGCATTAGATCAAAGAGTTTTTAAGGATAAGGTCTTTGCTAGTTATGGAAGGTTATTTATACGAAGTGATATTTTAGATAGACTTGAACTCAAAGTACAAACTGGTTGTGGAATAGTAAAAGACAGAAACTAAAAGTTTGACTTTTAGTTTCTGTAGAATTTATAAAATTTCAATATGTTAAATATATAGATAAATATATAATTCCTACCATACAGTATAAGAATTAAAGAAATACTAATTTTGAACTACATTGACCACTAATGTTTTTTGATTAGGATCATGGTTTGCGTCTCCAGGATATCTAACAGTAATAATATGTGTTCCTATTTTTGTTGGACGATAATCATAATGTAACCTTCCACTATCATTTAATTCCACAGGGATAACTTCATGAGAAGTAGTATTTCCCTGGAAAACTTTTACATCAATGTATACCGTGACATTAGGTACATTACCTCCACTACCGTCACAATTAGAAAATAACTCTCCATTTATTAGTATAACAGACCCTACAACCGCTGAATTTTTATATCCTTCATTGATTTGAAAAGAGGTACTACAAGGAGGTCCACATTCTTCTACTGGAGGTGAAGATAACTCATAAGGACCCCACTCTACTTTATCAGAATCCCAGTAAGGTTTTGGAGATACATCCCGTCCATTATTTTTATACGTTAACGTACATTTAAAACCATTTTTAAAATGGATTGTTACCTCAGGTTTAGAAATAAATGATAAGGATACTCTGTTTTGTGGCCAAGTAACTCCAGGTACACAAGGTGTATCACCGATTGAAGCAATTTCTAGTGTATTTAATTGGTTCGCAGCTGGTTGATTTGGATTTTGACCGGCACACTCAAGAGGAGTAGCTGCCATATGACAAGTTCGGCCATAAAACCAATATTTAGGTCTTATACAAGATCTTCTAACAACACCATTGAAATTTTTCCATGTTTGAAATCCATAAAAAGGATCATATCCTACTCCCTCTACTGCTTGATTTTCAGGTAATGATGTAGGGCAATCTGCAGGATCGTATACTACTACAGGATTACATCCAGATTTGGCGGAAGGCATATGACAGTATAACCTATCTCCTTGTAAACGTGATGGAGTGATTTCTCCGTTTCCACCATCGTAATCATAAAAATCTTTTGAGTTATAAATAATATTATCACCTATTAATCCCGCATAGTGAGTGGCTCCACTAGGAACAGTAAGGGTTCCACAATTTATACTAACAGTACCAAAATCAGCAAAACCACCTCCAGCTTGAGTCATAAGATTGCACGATTCTGTTGTGACCATTCTGTTATCATAGAACTCCTTTAGATAACATCCATCAGCACCAGCATGTAGATTAGTTAATCTACAATCTACACCTCCCCAAACACAATATTGAGGATCTGGTGGATCTGGATCAGGATCAGATGATGACGATGATGACGATGAAGAAGATGATGATGAAGATGATGAAGATGATGAAGATGATGAAGATGATGATGATGGTTCACTAGAAGATGAAGAAGAAGATGACGATGAAGAAGATGACGATGATGAAGATGATGATGAAGAAGAAGAATATGAAGGAGGCTCTAGGGTAGTATTTTTAAGATCTGTAAAGGTAAAACCAGTTTCATTATTTATCTCAATATAATCATGAGCTACTTCAATTGTTGCTTCTACTTGAGCTTGAGTAAGTGAGG
>JAEEGL012090116.1_pt1 | contig 11346 bp, 8 predicted proteins | sample 9134231 | NCBI WGS metagenome assembly JAEEGL01 (sample SAMN16246548, study PRJNA631951) | gut metagenome | biome: gut microbiome; feature: rumen; material: fiber-attached | host: Bos | place: Iran: Karaj | collected 2018-10
CTTTATATTCCTTACACCGACCCTGGTTACACCCTCTTCAAGAAGGTTTACGACAAGATCCAGGAATATCGCAAAGGCCATGGTGCCGACCCTAAGGTCATCTTCCTCCAGAATCATGGAATCTTCGTGGGAGCCGACACTGTCGAGGAGATCGAAAAGATCTACGATAGCGTGATGACCACCCTCGAGAAGAAAGTGAAAGCTGTCCCTGAGGGAGAAGCTCCCATCTGCGACTGTGTCAGCGAGACCATTCCCGCGATCAGGACCATCCTGAGCCGTTCAGGCAGAGGCCTTAAGACCTTAAAAATCACCAATAATGCCCTTGTCAGCCGCTTTATTGGGAGCAAGGATGCGGCAGCCCCCGTCATGAAGCCTTTCACTCCTGACGGAATCGTCTACTGCAAGAGCGAGTTCATCTACATCGACCATAAAGGCCCCGAGGATCTCTTGAAGCAGGCCGAGAAGAAGATCGAAGCCTACATCGAGAAGCGTGGCCACACCCCGAAGGTGCTGCTTATCAAGGGCATAGGTCTTGTCGCCGTGGGTTCTAACGCTAAAGAGGCCCAGACCGTTACCGAGGTCTTTGAAGACTCCATGAAAGTGGCATGGTACGCCTCCTTCTTTGGCGGAGAGCACCCGATGACAGCCCGCCAGATCAGTTTCATCGACAACTGGGAGGTTGAGAACTACCGCCGTAAAGTCGCTTCCACCGCCACCAAAGGCAGGGTCGAAGGCAAGACTATCATCGTGACCGGTGCGGCGCAGGGCTTTGGCGAGGGAATCGCCCGTGAGCTTATCAAGCAGGGAGCCAACATCGTCGTGGCTGACCTCAACGAGGTTACCGGCGAGAAGACCGCCGCGGCTTTCAACGAGATCGCCAAGGCTAACAAGGCCATATTCGTGAAGACCAATGTCGCGGACATGGGCAGCCTCCAGAACCTGATCAAGGAGACCATCGTCAATTTCGGAGCCCTTGACACATTTATCAGCAACGCCGGAGTCGTGAGAGCCGGAGACCTCGAGGCAATGACCCCTGAGAACTTCGAGTTCGTCACGAACATCAACTACAAGGCATACTTCTTCTGCGCCAAGGTCGCCAGCCACGTGATGAAGATCGAGACCGCTGCCGACCCAGAGTACTTCGCCGACATCGTCCAGATCAACTCAAAGAGCGGTCTGGTCGGAAGCAAAGCCAATTTCGCATATGCGGGCGGCAAGTTCGGCGGCATCGGACTTACCCAGTCCTTCGCCCTTGAGCTGGCTCCGTTCAGGATTAAAGTCAACTCAATCTGCCCTGGCAACTACTACGACGGACCCCTTTGGAGCGATCCTGAGAGAGGCCTGTTCATCCAGTACCTCAAAGCCGGCAAGGCTCCTGGAGCCAAGACGGTCCAGGATGTCAAGGACTACTATCTTTCCAAAGTGCCTATGCGCAAGGGATGCAACCCTGAAGACGTTTGCAAGGCCATCATGTACGCCATCGAACAGACCGGAGAGACCGGACAGGCTATCCCCGTGACCGGTGGCCAGGTAATGCTCGCTTAAGAATATGAAACAACTGGACATCAAATTGATGCATCCCGCCGAGCAGATCACGATCATCATCGGCAGGATCTACCGCAGCGGGATGACCACGACCTCCGGAGGCAACCTGTCCATCATGGACAGCAACGGAGACATGTGGATCACCCCTGCCGGAATTGACAAGGGCTCCCTTAAGCTCTCAGACATCATGTGCGTCAAGGCCGATGGCACGATCGTCGGTCCGCACAGGCCCTCTTCGGAATATCCTTTCCACAAGGCCATCTACAAGATGAACCCGAAGGCCCGCTCGGTCATCCACGCCCACCCTCCGGGACTGGTGACATTCAGTGTCGTCCACCAGATTCCCGACACCAGCATCATTCCTCAGGCCAGGGCGGTCTGCGGTCCGGTAGGATTCGCTGAATATGCCCTTCCGGGCAGTGAGCTCCTTGGCAAGAAGATTGTCGCCGAGTTCAAGAAGAATCCTGAGTACAAGGCGGTTATCATGGAGAATCACGGTGTGGTCCTCTACGGAGAGGACATCGCCGACGCTTACCAGCGGTTCGAGACCCTGGAGCTCTGCGCGAGGACAATCCTCAACGCCAAGACTCTCGGAGAACCGAAATACTTGACAGAGGAGCAGATCAACAAGCACGAGATGGCGGTTAACACCCCGTTCGAGCATTTCATGAATGTGGATCACCCGTCAGATGAAAGGGCCATCCGCACCGAGATCTGCCAGATTGTCCGCAGGGCTTGTTCCCAGGGACTGATGTGCAGCTCCTACGGCACCGCGTCAGTCAGGTGGAAAGGCAATGACTTCCTGATCACCCCTTCCAACGTGCAGCGCTGGGACATCGATCCTGAGGACATCGTCCAGATTAAGGACGGAATGGTTGAGGCAGGGAAAATGGCCAGCCGCTCAGTGGCTCTCCACTACGAGATCTACCGCCGCAACCCCAAGGTCAACTCGATCATCCTGACCCAGTCCCCCGCCCTGATGGGATTCTGCACGACCGGAGTCAACTTCGATGTCAGGACGATTCCCGAGAGCTGGATATTCCTCCAGGACATCCCGACCTTCCCGTTCGGGAGCCAGTACGACGAACGTTTGCCCAAACTCGCCGACGAGTTCCGCAAGCGGCCATTCGTGATGCTGGAGAACGATTCTGTCGTGGTGACCGGCGACAAGCTGATCAACACGTTCGACCGTCTTGAGGTGGCTGACTTCAGCGCCAGGTCCCTTATCCTCGCCGCTCCTCTAGGCTCCTTAAAGCCGATAACGGACGCCGAGATCGAAGATCTACGCAAAGCATTCCACGTCGGAGAGTAAAATGATTAATAGACAAAACCTTACAGCCAAGGCCGTAATAATTCTCACGGCCTTGGCTTTTTTGTATTCATGTGCCCGGGGTCCAGAAACCTCATCCACTGACAGGGTTAAGACAACCTTCCAGACTTCGCAACCTTGGAGGCCTATTATCGACACGAGGGCTGACGCCGTGATGGTCTACGGAGCCGGCAAAAGTCTCGAAGAGGATGGTCCGGAAGGCAACTCGGCGGTCGAGAACAGGATCCGTTCATGGAAAGAGAGAGGCTATAGGGTTGACTTCATGACAGGAATCGCCTGGGGTGGCTACGCTGACTACTTCACAGGGAAATGGGATGGCAAGCCGCACCTCGACGAGGGCCAGCGGCAGGCCGACGGCGACACCATCTGGCACGGCAAGATGGTGCCGTACATTGTCCCCAGCATGAATTATCTGGAATACTTCAAAGAGACCCAGGTGAAAAGGGTCATTGACGCCGGAGTCGAGGCGCTCTACTTCGAAGAACCGGAATTCTGGAACCGGGGAGGTTACAGCGAGGCCTTCAAAAGGGAATGGCAGGACTACTACCACGAGCCTTGGAGGCCACAGGACGAATCGCCCGAAGCCACCTATCTTTCCAACAAGCTGAAGTACCACCTTTATTACCGGGCCCTGGACGAGGTGACCTCTTTCGCGAAAGAATACGGGAAGGCCAAAGGGCTGGACATCAAGTGCTATGTCCCGACCCACTCGCTAGTGAATTACTCCCGCTGGGAGATAGTTAGCCCGGAGGCGAGCCTGGCATCCATGCCGGGAATAGACGGTTACATCGCCCAGGTTTGGACAGGAACCTCCCGCTCGCCGAACACCTTCGGCGGGGTCACGAGAGAAAGGACCTTCGAGACCGCCTTCCTGGAATATTCGTGCATGGCTTCAATGACAGAGCCTACAGGGAGGAGAGTCTGGTTCCTTACTGATCCCATCGAAGACGGGACAAGGGACTGGGAAGACTACAGAAAGAATTACCACGCCACTTTCGCCGCACAGCTTCTCCAAGGTGAAATAGCTGATTATGAGATCATGCCATGGCCTGAGAGAATCTACGGCAAGTTATATCCCAAGAGCGCCGGAAGCCAGGAGATGATACGGATTCCTCAAGACTACGCGACGATGATGCAGGTGATGACTGGAAGCCTTGGAGGTATTCCCATCTCAAAAGACAAAGTCTCAGGAAGCCAAGGGATCAGCGTCTTGATGGGCAATTCGATGATGTTCCAGCGTTTCCCTGTCCATGAGGGATATGATGACCCTGAAATGGGCGACTTCTTCGGCATGGCCATGCCTCTCCTTAAAAGAGGAATTCCCGTCGGGATAACCCACATCGAGAATGTCGGTCACGAGAAAGCACTAAAAGATGTCTCTGTCCTGGTCATGACATATTCCAACATGAAACCGATGGACCCGCAGGCCCACTCCCACATCGCCGGATGGGTAAAAGACGGTGGCAGGCTCATCTATTGCGGCCGGGACACGGATCCATTCCAGAGTGTCATGGAATGGTGGAACACAGAAGGCAACGAGTGGAAGACCCCCTCAGACCATCTGTTCTCTTTGATGGGGATCGAGGCGGGAGCACCTGAGGGAGAATATTCTTTCGGTAACGGATCCGTGAAGATCATCCGCCAGGATCCGAAGGAGTTCACCAAGGCTCCCGGAGCGGAAGGCGTCCTTATGGATGCGGTTGCTCAGATGTATTCGAAAAGTGGCGGGAAACTCCTGACAAAGAATAGCTTAAGACTCTCAAGAGGGCCTTATGAGATTGTTTCTGTTATGGATGAGAGCACGAGTGACGAGCCGCTTGTCCTGGAAGGAAAACTGATTGACTTGTTCGACCCCGAGCTCCCGGTCCAGACCAGGAGAATCATCAATCCTGGCGAACAAGGTTACTTCTACGACATCGAAAAAGCCCCGCGCGCCCCAGCGATTCTGGCCTGCGCCGGAAGAGCTTATGAGACAGTCAAGAAAGGACGCTCATACTCATGGCTCACGAAAGGACCGGCTGAGACCGAATGTGCCACAAGGATCCTGCTTCCCCGAAAACCCGTCAGCGTACTTGTGGACGGCGCGGAAACAATCGACCCCGCCCTTTGGGACGAGGTCGGTAAGACTTATCTGTTAAGACATCCTAACAATCCGGACGGGGTCCGAGTCAGAGTCTCGTGGTAGATCAATAGGTGACGCTGAACTGGGCAATGATGTTGTCGAAGCAAGCGTTAGGCTTTATGTTCTCGCCTTTGACATCAAAGGTTATCTTGATGTCAGAGAATGAGTTGATTATGATGTTGTCGTTTAAGCTCTGCTTTTCGATGTCCCACTCCGTCCAGCTGTTGACCATCTCAAGATCGGAATTACGGTAGTCGATAAGGTACTTGTCAATCTTGCCGGCAAGGGCTCCGTTGTTATAGAATTCAAAGACGACTTTAAGGTAGTCACCTGGAGAGATCAAACCCTTCTCAGCGAGACGTTTGTTGTAGAGCGTGTTGCAAACCGCACATCCGATCATGTGAGTATCAGCCCTATAGAATTTGTCAAGATAGAACTGGATGTCAGAATCAACCATAGAGGAAGTTCGGTTGAAAGCCACATAGTTCAAACTGCCACCAACTCCGGCATTGGAATCGGCGGAAGTGTAAAGCGCCATTTCGTCTGACGTGTTGGAGTCACCTTTGACCTTTGAGATCTTGAATCCTCCTTTGAAACCAACGTTTGTCTCATCACAGGACGTCAGGAAAAAGATCAGATCGTCAAATGAGATCGTCGGAGTGAACATCAAGCCATCCTTGAATAAATCGTCGAATGTCACATCATTGGTCTCAAAAGACACACCTTGGGTGAATGTGGCGGTCGAACGTTCACGATCCATGCAGGAAGTCAACGGCAGGATAACGGCCACCGAAAGTAAAAGTTTAGACAGCGTTTTCATAATAAATTGATAATTAACATATTTCAAATAAAACATTCCATCGTTCCGACAAAGACAGCGGGGCCGGTCAGCCAGATGTCCTTAGCCCTAAAGTCAACACCTTTGCCCTCAGGGACAAAATCAACTTCAAGGTCTGAGATAGAGGCCCTTACATTGTAGGAGACTCTACCATCCGGAGACACGTGTCCCACGATTCCTTTATGGCAAGCTGCCACAGCGCTTGCGACAATTCCTGTGCCACAAGCCAAGGTCTCGTCCTCGACTCCTTTCTCGAAAGTACGAACCCTAAGAATATCCTTCGTCTCGCTCAGGATGACAGGTTCGACAAAATTGACATTGGTACCTTCAGGGGCGAAACGGTTATCGGAGCGAAGCTCCCTCCCCTGCTCTCTGACAGGATATTCCTCAATTCCACTAACAAATTTCACGAGATGACGAGTGCCGGTGTCAAGAAAAAAGGCGTCCTCGGAAGGATAGTCTTTGACACCATTCACATCTCTCATCTTTAGGCGTATAGAACGAGTATTGCCACTTGTCCGGGGATTCTTCGGGTCGTTCAGGATAACAGCTGTGTGAGGCCCATCCGGAGCCTCGAACTCGACAGGGAAATTACCTGAGACGACTCCGAGATCAGCGGCGAAAGCCACAATGCATCTTCCACCATTGCCGCACATCATCCCTCCGCTTCCGTCAGGATTGAAGAACACCATCCGGAAATCCTTCGTCTCACTGCGTTCCAGAAGCATGACTCCGTCCGCCCCGAATCCGATGTGTCTGTCGCAAAGACATCTGACCTGTTCGGGGGACAAACTCAAACGGCCGTCCCGATTGTCCACAAGCAGGAAATCGTTGCCCGCCCCATGATATTTGTGAAATTTCTGTAACATCCTATCTTAAAAGAGTTTCCAACTCCACAGAAGCATCTGTCTTACCATCCCGGTACTTGACGATCACAGGAGTGCTGACATGGATTCCAGCGTCTTTTCCGGGACCTTTCGCGATCGGGCGGCTGCCAGGGACCACAACTGCTCCCGGAGGCACGACTGTCTGGCCGGTTTCGCTCTTAGGCACATAACCGCCATTGACGGCATCGTAGATCGGCGTCCCCTTAGTCAATATGACTCCGGAGCCGATCACGGCAGCCTCTGAAACGATCGTACCCTCATAGATACCGCAGTTTCCGCCAATGAAAGCGTTATCCTCGATAATCACAGGAAGGGCACCGGCAGGCTCAAGAACACCACCGATCTGGGAAGCGGCCGAGATGTGAACATTCTTGCCAACTTGGGCGCAGGAGCCAACAAGAGCGTGGGAATCCACCATAGTTCCCTCGTCAACGTACGCGCCGATGTTCACATAAGACGGCGGCATCATGATTACAGACGGGGCGAGATAGGCCCCACACCTCACTGAGCTGCCCCCAGGGACAATCCTGACCCTGTCTTCAAGAGAGAACTTCTTCAAGGGCAGAGTGTCCTTGTCGAAGAATGAATATTCCTCTTTGGACATATCCACCAGCTTGCCTTTACGGAAACCCTCGAGAATAGCTTCCTTGACCCAGGAGTTGACCTTCCAGCCTTCCGGAGTCTTCTCAGCGACCCTGACACTTCCCTCTTCAAGAGCCTTTACAACCTCTTCAAAACTCATCATATTCCCAAATCCTCCAATACTTTTCTCATTGTGTCAAATGTTGACGGGACCGCCGTCGTGAGCGGAAGACGCATCTCGGCCGAACAGAATCCCATGATGGAAAGAGCGGCCTTGGCGGGAATAGGATTGCTCTCGACAAAGCAGGCGTCATAGAGAGGGGCAAGCTTCTTGTCGATCTCCTCCGCCTTGGCAAAATCACCGGCCGCGGCAGCCTCGACAAGGGCCACCATCAGCTCAGGAGCGACATTGGAGGCCACGCTGATGACGCCATCACCACCGAACCGCATGATCGGGAAGGTCTGGTCGTCATTGCCGCTGAGGACTTTAAAGCCATCCGGCCGGCCCTTGGCCACGGCCTCGATCTGGTCCAGTTTGCCGGAGGCCTCCTTGACCGCGATTATCCCGGGAATCGAAGCCAGGCGTAGAGTCGTCTCGGCGGTCATGTTTGTTCCGGTCCTTCCGGGCACGTTGTAGGCCACAATCGGCTTGTCGGTAGCTTCCGCTATGGTTTTGAAATATTCGTAAAGCCCCTGTTGGGTGGGTTTATTGTAATAAGGCACCACGACAAGCCAGGCGTCGGGACCGCAGGACTCAAGAAGCCTGATGTTCCGGATCGTGGCGGCCGGAGAATTGGTCCCCACTCCGGCCACAAGGGGTCTGTCCGGGCAAAGCTCCCGGGTAATCCTCAGAAGCTCAACCTTCTCGTCGTTCTCCAAGCACGGAGTCTCGGCAGTCGAGCCGAGCGGTACGAGGAAATGTATTCCGGCTTCCACCTGCCTGGTAACAAGCCTCTTATAAGCCTCAAAATCGACCTTGCCATTGCTGAAGGGGGTCGCCAAGGCTGTTCCGCATCCTTTAAGTGTCATTTCGCTGATCCTTTGAAAAATAATTCCTTGAACTCATGCACACCGGAAAGGCCCTCGGTCATGGTGGCCGCTAGAACGGCCCCTTCAGCGAACCCTTTCCGGGAAAAAGCCTCATGGGTGAGGGTCAGGCGGTCGGCCGCCCCTTCGAATCCCACGGTATGGATGCCGGCAAGCTCTCCGACACGCACGGATGCTGTGTCAGGAGTCTTACCCATATTCTCTTGGACGACAGAAGCCAAAGACTTTGCCGTACCGGACGGAGCGTCGAGTTTGTGGATATGGTGCTTCTCCACAATGTAGGGGTCATAACCTCCGGCCTGACCGAGATACTTTGCGACAAGCTCAACGGCAGCGGAGAGCACGTTGACTCCCACCGAATAGTTTGAGGAATAGATCATCGGAGTCCCTTTGGACTCGAAATAGCTGATGACCTCGTCCTTGATGTCATTCCAACCGGTGGTGCCGACCACAACAGCCTTGAAATTGTCCGCCAAGACTTTGTAGTTGGCCCTGAAAGACTGCGGAAAGGTGAAATCGATGCAGACACACTCCTTGGCGGTCTCCTTGTCAAAAGAGGCGATGTCCTCGCTAGTGGCGACACACTCGATGCCCCTTTCCGCCAGAGCCGCTTCGACCATGTGGCCCATGCGCCCGTAACCGCTTATAACAACTTTGACCATATTCCTCAACTATTAAAAATGTAGTCGTGCAGACTCTCTAGAGTAACAGAGACCCTATCGGAGTCGATCACGAAATTCTCGCTCATCATGTTGGCGCTGACATTCGCCAGGTGGACCTTCCCGGAAACACTGATAACCTTATCTCCAAGTCCCTCAAAACCAACGATATTGCGTCCAACAACCGAGATAAGGGCCTTGTCGCGGTAGACGGTGACCTCAGCCCACTTGCCGATCTCCTCGAGGGCATCCGCAAGGGTGTCCCTCTCCTCAGGAACCACAAGGTAAACCTCTGATTCTGTGGCCTTGGCGAGCACAACAGGAATCCTGCGGGGATAAAGGGCGGCGAAGACTTTGCCGAACATTCTCGTGACTCCGTCCAACTTAGGAGAGGTCACCTTGATGAACAGGATCTCATCCTTGACTGCGACTGACTTAGGACCGTCGGGGGCCTGGTCGCCTCGAGTCACGAGGGTCCCGTCACAAGCCTGGTTGGTGGAGTTAAGCACCTTGATCGGAATATTCCTCTTCCTGGCAGGCTCGATAGTCAGCGGGTGAAGCACCCTCGCACCCATCGCGGCCATCTCAGCGGCCTCCTCATAGGAGATCACATCGATCTTGCGGGTGTTTTTGACGACTCTCGGGTCAGCGGAACGGATACCATCCACATCAGTCCAAATCTCAACTCTCTCGGCACCAAGAGCCATGCCGAAGATCGCAGCCGAATAGTCAGAGCCCTCGAATCCGAGCACTGAAGTGGCTCCCTTGTCTGTCGCGGCCACAAAGCCCTGGGTCAGGACAAGGTCAGCGCCTTTGTATTCAAGACCGACAATACGCTTGATGTTGGCCTCCGTGACCTCCATGTCAGGACGGGCACTGAGATAATTGTCGTCAGTGGTGATCATCCTTCGGGCGTCGATCCAGTGGCAGGAAATCCCGTTGGCGTTGAAAGCGTAGGAGATGATCGTGGAAGAAAGGAGCTCTCCGGTAGAGATGATCCTGGCCTCGCTCCGAGCGGAAAGCTCGCCGATCAAGCAGACTCCTCCGACGAAGGTTTCAAGGTCACTGATGCGTTCCTCAACTTTCTGGAGACATTCCTCAAGAAGGTCAGGTCTTGCGGCAAGCAGATTCTTCGCCAAATTGAAATGCCTCTCCCTCAACTGTTTAAGGCTCTCTTTGACATTTTCTTCGTGTTGAGCCTCGGCCTCCTCGGCGATGTCGCAAAGAAGACGCGTCACCTTGGCGAGGGCAGAGACGACCACAAGCGGTTTTTCTCTCAACCTTCCACGCACGATCGAGATGACTCTCCCGATCGCCTCTTCATTCTGGACGGATGTTCCTCCGAATTTGATGATAATCATGTTTGTAATTGTATTAAGTTCGTTATAGTCTTTCTTTTGTCACAGTCTTGAATATTTTTATGTCGTTCTCCACGGCCGCCTCAAGGTCGGAGACCAGGACATATTCCTTGTCAGTGTGGGCGGTCAGGATCGACCCGGGACCACAGATCGCCCTGCGGGCGAATTTCGAAAGTCTCGGAGCGTCGCTCCCGAAAGAGACCGGTTTGGATTCTATTCCAGGCACTTCCGAGAAATACATCATTGGAGTGTCTCCTCCGAAAGCCTGGATCACCGAACCTTTGGGGCTTGCGCCCAAGAGTTTGTCCTGGATCAGGTCATCAGTCACGAAAGTGGTCCGGAAATAGATCCTGAACCGAATCTCGGGACTGAGGATGTTCTGAGGGTTGGAGCTCACCAGATCACCCACGTTCCAGGTGGTTTTACCAAGAACGGGATCATCAGGGAACTCGACCAGTTTCAATGTGTTCATCACATCCACGAACCTTTCGACAGCGCTTGCGCCATTCTCCGGGTAACCCGAATGACAAGCTTTCCCGGGAATCGTCACCTCAAATGATTTCGTACCCTTGCTGGCGGAGGCCAGGCAGTTGTCCGTTGGCTCGCCGACAAGGACGAAGTCGCCTCCAGGATTATTCTTGGTGTAAGCCTTGGCTCCGAAAGAGCCTGTCTCCTCTCCAGCAAGAATGAGCAAACCAAAGTCCTTGTAGCCCTCTTTGCTGAGCCTTTGGCAAGCGCAGAACATGCTGAATATCTGACCTTTGGCATCGCAAGACCCACGGCCTTTTATGATTGTGTCGTCTTGAGTCGCTTTTTTCCCGTCGGGAAGAAGGTCGCCTTTCTTGACAAGATCCACGCTCGGCTGGATGTACGGGGGCACAGTGTCCATATGGCTGCAGAACACGAACCGTGGCTTTCCAGTCCCCGACCAGTCCAGCAGCAAGTTGACTGTCCCGTCCCCCACCTCGAACTCATGGA
>JAEEGL013063323.1_pt1 | contig 11346 bp, 10 predicted proteins | sample 9134231 | NCBI WGS metagenome assembly JAEEGL01 (sample SAMN16246548, study PRJNA631951) | gut metagenome | biome: gut microbiome; feature: rumen; material: fiber-attached | host: Bos | place: Iran: Karaj | collected 2018-10
CAGTTCATCGACGACTGCATCGACCTCATCGACTTCGCCAACGGCGACCCTGCCAAGAACGAGTGGGCCAAGCTCCGTGCTGACATGGGTCACCCCGCACCCTTCAACCTCAAGTTCCTGGCCATCGGCAACGAGCAGTGGGAGAAACCATATTTCGACCGCCTTGCCATCATTGCTCCCGAAGTGCGCAAGGTGCACCCCGAAATCAAACTCATCGGCACCAGCGGTCCCAACGCCGAGGACGATCACTTCAAGAATGGCTGGCCGGCTATGACCAAGCTCAAGGCTGATCTCGTCGATGAGCATTACTACCGCGATATCAAGTGGTACAAGAACTCCATGAACCGCTACGACGACCGTAAGTTCTACACCAAGGACGGCCCGCGCGTCTTCGCTGGCGAATGGGCATGCCACGACCGCGGCAAGAAGTACAACCACGCCGGAGCCAGCATCTACGAGGCAGCCTTCATGACCAACATCGAGCGCAATGCCGACCTCGTGCACATGGCGACCTACGCACCCCTCTTCGCACATGTCGAAGGCTGGCAGTGGCGCCCCGACCTCATCTGGTACGACAACCTCACCACCGCCCGCACCGCCTCCTACTACGTCCAGCAGCTCTACATGCTTAATCGTGGCACCAATGTGCTGCCCACCACCGTAGCCCTCGACGGCGGCAAGCCCAGCGTGAATCCCGTACCGGCAGGTGAGGATGGTGTCTTCGCCTCCAGTGTCATCGACAAGCAGAAGAATGAGATCATCGTCAAGGTCATCAACACCACTGGCTCCGCACAGCCTATCACCATCAACATCAATGGCTTGAAGGCCAAGACCGCGCCCGCCACAGCCGTTGTCACCAGCCTTGACTGCTCCGACTACGATGCCGAGAATATGCCTTCGCAGCCCGAGCACATCTGTCCTGCTCAAGGTCAGGCTACCGTCGTAACGGCCAAGAACGTCTCAACCATTTCTGCCGTCGTTCCCGCCAAGACCTTCCAAGTCTATCAGCTGAAGTTCTAATCATCCTCTCCAAAACCTTAAGCAGCCATACCCTTCTTCCGAAGCGTATGGCTGCTTTTGGTAGCTTGTCATTTGGGATGAGACGGTTGCGGGTGGCCGTGGGGGTGGCACCGTCGAGATAGAGATAAGGTATCTGCTGACGGTCCAGCTCCTCGCGGACGAGGGCGAGATGGCTGGTGAACTGGCTGAAGACGAGTGCGCGATTCGTAGAAAAACATTTATTTCATGATATTGGAGGCACGGTAACCGCGACAATGGACATGGAGGCAAGCGTATCTTTGGGGTGATGGTGTGATACGCTCTTTATGTTTAGGCTGAATACCGTACAATTTTATCGATTTCCTCTATCATCGCCTGTGGCAGGGTGAATCGGATGTCATTGGTAGGTACTGTGATGGCATGTAGGAAATGGGGTAGTTCAGAGCGATAGACACCTTTCATGTGGGTGTTGGCCTCGTTGGTGTGGGTAAAAGAATAGGTGATGTTGGCCAGGCGGTCGGCGAGCTTCACGAACGGAGCGTAGGGCGTCCCGCGTATGCCTTGGTAGTACTTATCACCGGCACGTTCGGCTCGCGTTCGTCCCTTGTCGTTCGTCAGGGCATAGACGATCTCGGCGGCCATAAAGGCTTGTTCCTCATCCATCCATTGCCGGGCCGTCTTTGTCACGTCGTTATATGTCTGTCGTGCATCCTCGATGCTGTCATGGAAGTAAGCAGCGAAGAACAGGGGGAGCACATCGTGTTCTTCCGCACAGACCTCATGACCATATTTATATACGGCATCGGCCACCATATCCAGATGGAATCCGTAGGGGTGTACCTTGTCGTAGGTCTGGTTCACATGTTCGTGCAACTGATGTGCGGATTCCCTGATCTGCTCAATCTCTTCGGCATACTTATTGATGCAGTCCTGAAATGCTTTCTGTGTCATACGCTTGTTCTTTTTCGAGTACAAAAATAGTGCTTTTTCTTCGTTTAATGATAGCCCGCAGCATTAAAAAAGCTTTATTTTGCGGAATATGTGCGGTGGGAATACGGAAAAGCAGTATCTTTGTAGTCAACAAGAATGTTTTTTCTTAAGAATGTACATCTATGAGAAGGAATCTGTTTATCATTATCGGAATATTCCTGGCTGTGTTGGCGCTGATGGTGACCGGCAATATCATCATCATCGGCGAGAAGATTGGACAGGTGACGCATCTGTGGTGGCTGGAGTATGTGTTCTACGGCCTCATCCTCATCCTAATGGCTTACTTCATCCTCTATCCCATCGTTCGCATCCATCGTGCTCAGCAGTTCCCTGTTCTCGGGCTTGATGAGCACCGCAATATGCAGCAGTTGACCGCTTTCGGCCATGAGCTGGCAGGACATTGCGACTTTATCTCCGACGGGAATACGAATCCCGATGGTGAGGAACGTAAGAGCTTGCGTGTCAGCCACCAACGTGAGCTGCGTGAGCAGTTGGCGCAGGCCGCAGGCAACGAGCAGCAGCTGCGCGAGGTCATCCATCGTGAGCTGGAACTGCGTTTCAAGGGTAATCGCGATCTGGGTGTGCTCGGCATCAACGGCCGCATACGGGAATGGGCGAAGTCGGTGTTCATGATTTCGGCCATCTCGCAGAATAGCCGTTTCGACACGTTCAGCGTGATGTACCTTAATTTCCGCATGATCTCGGACATCATCCAGGCTTCCGGTTTCCGTCCCACCAACCGTCAGTTGGTGAGGATGTATGCCAGCATCCTGACGACGGCACTTATCACCTATGCCGTATCCGAAGCACTGACGACCACCGGCAGCGTGGCGCCCTTCGACTTCGGCGATTTGGATTCGTCGGCCGATGCCCTTCCCGTCGATGATGTCGCCGATGTCGATCCAGACGATATGGCCATCATGGATGCTGCCGACGCCGATGGCCTGTCGGTATATTCCGTGCTGCGTCGCATCAAGATTCCCGGCATTGTGGTCAGTGCCGCCCTCGACGGTACGGTGAATGCGCTGATGACCTTACGCATAGGTTATGTCACCCGAGCCTATCTCCGACAAGGTTCCAAGGCGTTGAAGGGTGTGCATAACAAACGCGCCGTGAAGCGGCAGGCGATGATGGATGCCATCACTAACGTACCCGCCGTGATCGCATCAGGCAGCGGCGTGATCGGCAAGCGCACCAGCAACTTGATCATCCACCTTATCAAGAAGGACAACCCCGCCACCTCCGGCCTGAAGAAATGGCGCGACAAGCTATTGAATTTCTATCATTCTTATGGACGTTCCTAAAGGTAATTGTAAGTGGAATAACCTGTATCTATCTGCTGTAGGTACAACTTCAGTGACAAATCTCTCTTCTGGTGGTCCGACTGTAACTGCAAAAACTCTTCTTGGGTCATAAATGTAACAGTTGTTGTTATGTGCACTATTGCGGGGGCAAAGGTACAGCGAAACTACAACTGCTACAACGGGTAATCTATCGGATGCTTACTCTTTATTTGCTTGCGTAGCTGCAACAATCAGTACTTCCCAACGTCCATTTTTATCTCCGCCAACACGTTGAACAATACCTTTTTTCTTTAATACCGCAATATTTCGTGTGATAGTAGATCTGTCAACGCCGACAATAGTAGATAGACTATCATAAGTGATACTATTGTTGCTCATAATTGCTTTTACAATTGCACTCTGTGTTTTATTGAGTTTTACAGGTGCATTTACAAGTGCATTTACAGGTGCATTTACAGGTGCATTTACAGGTGCATTTGCATCTTTCTCTTTTGTCTCAATAGACAATGTCAGTTTCACCTGCATCAGTTCACGCTGCTCGATGAGTTCAGGCTTCAGCCAGTGCTTCTCGTTCCATGCACTCAGTATCAGTGGGAATCCAGATCCGAGGTTCTCGCCAAAACCAATCATGCGGAACATATTCTGTATGCGTTGGTTACGGGCCCTTGTTTCTTCTCCTGCGTAGATTTGTTCTACAGGCAACTTCAACAGTCCTGGATTGGTGAACACGAACTTATTGTCGTACTTTTCCACCTTCAACACACTGTTCAGCATAAGGTCGGCATGAATGATGCAGTTGGTCATGGCTTCACGTATCGCTTTGTGCTGAGGCGTGTCGTCATCGCGCTCCATTCCCACCATCTTGAACGGACGAGGCAGTTCCCTCGTCAACTTCGGAAGCACTATTGTCACGAAGTTGAACAGGTTGTTTTCCCACATACCATCGTAAGTCAGACGGTCACTATAGCGCTGGTCGCCTATTAAGTGCGACTTGTCAATGTAGTCCAGACGCAGATTGTCAAAGCGGTCACGAATGGGAAGTCCCTTGCCGAACATAAGTAGTCCTGCCATATTCAGACATTCTTCTCCACTCTCACGGTCCAGCGTGAAGCCACCCATCTGTCGCAGGAACTCTTTGTTGTCAAGGTCATTGAATGGATGCTCAGTATATCTACTCTTGAAATGGTTGCGATAACGATCCAGAGTGGGAGCGTCTATGTCGTCCATTGTGTAATGCTTCAGAAACAGGCGGTCATTGCCTTCGCTATTAGCGTCACGCATCATCATCCTAAGCATTTCTTCCGGGCAATGATAGTCACCTTCATGGTTGCGGATAAATGTTCCTCTTATTGGGTTGTTGTTGATATAGACAGGGCGAGTATTATAATCAGCCCGTGGCACATTGATGGCAACAATAGCCTTGCCGTCAACGACAATCGTTTCGACATCCTCATCTCTTAGCAGATTCACGTTCACCTTTTCTGGGTTGTTGGCGATGTTCCAAAAGTCTTTACGTATCTTTTCTGCATCATCCACACCAGTAATTGTGAATCGCTTGCTGATGTCCTTCTCCTTCAGGTCTTCATACACGCCTAAAAAAATTAGCCCGCCATAAGTGTTGGCAAACGCAGAATACGTTTTCCATGCATCAACTGGCACATTCGATTGTGCTTTCTTGCACTCCAGCGTCACTCGTTCGCCTTTCTGCAATGTCTCTATTACTGTTTTCTCGTCCATGTTCATATATCCTATAACATTTTCCCTATTCTATATTTCTCCAAAATGATAATTCTCTTTCATATCGCTTGGATGATCAATACACCCCTTGATGCCCACGGAACAAACCTTCCAAACCTCATGCTTGAGGTTCACATCGCATCCTTCAAGAAAAAATCTTTTATCTTCTCAATGAGCGGTGCATTCGAATCGTGTCCGTAACATAGGAATATCTGCATATTTGCATAGTTCAATCAACGTATTCATTTTACGTGCGACAAAGAACAATTGTTTCATGCAACGACTCATGTCGTTTGACGGCGTAAAGATACGTATCTTTTTCGAAACAACAAGCGAAACGGTGCCGAAAGTGCAAAATTTTATCAGATTCGGCGTAATTTCAATGCGTTTCTTCCGTATGGACATACGTGATTCGCGACCTATCCTCATTCAGCGAGATCAGTCACCCTTGATTTCAATTTCTCGATTAATCTCGCCCGTTGAACCTTTGTCAAGCTCGTTTAATTCTCTCTATGACAAAGAACTAAGGGCTTCTTTGCTAAGGAGATGTTCATGACACTTTTTCCTTAACTGAATAGAAATATTATGATTTACATCTTTGTTACTTCACCCCTATAGAGGTCATCTGCCATGTGGAGAATCAGGTCGTGCATCTCCAGGTCATCCTTGAAGAACTGCGGAATGGCCTCATAACCGATGGCAGCACCAAGGATATTGCCTGTCACGGCTCCTGTACTGTCGCTGTCACCGCCATGATTCACGGAAGCGATCATCGCTTCTTCGAAACTGTCAAAGTGCTTCAAGACGCAGTAGAGGGCGATGGCCAAAGCTTCCTCGCCTGTCCAGCCCTCGCCAAGATGACCGATATTCTCCAGGTCTGTCTTACCATTGTCGAGCGAGAGGATAGCTCGTTCTGCTAACTCTGCCATGCACTCCACATCATTGTGGTAGGCTTTGTACTGCTTACGCATTTCAGCCACACCCTCCATGATATAGCGCTTCATACTATCCTGTGTTGGTTCAATATCAAGGGCTAGTCTATAGATGATATGGGACATCAGTGCGGCAGAAATATATCCTAACGGATGCTGATGGGTGATTTCTGCGGCATCTGCAGCCAAACGGTCTGCTTCCTCGATGCTCATCCTGTCATGGACAGCCGCATACAAAGGGATTGGGGCTATACGCATCACACCACCACAGCCCTTGCTGTTGTTCATCGGTTCTTTGCCACGAAAGATGAGATCCAATGCTGTCATGCAGGTGTTGCCCGGTGCACGACGATGGTTCAGTTCCGGCACGTCACTTATCCAGCACTCCTTGTACTTGGGTGATTTCATCCCTATTTGGGTCAGATACCATTCGATATAGGCTCTACAGATACCATACTTCAGCGAAATGCCTTGTTTCTTGGCATTCAACAATCCATTAGCAGTGAACAATGTCATCTGCGTATCATCTGACACTACAGCCTTACCCGCCTGTTCATCCTCACCCAACCAATGCAGCTTGGTGTCCAAGCGTGTTATTCCGCGCTCACCATAACGAGCCTGTATCCCTTCAAAAGAGTAGATAAATTCCACGGGATAACCCAATGCGTCACCGATAGCACCGCCAATCAGCGAACCGCGTATTCTGTCTTGTAATGTATTCATTGTCACTTACTTAATTCGTTAAATACGTTTTTACTTTCTTAAATACCCCAATAGACAACGGTGCCTGTATGATTCTTTCTAAGTCAAGCATCTTACCAACCTCCTTTATGCTTCTTTTTTTGTGTAATTTGCCTGCAAATGTAGCAATTATTTCTCACGCACCAAAAAGAAATCACATTTTATTCCACTTTCCACTATTTTCGAGCAGGTCAACTGTATCATACCGCCCCTGATTCTCGTTGTTATTGTGCAATCCTAAAGCACAATGACAATGAACAAAAAAATCAACAAGACAAAAAGCGCCTACCATCGCTTCAGCAATGACGAGAAACGGTTCATCGCTAAATGGTACCCTCACGTACAAACACTGTGCATCGCCAACATCTTGGGCATCGACGTACAGAAAATCGAACAGCTGGCTTACCGCAACAACACGGAGCGATGGGCTCATAAGACGGAGCTGACGCTCAAGCGGATACGCTCACGTGTCTGCGTCGCCGGTGTGGCTGCTCGAAGAAAATCATGAGCAAGGCCCTTCGTTTTCTCAACCAAACCCTTTTTTGCTTTCAGCCTAAGGTCGTAACTTTGTGGCAGACTTCTAAACAGATTAGCAGGTTGATGAAAACAAAAACATACAAAACACCGCTTGCGATGGCTGATGCCTACAGCACTACGACCCTGCACTTCCGCTCTTGCGTTTTAAAGCGAGCTTTCACGCGAAGCAAAAGCACAGTTCGGTTTCATTCTGAAACTCAGCTATCACAGCGGCAAAAACACCGTTCCGCTGTTCGTCACTGAAAAAACTGCGCACTCTTGTGGATAAGTTCTTTGCCACTGGAAATCTGGAATCTACAGGACCTGTTTTTTAGTGAGGGAAACGAACGTTGTTTTTTCCTGAGACAAGGTCTAAGTCTCGAAGATACAGTGATAGACTTGGAGTATGGCGCGAGAGCTGGCTCTCAGGCGCAAGGATACAAGGGTAGCGTGAAGAGGTCAAAGACCTCAGACCTTGGTGAAGGTGTTTTTTATGTTTTTGTTAAAATCAATATGTGTAAATCATTATTCTTTAATTCTAAAATTCTTGATTATGAAGACAAAAGACAATGCGAAGAAAGTGAGAACATCGGTGCTGCCGCGGACAAAGACGATGGTGCGGCGCTCACAGGCGGCAGAACGCCGCATCTTACAGAACAAGCAGCACATGGACAAGTATGCGTGGAACCTCTGCAAACGACTGAAGGAGTATTATGCCATGGCCCTGACGTGGATGGGTAATCCCCTGGAGCAGACGGGCGGCTTTACGTTCACGGAACGTGGGGGCAAGGTGCATAGCGGCATGACGCGGCTGCAAACGTACTACGTGGAGATGGAGCGGGATTTGACACCGTCCGGTCGCATCGGGGAATGGAGCCAGATCGTGCATATCTTCACCTTTGCCGTGTTCGAGGACGGCTATAAGGTGGGGCTGCGACTGGACATCCCGTTGATGCTGATGAACGCGGAAGTGCCTCAGTCACTGGTGGAGTGTCCACCCTCAGGCGACTTCAACGAGCTGGCATACGACGGCCGTGCCGACGGCTTCTATCTCATCATGCGTTTCCACCCCACGTTGCAGTGCTTCGTTCCGGCTGTGAAGGACGCCCAGGGAGAGTGCAGCTCTGCATATATGAGTGACTACGAACCTCTTTATTTCTAAAAAAACAGAACAAAGAACGAAATGAAAGAAAGAAGCAAAGAAAGTAAAGAAAGAAAGGTTGCTGTTGTTGCAGAAAAAGAAAAGAAAAAGACAACAACAACCTCGCACGCAGGCACACCCGCGAGAGAGGTCCCATTGACCGAGGTGACACAAGAGGACTTGGACCGCTTCGTGAACATCTTCAACGAGGAGATGGTGCGGACGAGCGCCGTGATACCCACCGTCATCATTCTGCCGGAGAAATGTGCCAGACAGCTGACACACCTGATGCTGCGCTATCCGATGTCACAGTTGGAGCGGATGGTCGTGAACGCTGCCGCCAGCGACTTTCTCAATGGCGGAGGACAGCGCGGATTCAAGGCCGACCTGGAGTGGCTGACACGTGAGGCGAACTTCATCAAGGTGGTGAACAACAAGTACGCCAACATCCCGCCCGACAGACAGTGGCGGGATGCCGCCGAGGAGCGACAGCTATTGATCGAGAAGCGTAAGCAGGAGGAGCACGAGCGCCGCCTCCGTAACCTTGAGATTGAAGAGGATGAGCGGGAACGCAGGCGACGGCAGCGCGAATACGATGCGGCACACGCCGCCACGCCCGACCAGGTCGAAGCCATCCTGGCGAACGTCAAGATGCCATGGGACGAGAAGAATCCGTGATGAATACGCTCGCTAAGGAGATTTAAACAAAAACACACAAAACACCGCTGCGCGGCAAAAACATAAAAAAGCATTGCGGTGTATGGCTCTGGCGAAGCGTTGTCATGCTACGCCACGAAAGAAACCGAAGAAGGCCACTCCCGAAAACGAGTTTTCAAGATGTCCTCTTTCGATTCCTTCCACGCTGTGAGAGCCCGGTTCTCTCAGCTATGCCATACTACCGAGTGCGTGTTTCGGAATGCATCATCAATCCCTCATAGATTTATGATCAGATTTATCAGCGATTTAGGGTTAAAAGCATCTATAGGACCTTTTTTTATGTTTTTGCCAGATGAAGAGGTGGTTCCGCAGGAATGATGGGTGTGAGGGTTTAGCATCGGGGAGCTCGCTCACCAGAGCTAAGGCCCTTACAGACATAGAGGCACGCAGTGCCCACCTCTTCAGATGGTGTTTTTTATGTTTTTGTCAACAACAGATAAATTGTTCATGAAAATAACGAATGACTATGAAAGAGAAAGAGATGGATGAGATGGTGCCGGTGAGGCCGTATGGCAAGGGCGAGCTGGCACAGTTGTATTACCCCGATCGCGACCCGTCATGGGCGCTGCGTCTGTTCAAGCAGGACCTACTGCGTGCACCGGGACTCATCGACGAACTGCGGCAACGCGGCTGGACACCACGCCGACGCCTGCTGCGCAAGGACTGGGTCACCCGCATCTTCGCCGCCATCGAACCTCCGTGAGGAGCTTATCTGACGATAACTGACGTTATCTGACGTTAACTGACGCTAGGGTACCTTGAAACTGTGTTGGAGGGAAAATAATGTCGTACCTTTGCACTCGCAAACAAAAAGGTTTGCCATGTTCCACTTAACGTCATCACCATGAAACACCAACAGCCCCTCAGACAACGACCGCCACCGTCAAAACACACCCTCAAGGGTTCGGTTCCAGACCTATGAGGCTTTCCGCCAAAAGCTATGAGACAATTCGCCAAAACCCTCAAGGGTTTGAACCCGCCCCCCCAAAAAACGCTCTTTCAATGATTGACAAAAACAAGAAAAAGGCCACTGATGATGTCTGAATCACGCGTCTTCAACGCCTGATTTGGTGCGATGGACGGCAGTGCCCGATTTAAGAGCCAGCTCTTACGGGCACTCCGCACATCCCACCAGTCCCTGATCTTCAATCAGAGACTCGGACATCATCTTGGCAAAAAACACCGCGCTTTGCGCTGAAAAACAAGCTGCGCATCAAAATCACAATCTGTACTAATAGATTCTAATATCAAAAGAACTTGGTTTTTCAGTGTAGCGAAGCGAAATGGTGTTTTTTATGTTTTTGTTCCCATTCAAACCAGCGAACAACAACTAACCTTTCATTAACCTTGACTCTCAACCCCTGTAACGAGTCCTTACCCTGAGCTCTTGAACCTTGAACATTTTGAACTCTTGAACTATAGGTAAGTCAGAGGGGGCTACAATGATGAAGAAGATTCAGTACAGTACGGCCATGATGGCCAACCCCATGAAGCCCGAAGAGGCTAAGAAGGCTTATGCCAACCTGCAGCTCACAGGCATCGTCAACATCAACGAGCTCGCCGAGCACATCACCGAGCACAACAGCGTGTTCTCCAAGGGCACCATCGTCGGCATCCTCACGGAGCTGGGCGTGTGCATGCGCGAGCTGATCCTGCAGGGCTATAAGGTGCACCTGGGTGAAATCGGCACCTTCGCTCCCGCCATCACCTCCGAGGGCGCCGAGTCGAAGGAGAAGTTCTCGGCCCAGAACATCAAGACGATGGGCGTGAACTACAACCCCGGTCACGCCTTCGAGAACCTCCGTCGCGATGCCGAGTTCGAGAAGACCTCCACCCGCAAGGCCCAGGCCGCTGCCCTCAAGGCCGAGAACGAAGGCAAGACCACCGCCGACTGGACGGCCGAGGAGGAGGAAGGAGAAGAGCAGGAGCCCTAAAAAGAATGAAGAATGAGGAATGAAGAGTTGAGGGCTTCGGCCCTCGCTCTTATTAAGTGAAGAGTGAAAAGTGAAAGAGTGAAGAGTGAAAAATAAAAGTTTCCTTAAACCCTTAAACTCTTAAACCCTTAAACTTCTTAAACCCTTAAACTTCTTAAACTCTTAAAACCTCAAACCCTCAAACCCTCAAAACCTCAAACTCAACAGCAATGAAAGACAATACAAAGCGTACCCTCAAACGGGTGTTTGACATCATCGTCACCATCCTCACCGCCCTCGTCACGAGCCTGACTACCACCAGCTGCATGACGACCTTCAGCTTCTAATCAGCGATC
>JAEEGL013126179.1_pt1 | contig 11346 bp, 6 predicted proteins | sample 9134231 | NCBI WGS metagenome assembly JAEEGL01 (sample SAMN16246548, study PRJNA631951) | gut metagenome | biome: gut microbiome; feature: rumen; material: fiber-attached | host: Bos | place: Iran: Karaj | collected 2018-10
CTGCATGGCCATGGGCTTCGGCTGCAACGCGGCGGGGGTGGTGGGCAGCCGCATCATTTCCTCCCCGCGGGAGCGGCTTCTCAGCGTTCTCACCAACGCCTTCGTGCCCTGCAACGGGCGCTTTCCCACGCTCATCGCCCTACTGGGCATGTTTTTCGCAGTGGGGGCCGCCGCCTACGCCCTTTCCGCCCTGCTGCTGACGGGGCTGATCCTGCTCAGCGTGGGCATGAGCCTTGCGGCCACGCGCCTTCTCTCCGCCACGATGCTCCGGGGCCTGCCCTCGGCCTTCGTCTTAGAGCTGCCGCCCTATCGCCGCCCCCAGTGGGGCAAGGCCCTGCTGCGTTCCCTGCTGGACCGGGCCCTCTTCGTTCTGGGCCGGGCCGCGGCAGTGGCGGCCCCGGCGGGGCTGGTCCTCTGGCTGCTGGCGAATCTCCGCCCCGGCGGCGTGAGCCTGCTTTCCCTCTGCGCCGGGTATCTGGACCCCCTCGCCCGCCCCCTGGGGCTGGACGGGATGATCCTGCTGGCCTTTCTCCTGGGCTTCCCCGCCAACGAGATCGTGCTGCCCATCCTGCTCATGGGCTACACGGCGGGAAGCAGCCTCACGCCCCTCTGCGGCCTCGACTCCCTGCGGGAGCTGCTGGTGCTGCACGGCTGGACCTGGCGCACCGCCGGGAGCGTGCTGCTCTTCACGCTTTTCCACTGGCCCTGCTCCACCACGCTGCTCACCGTCCGCAAAGAGACCGGAAGCCTGAAACGCGCCGCCCTCGCCGCCCTCCTCCCCACCGCCGCGGGCGTGCTCCTGTGCCTGCTGTGGACGCTGGCGACGGCTGGATAGGGCCGCCGGGAGGGAGATCTTTACCGAGTGCTGATTCCTGCCTGCAGATAACTGGACAAACGTGGAAAAAGGGTGTATACTATGCCCGGAAAAAACGAGCGAACACGATCACGGAACAGGAGGTGAGCCCATGCTTGGCTTTCGAGCGCCGCACCCGCCGCGGGCGGGGCGTTCCTCCCTGCGCATCGGCCTGATCACGGACGCTTTTCCCCCGGATCTGGACGGTGTGGCTCAGGTGGTGCTGAATTACGCCGAGCTGCTGGAAAAGCGAGGGCACGAGCCCATCGTGATCGCCCCGGCCCGTTCCCGCAGCCGGGACGAGTATCCCTTCACGGTTTACCGCTATCCTTCCCTGGCCGGAAAGACGAAGATGGGCTACGCCATCGGCAACCCCTTCTCCCTCACCACGATCCGGGACCTGCGGCATTTTGACATGGACCTGCTGCACGTCCACTCCCCCTTTACGGCGGCGGTGCTGGCCCGACAGCTGGACCCGAAGCACCGCATCCCCCACGTGCTGACCTATCACACGAAATACGATATCGATATCGACCGGGTCATCCCCTTCCCCCCGGCACAGAAAACCTCCCTGCGCTTTCTGGCCCACAATCTCTCCCAGATGGACGAGATCTGGGCCGTCACCCAGAGCGGCGGCGAGGCCATGGGCAACGTGGGCTTCCACGGCTCCTTCCGCGTGATGGAGAACGGGACGGACTTTGCCTTCGGCCGCGCGCCGGAGGACGAGGTGGCCGCGCTGCGGGAGAGCCTGCACGTGCAGGAGGGGGAGCTGGTCTTTCTCTTCGTGGGGCGGCTTCTGTGGTATAAAAATATCCGCCTGATCCTGGACGGGCTGAAAATCGCCCGGGCGGACGGGCTTCGCTTCCGCGCCGTCTTCGTGGGCGGCGGGGCCGACGAACCGGCTATCCACCGCTACGCCCGCTCCCTGGGCCTCAAGGACTGCTGCCTTTTCCCCGGCCCGGTCTTTGACCGGGAATCCCTGCGGGCCTACTATACGCTGGCGGACCTTTTTCTTTTCCCCTCCACCTTCGATACCTCCGGCATCGTGGTGAAGGAGGCGGCCGCCTGCGCCTGCCCCGCCCTGCTCACCCGCGGCGCCTGCGCGGCGGAGGGCACCATCGACGGGGTGAACGCCTTTCTGGCGGAGGAAAACGCGGCCTCCTTTGCCTCTGTGCTGCTGGCCGCCTGCCGGGAGCCCGGCAAGCTCCAGGCCGTGGGCGAACGGGCGGGCAGAGACCTCTACCGCTCCTGGGATATGGCGGTGGACGAGGCCGTGGCCCGCTACCGGGTGCTGCTGAAGCAGTGGGACCAGAAATTGCATCAATAAATCTTTTGCGGCGGGCCGAAGCCCGCCGCAATTGTTTTATTCTTCCAGCAGATAGCGGAGCATCCGCTCCGGGTCGTTGAGAAAATCCCGCGTGATGCGGTAGTGCTCCGTTTCTTTATAGGCCACGGGGCGCACGCCCGCCTCGTCGAACCACAATATTTCCGCATCGGGATAGGCCATGAGGATGGGCGAGTGGGTGGCGATGATGAGCTGGCTTTCCCGCTTCACCAGATCGTCGATCCCCACCAGGAGGGAAAGGAGCCGCTGGGGTGAAAGGGCCGCCTCCGGCTCGTCCATCAGATAGAGGCCGCAGCCCGTGAAGCGGTGCTCCACCAGGGCCAGAAACGCCTCCCCGTGAGACTGCTCGTGGAAGGACCGGCCCCCGTAACGCCGCAGATCGCTGTTTTCGTCCAGATAGGTGGCCGTGTTATAAAAGCTCTCCGCCCGCAGGAAGAAGCCGTCCGCCGGGTAGGCCTGCCCCCGCACGGGGGTGAGATAGCGGTAGAGCTCCGAATGGCTGTCACGGGTGGAAAAGCGAAAGTCCCGTGAGCCCCCTCCGGGTTAAAGCCCATGAGCACGGCCACGGCCTCCAGCAGTGTGGATTTGCCGCTGCCGTTCTCCCCCGCCAGAAAGGTCACGGGCTTACGGAAGGCCAGGCTCCCCGCGGAGAAAAGCTGCTTCATCAGCGGCAGGTGGGACAGATAAGAATTGTGATCGGGCGAGCCGTATTCGAAATTACGCACGACGGAACGAAGATAAATCATACCGCAACTGCCTTTCTTCACGTCAACGGGATAGACCTCCAGCCCGTTCAACGCGCTGTTCCTCTATTCCCTCCCTGTGGATCTGAATATCCACGGCATTGTCCTCCGTTCTAATCTCATAGCTCCTTTCGGGCGGACCGTAAACGTTGACACTTTGGTGACTCGTTGAGAAGGATTTCTCTTCCAAATAGTTTTCCTCACCAAACATCTGCACTTCCAGTTCAGCAGCGGACACCTCGACCCACGAATCTGTGTCTTTTACCAGCCATTCGACTTTATTTACAAGGCGGAGATTTTCTATTTTTTCCGTTTCGTCGTCAGGCATGACGATAAAAAGATAATCCTTTGCACGACTGATAGCAACGTTGATGATGTTGATTTTGTTCAAGAACATTTCTTTGGAAGCAGAAATCGTCGGCGGCGTATTGAAAACCGCAAAAACGATGTCGCATTCGTCACCCTGGAAGCTGTGGATCGTGCCGACCAGCACATTGACCTCATTAGGCCATTTTTCAGATGCAACGAGCTTGTCGATCATATCCGCCTGCGCCCGATAAGGCGCAATGACCCCTATCTTGAACTTGTTTCCCGGATTGGCGTCTGCGATCTTCTTCGATAAATATCGGATGTATTCAAAGGTAAACAATGCGGAATATATCTGATACGCGCTGCTGTGCTGCAGACGCTTGGCTCTGTAGATACTCTCGTATTTTTTCACCGGATATTTAATGAGATTCAAAGGTTTGATGTTGTCTCCGATGTTCAGCGGTCTCCGGCTTTCCTGCTTTCGATTGTGCCTCAATATCCCGTTGTAAGCGAATCTGCTGAAAACCTCTCCGATTGCCGGAATGCTCCGGTACTGTGTGGTCAGAAGCTCGACCTTATATTGATGCGGCTCGGTTTTTGGCGCGGCAAAGCTATTTAGTCCCACCATCGTGTAAATATTTTCATTTTTCCACTGAATCATGGAAGCTATCGGCTCGATCTGAAAGGGGTCACCTGCGAGAATGAACTTTCGCGGTGTCTTTTTGTACAGAGGATAAACGATATTCGCTATTGGGATCATGGATGCTTCATCAATCACGATATAATCCCAGTTTATCCCCCGCAGGGAAAGGCGCTCTCCCGGCGGCATGAAATAGTCATACGGGAAGCGGGCAATCGTCGTGACCGTGACGCTCCTGGGTAAACTCCGAATGTCAAAGGTTTTGTCTCGGAAGACCGGGCTGCCTTCGATCACATCGTCATTCGTTGAGCCGAATCGCAGAAGCCAATCCTCATAGGAGGTATCGCTTTCTGACAGCTCCATGATCCTCCGTACGAGAACGTCTGCCGCCTTGTTCGTCGGCGTCAGAACGAGGACCTTATAGTCGCCGGAACCGCGCATCAGAGGAAGCAGGACATTTCCCGCAAGATGTGTGGTCTTGCCGGTTCCCGGCGGGCCGAAAACGAACTCAATGTTCTCGCAGAGATTCTCCTTCATGTTAAACTCATCCGCATAATCCAGTGCAGCGAACGCGCTTTTCAGCGATTGGAGGAGGAAGGACGGACTTTGGGCGTCAATGGACACATAATCCACTGTGTCCAAATCTATCCCCTCTATTTCCGTCCCGCTCTTTAATTTGACCTCCAAAGTGTACGATTTTTTGCTGATCACTTCAATGGCAACGGTTTTTCTTTCGTCCCCGATATGCAGAACGAGCGGAACGTCGAACAAGTCTTCCATGAACTGAGGAATATAGCGATTTGGCTGCTTCAAAACAAGGTGTCTTGCCGACCCCTGTACCGGTTCGACCTTCTCAAAGCGGATCGACACCTCCTTGCTGCGGGAATTCGCCTCTCCGCTGTTGAGGCTTTCCATTTCCAAAAGCGTCTTGAACCAGCCGAAGGAATACGGGTTCATGTTCTTCAGGCGCTCCTGCAATTCCTCCAGCTTGGCTATTTTCGCAATGTCCTTCGCGCTCTTTTCCGTTGCCCGTTTGATTTTGTCGCTATAATTGACCGTGGGCAGCAAATAATCATCCTGATCGAATTCTTCCTCCGGCTCCGGCTCGACTTTCGCTTCTTTCGGCAGCGATTCTTTGACGTGGCGCCTGATTTTCTGCATCACCTTGGAAGCAGGGTCATTATCTGCGTCGTGTTCCTCGTCGTGTGCGCCGTCGCTTTGTTCACCGTTACCGTGTGATCCCGCGGGTTGCTGCTTGCTTTTTGGCTGTTGTGAATGGATCAGTTGTTTTAATTCATCCGGGGAAATGCCGCTGTCCTTTAAGATTTTCAGCATTTCGCGTTCTTCGTCAGGGATAAGGGCTTTCCACGCATCCTCCGGCTCATCCTCTGAGTCATTTTCCACGTCGGATATCTCCAAAAACTCCAAAAGCTTTTGGGCCTCGATAGAAGATGTATCATACTCCTCTGCGAGATTCCCTCGTTTTACGCTCCCTGCCTCAACGAATTCACCTTCACGGGTCACAAGCCAGGGCTCCTTTTTTAGGCGCAATTCATCGGAAGAGTGGAAATGCAACTCCTTTTCTTGATAAAAGAAGTACACACATTTCCCTTGTAAAAGATCCGCCAGACTGTCGTAAGAGCATTTCTCCTTAATAACAGATAAAAGGCCGTTCCACAAAACAACGGATTTTTCTTTATCGTTATTCGTAACGATATATTCAACTATTTCTCTGCAGCCAACGAGGAGTTCTTCTTCCCAATAACAATATTTAGTATAATAAGGGTGTGGTAGGTCTTCGCGGTCAGAGGCTTCTACTTGAAACGTTTCGATTTCGATTCCTTTTTTTACTCCGAGCGCGGTCAAGAAAGAGATTAATTGCTTTTGCTTTGACGCTCCCACAAGATGCTTATAATAATCTATCGCAACAGGGTGTATGTTAGGCTTTGTTTCAAAGTATTTTTCTAAAAGAGCTGTCGGCAAATACAAACTGCTGGCACTCCTGCGCAGAAGAGAGGGGATGTCATTCAGCAATTGTTCCGCCTCCTCACAGGTGATACGGCCATTTCCCGTGAGAAGGGAAATCATTTTTTGTTGAGTTTTATCTGAACACTTCAAAAACGAGTATTCTTTTATGATGTCAATGAATTCCTCATCTTCCCCATTCATGCAGGATTGGCAATAGTAATCGAAAAAGAGCTTGAAATGCGCATCGGACGCATCGTCTTTTATTTCTCTGTTTTCTTTATACAAAGGAAGGATTTTGGTATAAATCTGATCTTTTAGCGACGGAGCCTTAATGCCGATTTCCTCAATTAAACTGTAAGTATCTGCATCTTCCAGTAATGCTGGATGCACCACAGAATAACCCTCCACGCCTGCTACCGGAAGGAACAGGGCTAAGTGATTATTCTTGTCATAAGCGACAACGGCTTTTCTGTTTTGGTCAAGGAAAACAGGCTTGTTTCGAATCATATCCCGCCGATGCTTTGTTTCAACAATCCACTTGTAAAATGATAGCAGCCAAGAAATCGGCTGTGCCTCGACAAATGATGCGGTTATTCCTTTTATGGGCTCAACAGACTGTCTTTCCCCACGGTAGCGATTATAGAAGAAATCTCTTGAACGCCCTTCGATAATCGCGTCCTCGCTGAGATTTGTCCTTAACAACGAATCGAGAAACGCAAACAGCTTCTCGTTGCTTCTTTGCGTCTCATCACGGCCAACGGAAGGATATGCCCAACAAGCGGCCGGATTGTCACAAATCAGGGCTAACTGTTCATTGGAGAATAACTGCGGAAGCCGGGGATTCGCAGCCCAATATGCGTTTTCTCTCGAAACGTAACCTCCCGTTGTCGGAATGATCTCTTCCGTCTCAAAAACCGCCTTGATCGAATCGTAAAACGGGCGAAATGAGATTTTCCTTCTGTTTCCCGGCTCACTGAATTTCCCGGGCTCGTAGGGGATGATGTTCAAAATCCCATCATCGATCAGGCGCACGGATTCCCGCTCTCCGATTTCTTTCAGGCAAACAATTGCTCTTGCAGCCAAATCGGCCAGCAGTTGGACCATGTTATCATTATGTTCCACCCCTGCTCGAATCCCTTCGCGGCTGTCAGTAAGGAGAAACGGCGCGTGAATGACGAAGTGCAGATTTGTTGTTTCCTTCGTTGGGAAAAAGCAGAAGGCGGGTTCATCTACCGGACGGAGGCGGTTGTTTTCGTCCAAAAAGAATCCGACAGAGTATTTAAGCTCACCATCTTTTCTTGAAAAGAGCCACAGGTTTTCGTCATACAGCTCTTCTCCGTCGTTTTGCGTCAAACAAATGAGCTCGGCGGTTATGTCCCCGAAAGAATACGTCCGCTTTATACTTTTTCCATAGAGCCCGAGAACACCGTCAAACTCAAACTCAATACTTTTGATTTCAGATAAAAACAAAAGGGGATAAGAGAGCTTCCTGAGCTTGTCCGAAATATTCTCGTAAGCCTCGGCGGGTGGCCGATCTGTGCAGTCAAAAGGGAAAACAAACAAAGTCTCTTGCGGATGACGCCCCGGAAAATCCTCATCCAGTAGTTTGGGAACAATAAACCGTTCAATTTGAAAGTGATAATTCGGATCATAGATTTGCGGTGTATTCGTATATCGAAAGACGGCCTTAAATCCAACGCCGAATTTTCCAATAGAGGATTCAGACTTATTGGAATTGGCAATGGAGGTTATGGAATTGATATCTCCAAGCTTTCCCGCATCAGTATCCGCGTCTTCGTTTGCCGGATCGGTCACAGAGAACAGACGAGTCCCATTGTGTGCAAAGATCAGGCGCTTTGACTCCAGCAGAAAGCGTACCGATGTGGCGTGAGCATCGTTTGCATTTTGAAGGAGTTCATAGATAAAATGTGCCTGATCCGTATATTTTTCTACCACACTGGCTCTAATACCGCGCATTGAAGGTTTTTCAAGCGTTTTTGCACTATCTTCTCTGTCTTCTGTCAACGCCTTAAAAAACTGTTTTTCGTTATCGTTCATATCTTTCTCGTTTCCTCTTGAGTGTAAAAATACTATCCAGCTTCCTTAATCCATGATCCGGATCGCCTCGACGCTGAGGCACTTGCCCGTTTTCGGGTCTATCTCAAACACCGCTCCCTCCAGCTTGCAGGGGCCGTCGGCGGCGGCGAAGCGCTCGCGCACGCTGCCGCGGAACATGGCGATCGACTGCTCCGGCTTCACGCCCAGGACGGACACGGCGGGCCCCGTCATGCCCAGGTCCGTGATATAGCCCGTGCCCTTGGGGAAAACCGCCCCGTCCGAGGTCTGCACGTGGGTGTGGGTGCCCCATACGGCGGAGACCCGCCCATCCAGCATATAGCCCATGGCCAGCTTTTCCGAGGTGGCCTCGGCGTGGAAGTCCACGAGGGTGACGGCGCAGGGCTCCTCCTTCAGGAGCTTATCCGCCATAAGAAAGGGGTTATCGGGCCCGAAGTCCATGCCGCAGCGGCCGATGAGGTTGATCACCTTCACCGGCCCGAAAGAGGAATCGAAAACGCCCATGCCGCGCCCCGGCGTCTGTGGGGCGAAGTTCGCCGGGCGCAGGATATAGGGGCAGTCGTCCAGATACTGCAAGATCTCCTTGCGGCTGAAGCTGTGGTTCCCCAGGGTGATCACGTCTGCCCCCGCGGTGAAAATATCCTCCGCCTGCTCCGGCGTGACGCCGAGCTGCGAGGCGTTCTCCCCGTTCACCACGGTGAAGGCCGCCCCGGTCATTTTCACGAGGCTCCTCAGATGTTTTTTCAGATAAGCAAGGCCGCTTTTAGCCACCACGTCGCCCACGGCCAGCACTTTCACGGACACAGCGCTCCCCTCCCGTCGGTTTTTCGGGAACAGTATAGCATATCCCATTGAAAAACACAACGAAGAGCCCTCACAGGATGCCTCAATTTTGGGCTGTTTCCTTTTTGTTCTATTACCCAAAATCAAATTAATCTTGATTTTGGGTAATAGACCGGATATACTATACCCAGGAGGCGAGAGATATGAAACTCATTGAGAGAAAAAGCTATCTGGAAAAGCTCCTCAGCGTGAGGGGGACGCCGGATATCAAGGTCATCACAGGGGTCCGCCGGAGCGGAAAATCCAAGCTGATGGAGGCGTACCGGGACCTTGTCTGTGCAGCCGACCCCGCTGTGAACGTGATCCACGTGAATTTCAATCTGCATGAGTTTGACCCTTTATTGAACAGCCGGGCTCTCTACGACTACGTTGCGGATCACTATGCCCCTCACGCCGAAAACATCCTGCTGATCGACGAGATCCAGATGTGCAGGGATTTTGAGAAGGCGGTCAACTGGCTCCACGCGGAGGAACGGTACGATATCTACATTACGGGGTCCAACGCCTTTCTGCTCAGCTCAGACCTGGCGACGCTGTTTACCGGCCGCACCTTTGAGATCAAGGTTTTTCCCTTTTCCTTTGCCGAATACGTACAGTATTATGAACTTGCCGACGCCTCTGCCGCGTTGAACGGATACCTCATGGAGGGGGGCATGGCGGGCTCTTACCTGTATCGGGACGCGGGCGCAAAATACGACTATATTCAGGATGTTTTCAACACGCTCATCGTTCGGGATATCCGGTCCAAGTATAATATACGGCACCTGCGCCTGCTGGACCGGATCACCGATTATTTGATGGACAATGTTTCCAATCTCTCCTCCGCCAGAAGCATCGCGCAGGCGCTTGCCCTTGGCGGCGAAACGATCAATCACAAAACCGTCGGCACTTATACCCAATACCTCTGCAGCGCTTTCGCCTTTTATCGGGTCCGCCGATACGATATCAAGGGCAAGAAATACCTTGCCTCCAACGAAAAGTATTATCTGAGCGATCATGCTTTCCGATATGCCAGGCTGGGCACCAAGAATCTCGACTACGGCCGCGTTCTGGAAAACGTCGTCGCGGTTGAGCTGCTTCGCCGCGGTTACGAGGTATACGCGGGCGTATTATATAAAAAAGAGATCGACTTCGTTGCCATCAAGCGAGGCGAAAAGCTGTATATCCAGGTCGCAGACAGCATTGCCGATCCGGGCACCTTCCAGCGCGAGGCCGCCCCCCTGCTGCAGATCCGGGATGCGTACCCGAGGCTGATCCTCTCCCGCACCGGACACGAGGAATATCAATACGAGGGCATTCGGATCATCGACGCGGCAGACTGGCTCCTGCGATAAGGGGGCGGCGGACCGCGCATAACTCCCCAAAGGGCATTCCCGCCCCCTTTGCCCATACGCCGCGGCCCATTCTTGAGAAAAGCGCAAAAAAGTTCTTTACATTTTCCAAAACCTGTGGTATACTTCCAAGGCTATCCCCCCGGCTTAGACGAGGGACAAGGCCGCAGAGCGGCTCCCTTTCGGCCCCGATCTCAGCCCCGCGGGAAGAACTGACAAGAAAGGAAGTAATGCCCCATGATGCTGAAAGAACAGAAGACCGAGATCATCGAGGCCAACCGCATCCACGAGACCGATACCGGTTCCCCCGAGGTCCAGATCGCCATCCTCACCGAGCGTATCGCTCAGCTCACCGAGCACCTGAAGGTCCATAAGAAGGACAATCACTCCCGCCGCGGCCTTCTCAAGATGGTCGGTAAGCGCCGCAACCTGCTTGACTACCTCGCCAAGAAGGACATCGAGCGCTACAGAGCCTGCATCGCCAAGCTCGGCATCCGTAAGTAAGCTGAACGGGACTGCCTCGCACAGCGGGGCAGTCCCCTTGCACATTTTGAACACACCGGGGGAGCCCGCGCCCTTCTTTTTAGCAGTTGAAGGACGGTTTTCGGCGGAAAACCGCGCTTCAAGTGCTAAATGATCGGTTCGGTCCCCCCGGCACGAAAGAAAGGAGATCGCACATGATCATCAACAAAAAGGAATTCACCAACGAGAAGCACTATGAGATCGACTTCTGCGGCCGCCCCCTCATCATGGAGGTGGGCAAGCTGGCGGAGCTGGCCAACGCCTCCGTCCTCGTCCGCTACGGCGAGACCACCGTGCTGGCCACCGTGACCGCCTCGGCCCGCCCGAAGGACGGCATCGACTACTTCCCCCTCGCCGTGGACTTCAATGAGAAGCTCTACGCCGTGGGCCGCATCCCCGGCAGCTTCATGCGCCGCGAGGGCAAGCCCAGCCTGCAGGCCGTGCTGGCCTCCCGCCTGATCGACCGGCCCATGCGTCCCCTCTTCCCCTCCGACCTCAGGAACGACGTGGTCATTTCCTGCGACGTGCTGAGCGTGGATCGTGACTGCTCCCCTGAGATCGCCGCCATGATCGGCGCTTCCACCGCCGTTTCCATCTCCGACATTCCCTTCAACTGGCCCATCGCCGGCATCGTCCTGGTCTGGGACGGGGAGAAGTACCTCTTCAACCCCACCAAGGCCGAGCGCGAGACGAATCAGATGACCGTGACGCTCGCC
>JAEEGL013865759.1_pt1 | contig 11346 bp, 7 predicted proteins | sample 9134231 | NCBI WGS metagenome assembly JAEEGL01 (sample SAMN16246548, study PRJNA631951) | gut metagenome | biome: gut microbiome; feature: rumen; material: fiber-attached | host: Bos | place: Iran: Karaj | collected 2018-10
ATCGACCCGACCCACCTCACCACAGCGCAGCAAAGCGCACTCAGCAATGCCATCAGCGCAGCCAACTCAGCCGCCACGGCATCCGACATCGAGGCCGCCAACACGGCACTGAACGATGCCATCGCTGCCGCCAACGCCCAAATCTCCAACTTCAATACCGCCTACGACCAACTCGAAAACGCCTTGCTGCGATTTGAGAAAAACTACAACCAACAGGTTGGCGACGGAACGGACTACGGTCGTCTGTCCATGAGTGAAGGGGCGTGGGATGATTTGTTAGCGGCCGTCAACGCTACTACTGCTGCCATGGACGAGCCAGTCGATTACTCAACGTTCGCCACTGTGGCACAGGCACTCAACGACCAACTGGACGCCACCGATGCCTCTATCAAACTTTGGGGCGGATACCAAGCACTCATCGAAGGCAACACAGCCTTAGGACTTGAAGTCTCGGCCTACACCGCCGACACTTATACCGCTACCGACGCAACCTTACAGACGGCTTGCGCAGCCTTATCGGACCAGTTCGCCGCCTACGCAGCCACCCAAAACCAGAACTTCGATGTCAGTGCGTTCCTTGGCGCCAACCTCGACGGTTCGTCTGAGCCTGGAGCAGTCTTCGACGACAACTTCCCCAACCTGAAACATATCGACGGATGGAAAGTCAACTATTCCGGACTGGCTGCAGGTTCTACATGGGTCAGGGTGACCAAGAACACAGATGATGCAGATTATCCCAACAACCTCTACCTCCGCAAGGCATGGTATTCACCCGTTGTGACGTTGCAGATTCTCAAGGAGCGCATGTTGCCCGCCGGTGACTACACCCTCACCTACAAGATTTCCACCAACAGTGCGAACATCACCAACGACCTCAGCTACTACAGCATCGATGGCATACAGACTTCTCTGGCCAACACCAGCCAAGCCTGGACCGAGGTGACAAAGGACTTCACCATCAGCGACGCTTACGCACCTTTCGACCTCTCCTTCGGTTTCGTCACCAACACCGCCAACGTAGGAAGCAACGACGCACCGCAGATTATGGTGACCGATATCGTGCTGACCTACAATGCCACCAGCCAGTTCCAAATCGCACTCAATGCCGCACGTGAGTACGCTTCGTCCATCGCAGCCGCTTCCGCCATCGACCAGTGGGAAGACTACGAAGGCCATGAAGAGAATTTCGCTTCGGCTACAGAACGTCAGCGTGCCATCAATATCCTCAACAACGCCGTGGCCATCGCCCAGAACGACGGCAACGCCACAAGCCTCATCATCAATGCGGACTTCTCCAACACAGCAGGAACACCCAATGAAGAAGGGAAAATAGCCACTCCTCCTACTGGCTGGTCTTTCAGTTCTGATTTGTCGGGCTGGATTGACGTGTTTACCATTGTCAACGAAGGAATATTCAACGCCTGGGCCAGCACCATCAACAAGGCTGAACTCTACCAGACGCTGAGCGACCTGCCCAACGGCCAGTACCACTTGACGGCAGATGTGAAGACCGACATCAACGACGGTACATCCTACCTCGCTATTTATGGCAACCCTGCAGAAGGCCATGTGGGCCGCTCGCCCGAGGTGACAGGCATCAAAAATGAATTCTCCTCCTACTCAGTTGATTTCCAAGTTGGCAATAACACCTTTACCATCGGTATCCGCAGCGACAAAGCCTACTACCAGGTGAAGAATTTCCAACTCACTTACGTACAGACGGACAACGCCACCGCGCAGGCCGCCATGATCCAGCAGGACTATTTCTGGAATCGCGGAAACGGTGATGTGGTTCTGACCGGCGACAAGTACGCCGACGCAGAGGGTGCCGTGCTCTATCCTCAGTATGTCAACCAAGTCATTCGCGTCAGCAGTGCCGATGCCATTGCCTCCACTTCACCCGCTGTCAACATCGTGGTCAACGACATCTGCGACAATTTCGTGCTGACGGATAAGGAGCCCGTGTCCATTACCAACGGATCGTTCACGGCCAACACAGCAACCTATACGCGGACCATGGGCAACACATTCGGTACGCTGATCCTGCCGTTCCCACTCACCGCCAACGACAACTTGCATTATTTCAATCTCACCGGAGCCGATGAGGACCTGGACTTCACCTCCGTGAACACCGTTGCAGCCAACACCCCGGTCTTGGTGAAGAAGATGGACAGTGAAGCCGACGCTCTCAACATCACCGAATCGAACGTGATTGTACAGAACACCACAGCACAGAACGACGGCACGACCGTCAGTGGCTGGACTGCTGAGGGTTACTATACGCAGCAGACCGTCACCGACGAAGGTGTGTTCTATATAGCCAGCAATAAGTTCTGGGAGACTGAAGGCAGTGTGGAAATCGCTCCTTTCCGTGGCATTTACCGTTATGACGGTGAGTCAACCGCCAACGTCATGGGTATCAATATCAGCGACCACACCGTTGTCGCTATCCGCGACATCGAAGAATCCGGCTCTGCTCCCAAGACTATCTACAATCTGCAAGGCCAGCGCGTCAGCGCACCCATCAAGGGCGGTATCTACATCATCGACGGCAAGAAAACGCTGATGAAATGATAGAGGGCAGCAACGTTGCAGCAAAGCAAGACGGCTCTTTTGATGCCAACAGACATTGAGAGCCTATAGCCATAAAAACCTTTACAATAACAATAGACATACAACAGAATATGGAAAAACAGAATTATATCGCTCCTTGCATGGAGGAATCGGTTTTCGTTTGCCCGATCATCATGGAATCCACCACTCTCTCCAAAGGCGAGGGGCATGGTACAGGTATAGCCGAGAGCAACAAGCGTGAGGACCGCAACAACACGAAGGATTCGGACTGGGGCAACCTCTGGTAAACATGATGAGAACCTTCCTTCTCTCCAGCCTCCTGCTGCTCAGCATGAAGGCGTTCTGCCAACGCATGGACTACACCCGCGAAGACTCGCTGATGATAGTCCGTGCGTTGGAGGAAGCTCCTTCGCGCATTGGCAAAAAGGCTCCTATGCTCTATTTCGGCGAACTCTTCCTCGGACGTCCTTACGTGGGCCATACCCTGGAGAAGGGTTCGTCGGAACATCTGATTATCAACACGCGCGAACTGGACTGCACCACATTCGTGGAGAACGTCACCGCTCTGTCTATCTGCTACAATCACGGAGAACGAACCTTCAAGGACTTCTGCCGCCGACTCACCCAACTTCGTTACAGGCAGGGACACATCGACGGTTATCCCTCGCGCCTTCACTACTTCACACAGTGGGGCGAGGACAACGAACGGATGGGACTGGTCTATTCCGTCATCGAAAAGGCTATAGAAGAGGGCAACCGCAGCGACCTCGTACCTTTCGCCAAACAGGTCATCGACATTAACTACATGTCGTCGCACCCCAAACTCTACAAGCACCTCGACGCACATCCCGAATTCGTTCCCGCCATCCGCAAAGACGAGCAGGCCCTGAAAGGAAAAGTATATCCTTACCTTGCGAAGACTCACCTCGGAAAACCTCAGTCGCAACTGCCTTTCATCAAAACGGGCGACATCGTGGCCATCATCACCTCCAAACAAGGACTCGACACCTCACACGTGGGCATAGCAGTATGGCAGAACGGAAAACTCCACCTCATGCACGCCTCGAGCCTCAAAAAGAAAGTAGTGCTCGACACCACCACTTTCTACGACTACTCCCAGAAACAGACCTCACAACTCGGTATACGACTGTACCGAATAAAATAACAGAAACGGGGTGTGAACAATGTCACATCCCGTTTTTTTGTGGCGTGATAATAGTTCCTATCGCTTGGAAGATTGATGACGCTTGAGAAGTCGGTTGACCGCCTTGTCGAGCGTCTCTGTAGGCTCAATGATATTGTAGTCTTGCCAGAAATCAGGGTCTAAGAAATAATCCACCTTGTCGAAGAAGGCATCGCGCGAGTCGAACGAGTCCCTTCCACTGATGGGCTGAATGCTATCGGTGAGGCGGTCGGTGACCGCCATCTCACAAACCACAGTGAAGGGCGAGGTGAACTGTCGTTTCTTCCAGTCACCACTGAAACGGAAGTTGCTCCTGACATAACTGATGTGGCAGACCTTTCCATCAAACCTGTAATCCACTAGACAAGACAACTCCCTAGGCTTGAATTTAACACCGGCGGGTTTCCTGACCAACATAAAGGCCGTGGCTTTATCACGGTCGCTCATGTCGAGGGAAAGTTCGACACGGGTAAAAGCAAGTGTCTCACAATCGATGTAGAGTTTGCCATAGTAGAGGGCGTATGGTAAGATATGCTTCGGTGTCAAGGCCACCACGAACTGCGACCTATTGCCAATGACAGTGGGTGTCTCCATGGAAAAGGCATAGTCGGCGAGGTCCTCATCGTTGAGCAGAAAGGGTGCGTTCTTCACAACATCGAGCATGAGAGGTTGTGCGGGACCTCCCAACACCTTCACGGAAAGCGTGTCGCCAGCGCGGGGACTGACCAGACGTCTTCCTTTCGAAATGGCTACTTTGTCTCGACCTATACCTCGGTTGTAGGCGGTCTTGTACATATCAACCACAGCTTCGGCAATGTAGGTGTAACGTTGCCTTTTCATCACCGTCTCTCGGTAAAAACATTTATAAAGCGAGGGGATGGCGGTGTAGTTCTGGGCTATCTTGCTGATAGCGATATCCACAAGTTTACGTGGGTCGTCGGTCCATACATTCACCTCTTGAAGCAGCACTGCCGACGGGGTTAGTTGAATTCGCAAAGGACTAACAGGTAGTTCTGCCACTTGGATTCTCTCTGCATTGTAATTAATGTGGGTCACCTCGATGAACTCGGGCCTCTCCTCTTGCTTCAGGGAGAAGAACCCTTCCTCGTTGGTAACCACTGTGGTGCTTGAGGGAAACGCCTTGACCGTGGCGTATGCTATGCCTTTACCTGTCTTCTTGTCGGTAACGGTACCGCTCATTACATATTTCTGGGCACCGACAGAAAGACAAGCCGTAAAATATAGAAGTAGGGCTATAATATGTTTCATAGTTGGTGGTGTTTGAAGTGTTTGGGGCAAGTCCTTGATATGCAAAGATATCACTTTTCTATCAAATACAAATCATGAAGGGTGGATTTTTAAGAAGGTATATTTTTTTCTGAGAGATTAGGCTCTTTTTACGAGTATATCATCGGGGAAGTGAGCTAATATTCGTTGATTATCAAAACGGATTTGATGGGTTTTAATATTCTTTATATGCAATGGTTTGTTTGTCTTGCGAATAATGACTAACTTTGCGGTGTGAAAAAGAAAAACGAAAACACGTCTATGAGATTATTCAGATTGATTGCCACCACTACGATGATGGTAGTAATGGGGTGTGGACTGTCGATTGCACAGATGGCAAAACCTGTGAAAATGAACGCCACATTCAACAAGATTTCAGAAACTGAGGGCGAAATCGTATTTGAAGCATCCATTGACCCTGGATGGCACATGTATTCCACGAATGTGGTTGAGGACGGTCCTAACCCGACAGTGATTCATTTCGACAACCTCAAGGGTGCCAAGACCAACGGACCTTTGAAACCAGTGACCAAACCCATACAACAGTTCGACCCTATTTTCGACGCCGAACTGTTCTTCTTCGAGAAGAGCGCCAAACTAGTTCAGAAGGTCACTTTCACTGGCGGTCCTTACGAGGTTGAGGGCTATATCGAATACAGCGCCTGCAACGACCAGAACTGCACACCACCAACCACTACCGAGTTCAAGTACAGCGGTGAGGCCAAAGGTGCTGTGAAGGATGACGCCAAGGACGCGAAAAAGGACGAAAAAAAAAACGAAGCCAACGCCGATGAGAAGACCGCAGAGGAACCTGTAACCGCAACTCCGACGCTGGCCAACACAACCGACAGCACGGCGCAAGACAGTGCGGTAGTCATTCCGACTGCCGCCTCTGACTACTGGACTCCCGTCATCGACCAACTGAAGGCCTTCGAGAACGGTGGTAAGAACGATGTGGGACACTCCTCCCTGTGGATGATTTTCTTGCTGGGCCTGCTCGGCGGTCTTGTGGCACTTATCACACCTTGCGTGTGGCCCATCATACCCATGACCGTGAGCTTCTTCCTACACCGTTCGGGCGACAAGAAGAAGGGCGTGAAAGATGCTGTCGTCTATGGCATTTCCATCGTCATCATCTATGTGGCGCTCGGACTGATTGTAACTTGGATATTTGGCGCCAGCGCCCTCAACAACATGGCGACAAACGCTGTGTTCAACATTTTCTTCTTTCTCCTGCTTGTGGTGTTCGCTGCTTCCTTCTTCGGTGCATTTGAAATCACTCTCCCCTCTTCGTGGAGCTCAGCAGTGGACAGTAAGGCGGAGAAAACGGGCGGCCTGCTCGGCATCTTCCTCATGGCTTTCACGCTTACCCTTGTGAGTTTCTCCTGCACCGGCCCGATTATCGGGTTCCTTCTTGTGGAGGTGAGCACCATGGGCAGCATCATCGCTCCGACGATAGGCATGCTCGGTTTCGCAGTTGCCCTTGCTTTGCCCTTTACACTCTTCGCCATGTTCCCCAGTTGGCTGAAGTCGGCGCCCAAGTCGGGAGGTTGGATGAATGTGGTGAAGGTGACGCTCGGATTCATCGAACTCGCATTCGCGCTCAAGTTCCTCTCCGTCGCCGACCTTACCCAGGGATGGCGCATCCTCGACCGCGAGACCTTCCTGGCTTTGTGGATTGTAATCTTCGGTCTACTGGGTGTGTATTTGTTGGGTGGCATCAAGTTCCCACACGATGACGACGACCGCCACATCGGCGTGTTCCGCTTCTTCCTTGCTATGGCATCACTGGCATTCGCCGTTTATATGGTACCAGGACTCTGGGGCGCTCCTCTGAAGGCCGTCAGCGCCTTCGCGCCTCCCATGAAGACTCAGGACTTCAACCTCTACGACAACGAGGTGAAACCGAAATTCACCGATTATGACGCTGGCATGGAATACGCGCGTCAGCACGCACAGCCCGTGATGATTGACTTCACAGGCTACGGATGTGTGAACTGCCGCAAAATGGAGGCTGCCGTATGGGTTGACCCGACAGTGGCTTCAATCATGAACAACGACTATGTGCTCATACAACTTTACGTGGATGAGAGGACCCCACTGGCTGAGCCGTTGGTAGTGAACGAAAACGGCCAGGAGCGTAAACTGCGCACCGTGGGCGACAAGTGGAGTTACCTGCAAAGCAGTAAGTTCGGCGCCAACGCACAACCATTCTATGTGCTGCTCGACAACCAGGGCAACCCATTGGCACCCAGCTACTCCTATGACGAGGACGTGAGCAAGTATGTGGATTTCCTCCGTGGCGGACTGAATAAATACAAGAACGTTGAATAGTAATCATTCGCCCGAACGGCAATGAGAGAAAGAATGACATGATAGACAAAACGGAAAGACAGAGGATCATCGAATTGGTCAAGTCAGAGGTGCTACCTGCAGTGGGTTGCACCGAACCCATCGCCGTGGCTCTGTGTGTGGCCAAAGCCACCGAGACGCTGGGGCATGTGCCCGAGACCATCGATGTACTTCTCAGCGCCAACATCCTGAAAAACGCCATGGGGGTAGGCATCCCTGGCACAGGTATGGTGGGACTGCCCATTGCAGTGGCCCTTGGCGCTTTGATCGGTAAGTCAGATTATCAGTTAGAGGTTCTTAAGGACGTGTCTCCAGATGCTGTTGAACGCGGCAAGACCTACTTGTCAGAAAACCGTATCAGCATCGGGCTGAAGAAGGGTATCAACACCAATCTATATATTGAGGTGAAAGCCTCTGCTGGAGCTGATGAGGCTTTGGCCGTCATCAGCAACGACCACACCCATTTCGTGCATATCAGCAAGAACAACGAGGTGCTACTGGCCGAACAGACCTCATCCAATGAGGACGACACCTGTGACGACAGTTGGTTGAACATGCACAAGGTGTTTGAATTCGCCACTACCGCACCACTTGACGAGATAGATTTCATCAACGAAGCGCGTAAACTGAACGAGAATGCCGCCAAAGAATCACTCAAAGGCACGTACGGCCACCAACTCGGCAAGACACTCTCACGCCCCATCGGACGAGGCATCATGGGAGAGAGCATCTTCTCCCACATCCTCTCCACCACAGCCTGCGCCTGCGACGCACGTATGGCCGGTGCCATCATCCCTGTGATGAGCAACTCCGGCAGTGGCAACCAAGGTATCTGCGCCACCCTTCCCGTTGTGGTTTTTGCCCAAGAAAACCACAACACCGACGAGGAGATGACCCGCGCGCTGATGCTGAGCCATCTCACCGCCATCTACATCAAGCAGAGCTTAGGTAAACTTTCCGCCCTCTGCGGCTGTGTCGTAGCCTCTACGGGAAGCGCCTGCGGTATCACCTACTTGATGGGTGGTGGATATGAGAAGGTGACTTATGCCGTGAAGAACATGGTGGCAAACCTCACTGGCATGATTTGCGACGGCGCAAAACCCAGTTGCGCACTGAAACTGGCCAGCGGAGTATCCACAGCTGTACTCTCTGCCATGCTCGCAATACAAGGAGAGTGCGTAGGCAGCGTGGAAGGCATTATCGACGACGATGTGGACCGCAGTATCCACAACCTGACCAAGATAGGCAAAGACGCCATGTGCCAAACCGACCGTTGTGTACTCGACATCATGACAAGTAAATAAAATTCCACAAAAGCATCAAATCAATCATTATAAAACAAACAAAAAACAATGGCAGACAACAAACAACAATTACAGATTGAAATCAAACCCGAAGTGGCACAAGGAGTGTATTCCAACATGGTCCTGATCACTCATTCCAGCAACGAGGTCATCCTCGACTTCGTGAGCATGATGCCCGGCATGCCAAAGGCAAATGTGGCTTCAAGAATAGTGATGGTCCCTGAGCATGCCAAACGCTTGCTCTTCGCCCTTCAAGACAACATCGCCAAATACGAAGCACAGTTCGGAAAGATAGAACTCAAGAACCAGCCCAGCGGTCCACGTACAATTGCACCCTTCGAAATCAACAAAGGCGAGGCGTAACCCACCGAAAAAGCGCCTTTGAGGTGTTTAAAAAATGGCGAAAAACGTTAAATAATCTTAAATTTAGCGCTTTTCGCCATTTTTGCGTGGTGTTAAGGTGTAAATAATTGCAGATTTAATACTCTATTTCACAGAAAATTGCTAATTTTGCACCGCTTTTTGGATTATTGTGCACCTACGTGATGTAGAGAGGGCATATTATCCATAGCCTGAAACCATTGGGAAAGCCGATGGACAAAGGAAAAGAGAGCACAAGAGAGTAAGAGTGAATGTGTGGAGCCTTTCTGGCCGCGGCATGACGATGCTGATAAGGTGTATATAATAAGGTGGAACGCACAGATTGAATGCAAAAAATACAACAAAATAAATAATAATTAAAAAATCAAGAACATGCCTACTATTTCACAATTGGTAAGAAAAGGCAGACAAGTGTTGGCAGACAAGAGCAAGTCGCCCGCATTGGATTCATGTCCACAGCGTCGCGGTGTTTGCGTGCGCGTCTACACTACAACACCTAAGAAGCCTAACTCGGCAATGCGTAAAGTTGCCCGTGTACGTTTGACAAACAAGAAAGAAGTGAACTCCTACATCCCAGGTGAGGGTCACAACCTCCAGGAGCACTCAATAGTGCTCGTCCGCGGCGGTCGTGTCAAGGACCTCCCAGGTGTAAGATACCACATCATTCGCGGAACACTCGACACTGCAGGTGTCGCCAGCCGCACACAGCGCCGTTCGAAGTACGGTGCCAAGCGTCCAAAGGCAAAGAAAAAGTAAAGAGCCGAAACGCAACAACAGTAAAGAACAAAAAATTGATTGTTTTGGTATGACGGATCGCTAATGGTTGAGTAAATGCGCCGAGAGGCCTTTGAAGAAAACTTAGATTTGCAGCCTCAGACCGAAAGAATTAGAAATCAAAACAAGACAATGAGAAAAGCAAAACCAAAGAAACACGTGATCCTTCCGGATCCTGTTTTCGGTGACGTGAAGGTCACCAAGTTCGTGAACAACCTGATGTACAGTGGCAAGAAGAGCATTGCCTACTCTATCTTCTACAACGCCCTTGACCTGGTGGCTAAGAAGATGAAGAATGAGGAACTTTCCTCACTCGAGATTTGGAAGAAAGCGCTGGAGAACATCACACCTAACGTTGAGGTGAAGAGCCGCCGCATCGGTGGTGCCACATTCCAGGTGCCTACAGAGATCCGTCCCGACCGTAAGGAGACCATCTCTATGAAGAATATGATTTCTTTCGCCCGCAAGCGCTCGGGAAAGAACATGGCTGAGAAACTGTCAGCCGAGATTATGGACGCCTTCAACCAGCAGGGTGGTGCCTTCAAGCGCAAGGAAGACATGCTGCGCATGGCTGAAGCTAACCGTGCATTCGCACATTTCAGATTTTGATTTTTAGGATAATTTTTTAAGGTAAAGTAAACAACAGATGGCCAAACAAGATTTAAATTTCACACGCAATATCGGCATCATGGCCCACATCGACGCCGGTAAGACTACGACCTCGGAGCGCATCCTCTACTACACCGGACTGACCCACAAAATCGGTGAGGTTCACGATGGTGCAGCAACTATGGACTGGATGGTTCAGGAGCAGGAGCGTGGCATCACCATCACCTCCGCGGCAACAACATGCCACTGGAAGTGGAACGACACACTCTACAAGATTAACCTGATTGACACTCCGGGACACGTAGACTTCACAGCAGAAGTGGAGCGTTCACTGCGTGTGCTCGATGGCGCTATCGCTACATACAGTGCCGCCGACGGCGTTCAGCCACAGTCGGAGACAGTATGGCGCCAGGCCGACAAGTACAATGTGCCCCGCATCGGATACGTGAACAAGATGGACCGTTCAGGTGCCGACTTCTTCGAGACCATGAACCAGATGAAAGAACTTCTGGGCGCCAACCCCTGCGCTGTGCAGATTCCTATCGGTGCCGAGGAGAAGTTCAAAGGAGTGGTTGATTTGATCACAATGAAGGGCATCGTCTGGAACGACGAGACCCAGGGCTCAGAGTACGACATTATCGACATACCTGCAGATTTGCAGGCTGAAGCCGAGGAATGGCGTGAGAAGATGATTGAACTCGCCGCCGACTACGACGACGAACTGATGAACAAGTACCTCGAGGGCGATCTTGAGAGCATCACTGAGGAAGAACTCATCGCAGCAATCCGCAAAGGTTGCATCAGCATGGGACTGACTCCAATGCTCTGCGGCTCATCTTACAAGAACAAGGGAGTACAGCCCCTGCTCGACTACACCTGCGC
>JAEEGL014833268.1_pt1 | contig 11346 bp, 9 predicted proteins | sample 9134231 | NCBI WGS metagenome assembly JAEEGL01 (sample SAMN16246548, study PRJNA631951) | gut metagenome | biome: gut microbiome; feature: rumen; material: fiber-attached | host: Bos | place: Iran: Karaj | collected 2018-10
GCACATAATAAATGAACACGCAAATAAGAATTTCCACTTTTTATCTTTTGTAGTTCTCATATAAACATAAGATACATATGAAACAAGTGGCGTTAAAAGTAACATAACAAGATTTCTAATATACTGATTACCAGCAAAATTTCTTGATATATTAATTCTTTCAACTGCAAAGTCAAATGAACTATCTAATAACTTAAATAATGGTATATATCCTATTTTACAGAATACATATATCATTATTGCAAGGCAAACAACTAGAAAGATTACACAAGTTTTAAATACTGTTTTCTGTTGTTTTAAATCACCTACTACAGTTCCATTATTGATATTATCTTCATTTCGTTTTCTAATATTAACTATATTGTATACATATCTATTAAAAAACATAATTGCAACTGGCAAAATAATCATTGCCCAAACCATTGACCAATAAGTCTTATTTATAACCGCCGGATTATTAGCTACTTTTGCAACTAAATAATGATCATGAAATCCACAATATATAAGTGTTATTCCTATAAAATCAAAAATTAATAAACTATAAAAGATATAGCTAATAATATTTAATTTTGTTATTTTTAATCCTCCTGCTGCTTTGTAAAACAAATATGTAACTATTAACAAATTCACGATAGCAATAAGATAATTCATAATTCACCTACACTTTTTTTAGTTTCCTTTTCACACTAGATATTTTATCTTTTAAAAGATTAATATCACTTTTATTAATTATTACTAACTCCTTAATAGAGAAATTAGATTTACCTAGAATGATAAGATAAATCAAGCCATAGACAATATATGAAAACGTTGATGTAAAAGCAGCACCATATATGCCATATTTAGGAATTAGAAATACGTTTAATACTAAATTAATAATTAACACTATAATGGAAATATTCATATGCATCTTAGTTTTCCCATGTGTATAAAAATATACAGCTGATACTTTACCAATAGATAGGAATGGAATACCAATTAATAATATTATCATTGATAATCCGGCCATTATATATTCTTCCCCATATAAAACGCCAATCAAAGGTTTACAGCATATTCCAATAATTGAAATAACAGCAGTCATGTAAAATGATAACTTAATTGTTAAGGTTACAACTCTCTTTTTTACATTTTCACTACAATTATATAATTTGCCAGTAAATGCTGAAACGACTGAATCTGGAACCATTTTTGCAAGTTCTGCTAGTGTTACAGATAATGCATATATACCCAAAGCAGTATTATCAATATAATATTTAATCATTACCTGGTCAGCACGATAATTCAAATATAAAAATAACCCTGATAAATAAAGAGGTATACCATATTTTAACTCTTCTAAAACAATTCGTTTATCAATCTCAAACTTATATTTAAATTTTAATCCACTTATCAATAGTAATAATTTAATTAATTCTAACAAAGAATATACTATTGATACATACATAACAGTAACTGAATTAATTAAAAACAAGGCTAATACAAGTAATGTTTTTAAAATAGCCATAGCATTTAAATACCTATTATAGACATAGACATTCTCATTAGCCATATATATATTCATAAGCATTGTACTAACCAATAGTGAAACGAAGTATATCGTCCATATAATTAATAAACTGATACTATCACTTTCAAATATAAGATTTCTTAAAAAAATTAGACAAGCAAAATATATAGCACTCAATATGCATATAACACTAATGTTTGTGTTAATTACTTTATCTTCACCAAATTTTGTCTTTTTCAAAAAATAACTAATTGATGTCGTAAAACCAAAGTGCCCATATGTTGCAATTATTCCAAAAATTAACACATAAAAAGAGAACTGTCCTTGGTTAGTAGCTCCCAACCCTCTAGCTATTAAGATACTGGAAATAAAACCTAGAGAGATTGATATAATATGTGCAATTACATTACTCACAATATTTTTCTTATATTTCATTAATCAATCTCACCTTCTTTTTATTTTTCTAAAATTTCTATCATTGTCTCAACATTTTTATTCCAATCATAATTGTCAATAACTCTTTGTCGACCATTTTTACCAAATTCTAGGCGCTTATCCCTATTATTATACATATATTCAAGTGCCTCAGATATTTCTTTATAATTCTCTTTCTCTATCATAATTCCTGTTTTACCATCAACCATAACTTCTGAAAATCCATCAACTTTTGTTGCAATAACGGGTACTCCACACGACATAGCTTCAACAATGGCTACACCAAAACTTTCATTAACAACACTGGCTGCGCAAAAAACATCAAACTGATTTAACGCATTTGGTACTTCATCATTAGGAATTAAACCCTTAAGAATTATTACATCACTTAATTCAAGTTCATTTATTAAATTTTGTAATTCTTCTTTTTGCTCGCCATCTCCATATATATAGCATCTTATATTTTGGAATTCTCGTTTATCTTTTTTTAAATTATTAATAAAATCATTTACCCCCAAAATAATATATTTAATACCATAAATTGATTTTAATGATTTAATATTTCCAATAATAAACTCATCATTTTTCTTTTTTTTCTTATTTGTAAACTTGTTCGTATCAACGCCAAATGGTGTAATATATATTTCTCTATTCAACCCTGGAAATTGCCTTTTCACTTCTCTTGCCATAACATTACTTGTAGATGCAAGTTTTGTTGCATATAAGAGATTTTTTTTCAAAATTCGTCTTTTTAATTTTGATTTATTAGGAAAATCATATATATCACTCCCCCATACATTAAGGGTAATATTGGGTAAATTTGAAATTCTTGCTAAAGTACCATAACCACTTGCATAATGAACACTTATTATATCTGGATTTATTTCCTTATATATTCTTTTTAGTTGAAATGAATTTGTATAATAACCAATTGGTGTTTTATACTTTAATTGATGCAAAACCACTTTATTATATATTTTATGAACTGTAGGTACATGATCAACACAATACACTAAGTGAACTTCATATTTCTTTGATAATGCGTTCACCCATTTTACAGTATGAATACTATTTGCAGCTGATAGAAGTAATAACTTTTTCATATACCCTCACTCACTTTATACATAAATAATTATACTAAAAAAAAAACCAAAACACAAACAATTGTTCATATTTTGGCATTTTATTTTATAATAGTTCAATATTCTTTCTGTCTTTAATATTTTTTAGAGCATTTCTTGTATCAAAGATTGCTTTAGCATTCTTAGATATCATATCATAATCATATGCAGAATGAGCTGCAGTAAAGATTACTAAGTCCTGTGCTTTTACTTTCTTAGCATCAATTGACTTTAATCCTTTATGAATTTGTCCTTTATATTTGTATTCAGGAATCATTGGATCATAGAATTCAACAACTGCTCCTTCTTTTTCAAGTTCTTCAATAACTCGAAGAGCTGGACTTTCACGATAATCATCAATATCATTCTTATAAGCAATACCAAGAACTAATACTTTAGCCCCATTCATTGACTTTTTAAATCTAGTACTTAATACTTTACTTGCTCTTTCAACACAGTATTCTGGCATCTTATCATTAATCATACCAGATGCTTGAATAAGTGATGTATGGAAACCATATTCTCTTGCTTTCCAATCTAGGTAATATGGATCAAGTGGAATACAATGTCCTCCTAATCCTGGTCCTGGATAAAATGCTTGGAAACCATAAGGTTTAGTCTTAGCAGCATCAACAACTTCCCACATACTAATACCCATTTTATTACATAATTGAGCTAGTTCATTAACTAATCCAATATTTATATTACGGTAAGTATTTTCAAGAATTTTTTCCATTTCAGCTACCGCTGGACTAGATACTTCGTAAATATCTGCACCAAGTACTGCACGATACATCTTAGCAATAACTTCTGTAGCATCTTTCCCAATAGCTCCAACTACTTTTGGAGTATTCTTTGTCTTATATTTTTCGTTTCCTGGGTCAACTCTTTCTGGAGAGAATCCTAAATAGAAATCTTTTCCACAAACTAAACCTGATCCTTCTTCTAGGATTGGTTTTAATAATTCTTCAGTAGTTCCAGGATATGTAGTACTTTCTAATACTACCATTGTATTCTTAGATAAATATTTAGCTACACTTCTAGAACTTCCCTCAACGAAACTAATATCTGGTTGTTGATGTTCATCAAGAGGTGTTGGTACACAAATAGCAACGAAATCGACATCTTTAATCTTCTTAAAATCAGTTGTTGCAGTTAACATACCATTCTTTACTAAATCTTTTAATTCATCATCTACAACATCACCAATATAGTTAACTCCTTTGTTAACTAAATCTACTTTTTGTTGTTGTACTTCAAAACCAATAGTTTTGAATCCTGCTTTAGCTTTTTCTACGGCTAATGGAAGACCAACATAGCCTAATCCTACAACACCGCAAACAATTTCCTTATTCTCAATTTTCTTTAATAATTCTTCTTTCATAACTTCTTAACCTCACCGTTTTCCATTATATACCTATTACCGCATTTTTGGCAAGTAAATTGACTTTTTTCGTCAAAAATCATTTTCTCAGAACATTCACATACATAGTATTTTACTCTTGCCGGATTACCAACAACTAGTGCATAATCTGGTATATCATGAGTAACAACACTCCCTGCTCCAACAAAGGCATATTTACCAATATTGTGACCACATACTATTGTCGCATTAGCTCCAATTGAAGCTCCTTTACCGATAATAGTTTGACGATATTCATCTTTTCTAGATATAAAACTTCTTGGATTTATAACATTTGTAAATACACAAGATGGCCCTAAGAAAACATCATCTTCACAAATAACTCCAGTATATACTGATACATTATTTTGAATTTTAACATTATCTCCAATAACTACATCTGGTGATATTACAACATTTTGACCTATATTACAATTTTTTCCTATTTTTGAATCACTCATAATATGTGAAAAATGCCAGATTTTGGTACCTTCACCAATACTGGTATTTTCATCAACATAACTTGATTCATGAACAAAATAATTATTCATTTTTAAATGCCTCTAAACTTTCAATTACTTTTTCACAGATATCATTAACTTTTTCACCATCTAAATATGGATGCATTGGTAAACTTAATACACATTCACTTAACATCTCACATACTTTTAAATCATCTAAGTTAAAGTCATAATCACTATATACTTTTTGACGATGTAATGGTTTTGGATAATATACCATTGATGGTATTCCATTTTCTTTTAGATAATTCTTAACAAATTCTCTTTGTTCATTGCTTTCAAATATTAATGTATATTGTGCATAACTACTTATATAACCATCTTCAATAAGTGGTGTTACAACATAATTTTTTAATTTATCACGATATAGAGTTGCAAAATTATTACGATTATCTAATTCATAATCTCTAAAAGCTTCTAGTTTTGGAAGTAAAATAGCTGCTTGTAATGTATCAAGTCTTGAATTCATACCAATACGTACATTATCATACTTTTCTGTTCCTTTACCATGAACACGGAAAGATACCATTAAATCATAATATTCTTTATTATCAGTAAATATTGCTCCTCCATCACCATAGCAACCAAGTGGTTTAGCTGGGAAGAAACTAGTTGTACTAATATCACCAAAAGAACATGCCATCTTACCATCAATACTTCCACCAAATCCTTGAGCTCCATCTTCTAGTAAGAATAAGTTATTCTCTTTAACTATTTCTTTAATAAGTGGATAATTTGCAGGTAATCCAAATAAATCAACCGCAATAACTCCTTTTGGATTTAATTTAGTTTTTTCTTTAACATCTTTAATTGCTTTCTTTAATTTTTCTGGATCAATATTAAATGATCTCTCGCAAGAATCTACAAATATTGGTGTAGCTCCTAATGTAGAAACTACTTCAGCAGTTGAAAAGAATGTAAAACTTGGTACAAATACTGCATCACCAGGTTTAACATCAAAACACATTAAAGCAATTAATAATGCATCTGTACCATTAGCACAAGTAGCACAATATTTAACTCCAACATATTCAGCTAATTCTTTTTCAAGTTCCTTAACTTCATCACCCATAATGTAATTACCATTATTAAGAACAGTTTCAATATTAGCATCTATTTTATCTTTTAATTCTTTATATTGAGCTTTTAAATCTATGAATTCCATTTTGCCTCCTAAAATCTACCTTTAAATAATAATGTAGATACACTTTCATCAAGTGGTAATTTAACTGGTCTATTTTCTTTAGCAGAAAGGTAAATTGCTAAAACCATTTCAAGTGCACGCATACCTGCTTCACCATCTACATAAGGTGCATGATTATTCTTAATAGCATCAATCATATCTGCATATAGTGGTGTATGACCTAAACCATAAACATTTTTATGTTCTTCAGAAAATTCATTTAAAGCAGCTTCTTCATCTTCACCATCAAAACGCCATACTTCAAGTTTATTTACTGAACTTCCTCCGGCTTTAGCAGTACCATTTTCACCAAAGATATATAGTGTTTCTTCAAGATTCTTTGGATAAACATTAGTAGTTCCTTCAATCATACCATAAGAGCCATTCTTAAATTTAACTAATGCCACACCTAAATCTTCTGCATCAATAAAATCATGATTTAATCGATCAGTATAAGCATATACTTCATCAACATCATTTCCCATCATCCAACGAAGTAAATCAATATCATGAATACATTGATTCATTAATGCTCCACCATCTTGTTCCCAAGTACCTCTCCAAGGTGCTTGATCATAATAACTCTTTCCTCTATTCCAGCAAATATGTGCTGTTGCATGGAATAATTTACCAAACTTATCTTCTTCAATAGCTTTTCTCATTTTTTGAATAGCTTTATTAAATCTATTTTGATGATTTGCACATACTTTAACATTATACTTTTTAGCTTCTTCAATAATTTCTTTAGCATCATGCATAGATAATGCAATTGGTTTTTCAATAATTACATTTATTCCATGACGAATACAGTCCAAAGCGATTCTTGCATGTTCACCACTTTCTGTAGCAATAGCAACTAACTCTGGTTTTTCTTTTTCAATCATTTCGATATAATCAACATACTCTGGTACATCTTTTATATCAGGAAACATTTCCTTTTTTTCTTGCATCCTTTCTTTTAATAAATCACAAATTCCAACAATTTCTAAATTGTTATTTAATGCAGCTTGAATATGATTTACAGATATTCTACCGCAACCTATTAATGCATACTTCATATTATTTGTACTCCTTCCTAACATCTTCTAAATATTTAACCATTTCTGGATATATTTTTTCAGCATTAAATTCATTATCATAAAGATTCATCGCATTGGATGACACTTTTTTATATAATACATTATCATTCTTTAATTTTATAATATAATCATGTATTTTTTCAACATCTTGACTACTAATACCAATATTATATTTACTAACCAATTCTTTCATGTATCCACCAACAGTTACTATAACTGGTAATCCATATGATAAATACTCACAAAATTTATTAGAAACGCTCATTCTAAAATCAAATGTATCTTTGTATGGTGCTAAACCAACATCAGAATTATTTAAAATGTAACTTAATGTATTAATATCACTCCAACCTTGTAATTTAACATTGCTCATACCATCACATAAATCTACTAATTCATGATAGTTTGGTCCATTACCACAAATAATTATATTCACATTATCCTTCTCTAATCTTTTAGCTAAATCAGCTATTAATCGATAATCAAATTGGTTATTTATAGTAGCAAAAAAACATATGTTGAATTGATCATTATTAAACAAATACTTTATATTATTAATGTCATTTTTAATATTAATAATCTGTCTCTTATATCCCAAATAGAATGATTTATCTAAGTTAGTTTTTCTTCGAGTTCCTTTTTTTAATCCCCAATCTAACATTAAATCAGATATAGAGATAACTTTATAGCAATCGTGTAGTATTTTTTTTGTTTTATAATCTAAAAACTTTACATATGGTAACGCAGCTATTTTTAACAAACCACTCAAATTATGTTCAAAAATGTCTGGCCATAAATCTCTTACATCAATGATTACTGGAATATGATTCTTTTTTCCATATTTAACTGCTATTTCAGCAAATTCAATTGTTGGAAAAGAAGCAAATATGATATCTGGCTTTTCCATATTCTTAATCATTTTCTTTAGTTTAATTCCGATTATCTTATGATTAATAATTCGTGATATCGAAATATTCTTTTTATAACCTTTTGCATAAATGAGTTTTAAATGATAATTAGGCTTAACATCTATATCAGTATCCTTATCAAAAAGTTGTACTTTTTTGAAATGATCAAATGTCCCTGAAAACCAAGTAATATCATTTTTTTTATTCTTACTTAGTTCCTCACCTAATAAACCCATTCGCATTAATCTTGAATTTTTATTTAAAGGCAATATTTCACTAGCCTGCAATAACCATACTTTCATTATCATCACCTTATATTACTGTTTTAATGCATAACTTTATATCTTCTATAATACTACATTTTTCAATATATTCCAAATTATATTTCATTTTTTCAGGTAATATCTTTTTTACATAAATATCATCTACATTCATTTTTTTATCAAGATACTCGTCCATTATTTTTGCTTCATCACGGAAATTAATACTTGCACGTGATGTAACACCAGCTGGCATTAAAAGTGTAGCTTTCATTTCATCATTATATTTATCTACATACTTAGCTACCTCTGGTCTTGTACCAACAAATGACATATCACCAGTTAATATATTAATTAACTGTGGTATTTCATCAAGTCTTGAATTTCTTATCTTATTTCCTACTTTAGTTATTCTATTATCATTATTAGCTGTTACTAATGAGCCTATTTTATCAGCATTAACTACCATTGTACGGAATTTAAATATTCTAAATGTTTTTCCATACTTAGTAATTCTTTCTTGTCGATAAAAAACAGGTCCTTTTGAATCAACTTTTATCATAATAGCCAATATTAAAAATACTGGTGATAAAAGAATTAACAAAAGAAAAGATATTATGATATCAAACATTCTTTTAAAGAATAAATATATTCTTTTTTTATGAAGTATGTCATAATACTTTTTTACTTTTTTATTTTGTAAAGATTTAGGTAGTTTTTCATATTTAGTTAACATAAACCAAATTCACCTAATACCTTTATAAAACTTTCAATTATATAATCAACATCTTCGTCAGTTAACTTACTATAAAGTGGTATTGATATTTCATTTTCAAATTGATGATATGCATTTGGATAATCTTTAATATCAAAACCTAAATTCTTATAAGCTGTTAATAATGGTAATGGTTTATAGTGAACATTTGTTACTACTCCTAACTCACCCATTCTAACAATAATCTTGTTTCGCATTTCTTTATCAATATTATTAACACGAACTAAATATAAATGACCTGATGAACGATGATTTTCATCACTATGATTTAATAGTTTTACTGGTAAATTCTTAAATGCTTCATCATATTTTTTAATTATTTCATGGCGTCTATTCATTAATTCATCATATCTTTTTAATTGTGCTAAACCAATACTAGCCATAATATCAGTCATATTACATTTATAATATAAACCAACTATATCATATTCCCAATTACCAATACCTTCTTTATGTAGCGCATCTTTATTTTGTCCATGTAAAGATAATAATTGAAATTCTTTATATATTGCTTCATCATCAAGAAAATCATAATGTTTCCAAGTAGCAGCTCCACCTTCTGCTGTAGTTAAGTTTTTAACAGCATGAAAAGAGAAACTAGTAAAATCAGCTATATTTCCAGAACGAAGTCCATTTCTTTCTGCTCCAATACCATGAGCACAATCAGAAAGAACTAACATTCTTCCAAATTTTTCTTGTATTTCATTATTTGGTTTAAACAAATCTTTTTTACTATTTACTATTTCATAAATCTTATCATAATCACAAATAACACCAGCGATATCAACTGCAATAACTGCTTTAGTCTTTTCATTAATAAGACTTCCCATTTTATCATAATCCATTTCAAATGAATCTTTAGCTAAATCACATAAAACTATTTTAGCTCCAACATGATAAACAGGACTTGCTGATGCAGTATATGTATAAGCAGGAACAATTACTTCATCCCCTGGACCTATACCTAATACTCTTAAAATTAATTCTAATGCAGCTGTTGCAGAATTAAGACATACTGTTTTATTGGTACCACAAAGTTTTGATATTTCTTCTTCAAATTTCTTTGTTTTTGGTCCTGTAGTAATCCATGTACCCCTTAATGTATCAACAACCTCTTCTACTTCCATTTCACTAATATCTGGTGGTGAAAAAGGAATATTATTTCTTCTTTCCATTTTTTACCTCCGGTTTTTTAATTTCAACTTCATGATAAGTAGGAACAACTTGTTTCATTGTTTCCTTAACTTTCTTAATTGAATATGTATTGTTATATTTAATTCCCTCTAAAATTTGTAATGCATTACGAACATTAACTATAGAAATATCCGTTGGCTTAGAAATAAATATCTTATCGTGTTTTGTACTTGTTAATCCTTCTTCAGCCATTAATATTTCTTCATATAATTTTTCACCAGGACGAAGTCCAGTTACTTTAATTGGAATATCAACATTTGGAACATAACCAGTTAATTTAATTAATGTTTCCGCCAAATCATATATCTTAACTGGTTCACCCATATCAAGAACGAATATTTCTCCACCATTAGCATATGTTACTGCTTGTAAAATTAAACTAACTGCCTCTGGTATTGTCATAAAGAATCTTGTAATATTCTTATCTGTTACAGTTACTGGTCCACCTTTAGCTATTTGCTTTTTAAATAATGGAATAACTGAACCATTACTACCTAATACATTACCAAAACGTACTGCACAATAATCAGTATTACTATGTTTATCTTTAGCTTGAATAATTAATTCACAAAATCTCTTAGTAGCTCCCATAATATTAGTTGGATTAACAGCTTTATCTGTAGAAATTAAAACAAATTTCTTAACATTATACTTATCAGCCATTTCAACAACATTATATGTACCAAAAATATTATTATGAATAGCTTCTAATGGACTATTTTCCATTAATGGAACATGTTTATGAGCAGCAGCATGTAATACGATATCAGGTTGATATTTTCTAAAGACATTCTCAATTCTTTCGATATCACGTACACTAGCTACTACTGTTTCAATATTCTTATCCGGATAATCTCCACGAAGTTCCATTTCAATATCATATAAATTATTTTCATAAATATCTAATATAACTAATAATTTTGGATTATAAGTAACTATTTGTCGGCATATTTCAGAA
>JAEEGL014843051.1_pt1 | contig 11346 bp, 9 predicted proteins | sample 9134231 | NCBI WGS metagenome assembly JAEEGL01 (sample SAMN16246548, study PRJNA631951) | gut metagenome | biome: gut microbiome; feature: rumen; material: fiber-attached | host: Bos | place: Iran: Karaj | collected 2018-10
GGTGTTGTTATTAGTGTCAGTTTACAAAGATAACGAAAAATCAATGACGACGGATTCCCCACACCGAGAAATCGTAGCCGGATTCCGCATCATCCTCGATGTCGTCGGGCAGGGCGGGGTAGAAATCGATACCCGTGCGCTCCTCCAGCTCGTCAATGGACAAGGCGCAGTCGTACAGCCAATAACGCTCCGCATCGTTGCCCATGATGAAGGCAATGGACTGGTACCGGCGCCCGTCGTGGACCATCACCGCCTTGAAGAAGGCATCCGGAACGACCACATGGTCCTTGCCGATGGTGCCGTATTTATTGTCCCCGATGATGGGCCCGGACACCACCCAGACCTTGCCGTATTTCCTGGCCCAGGCGCGCACCTGCTTCTCCAGATACTGCCAGTCCTTGTTGTTCAGCTGCTCCTTCTGCGGGCAGATGTTCATGAAGTAGAAGGTTTCGGACAGGGCGTCGTCGTCCCAGAAGAAGTCCGCCGCGGGCGCCATGTGTCCCTTCGTCCAACCGGAATTGGCGTAATCCTCCCGCATCGCCTGCTTCCCACGGAAGGACAGGTCCATCCCGAAAGTCTTGTCCATCCGGGAGGCGTCACCGGTGGTTTCCTCGGCCGTAAGTTCGTACGCAACCCAATCAGGGATAAGCGTTTCCGTATTATAAGAAGAAACAAAACCCTGATAACGGACGATATGGTCGGTCGGATTCTGCGCCGGCAGTTCCAAGAGCTCCTCGATGTCCACGGGCGACACGAGCGGGCTTGACATGTTTTCCCGCCGCTGGAAAAACACCCAGGCAGCGATGACCAGCACCAGCAAAACGGCCGACACGATAGCTTTCTGTTTCTTGTCCATCATTTTTCCTTTGGATGCTAAGTTACTATTTTTTTCTGGTTTACAGCAACTTGTCCCTCAAACTCCGAAAAAAGAACGGAATACTCCTAAAAAAATTAGGAGATATGATTTTTTTACTTATCTTTGCACCATGAAACAGAAACTGACAGCCAAGGAAGAGCAGCTGATGACCATTTTCTGGAAGCATGGTGACCTCTTCATCCGCGACCTGGTGGCATACTTGCCGGAGCCGCGGCCCCACTACAACACGGTAGCGACCCTGGTCAAGTTCTTGGAAGAAAAAGGCTTCCTGGAGCGCGAGCCCATGGCGAACACCTTCCGCTACCATGTGAAAACCACCGAGAAACAGTATCGAGGAGAAAGCGTAGGTGAAATGGTCGCCCAATACTATAACAATTCCTACGCGAGCCTGGTGTCCCAATTCGTGGAAGAGGACAAGATGGACCTCCAAGAGTTGAAGGACCTGATTGCACGGATCGAAAAGAACAAGAAATGACTCCATTCCTGCTATATATCGCGCGAGGAGGGCTCTATCTGGGCCTGTTCTACGCCTTCTTCCTGCTGGTGATGCGCCGGACGACCTTCTTCCGGCTGAACCGGGTGGTCCTGCTGGCCGGGTCATATTTGTGTCTCCTGCTTCCGGCAATCCGGATCAGGACCGCAACGGCGACAGGCATCGCCACGGAACTGACGATGGTCGCCACGGGCGCGGATGCGGCCGGGGAGCCCCTCAAGGCCGTTTTTCCTTGGAAAGAAGTCCTGCTGGCCCTTTATGCCGCCGGAGCCGTGGCAACCCTGGTGCTGTTCCTGATATCGGCCTGGAAGATGGGACGGTTGATCCGGAAGGGAGAACCCCAGGAGCGGGAGGGCTGTCGCCTGGTCCTGCTGGATGATAATATTCCCTCATTCAGCTGGAGAAGGATCGTCGTCATGGGCCGAAAGGACCTGCAGGAGAATCCGGCCATCTTCACGCACGAACAAATGCACGTTCGGCACCGTCATTCGCGGGACCTCCTCCTGTATCTGCCATTCCAACTGCTTTTCTGGTGGAATCCGCTGGTTTGGATCACCCGCGAGGAACTGCGCCTCCTGCACGAATACGAGGCCGACGAAAGCGTCATTGAAAAAGGCATCGATGCCACCCAATATCAACTGCTTCTTGTGCGGAAAGCCGTGGGGGAACAACGTTTCTCCCTGGCCAGCGGCTTCCAGCACGCCAAACTTAAAAACCGAATTGCCATGATGCTCAAACCCGATTCTTCCCGCTGGATGCGCTGGTCGTATCTGGCTCTCCTCCCCGTGCTGGCGGCTTTCATGTTCGCCTGCAACCCGGCCAGGAACACCGAAAAGACACCGGCCGACACGCCGGAGGAGGCGGCCTACGAGGTCACCGTCGTCGACGAGCCGTCTGCCGTCTCCGACAAGGAGGCTGTCCCTTTCCAGCTCATCGAACAAAAACCTACTTTCAACGGCGGCGACGCCAACGATTTCTCCAGATGGGTGAACGGACATCTCACGTACCCCGAAAAGGCCAAGGCTGACAAGGTCCAGGGTCGCGTGATCCTGCAGTTTACCGTCGGTGCGGATGGAGCCGTCCGGGACGTCAAGGTGCTGAAGGGCGTCCGTGAAGACCTTGACGCCGAGGCTCTCCGGGTCGTTTCGGCCTCCCCGAAATGGACTCCGGGCATGCAGGACGGCGAGCCCGTTCCGGTCATCTACACGTTCCCGATCATCTATCTGCTTCAATGAACAGAGGCGTCGTTCTATCGCTATGGCTCCTGGTCTGCGCCGCTTCCTTTCCGGTTTCTGCGCAGACCACCCATCGCGACTCCGTGCTGGCCGAGGCGCGGTATCTCAAAAGCATTTATCGAACGGACGACGCAATCGAAAAACTCTCGGCCCTGGTGCGGCCGGGCGCGATGGACGAAGGCGTGCTGGCGGAACTGGCCGATTGCCATTTTCAGAGCGGGGCCTACGAGGATGCCGCCGGGGCCTATTTCATGCTTTCGTCCCACGCTCCGGACAACATTCTCTACCAGATCCGGCTGATGCAGGCCTATTCCCGGCTGAAAGCCTATTCCCAGAGCATCCAGGCAGGACGGGCGGTCCTGCAGCGGGATTCCATCCCGGCGGTCCTGAGCTTCGTGGGAGACTCTTTCCGGCAGCTGGAGCAGGCCGATTCCGCCCTTTGGTACTACCGCCGTTTCCTGGCCCTGAAGCCCGGAAACGAAACAGTCCTTTCCAAGGCATTGGGTATTCTCATCGACAAGGAAAAATACGACGAGGCTATTACCCAGAGCGAATCCTTCCTGGCGGAAGACCCTGACAATATGACGATTGCGCCGCTCCAAGGGCTTGCTTTCTATCGAAAAGGCGATTACGAGGCGGCGGGTAAGGTCTTCCAACGGCAAGAGGATGTCGGAAACGACTCTTACCCCATCCATTATTATCTGGGCCAAAGTTATTGGCACACAAACGTGATTTACCGGGCCGAGCAGGAGTTGCTGGCTGCCTGGCAGATCGATTCCAGCGACGTGAACCTGGCCTATTCCATCGCCGCCGTGAAGATGGAGGCCATCCGGTATCCGTTCGAGCAGGAAGCCGGGATCTGGCTGGACAAGGCGCTGAAAATGATGGAACCCGATCCGTCCATGATGTCCCGCATCCACCAGCAATACGGCCTGGCGTATTATCGGAAAATGACGGCCTGGGACCAGGCAATCGAGCACTACAAGGAGGCCTACCGCTATAATCCCAAGCTCATCTCGGCCCTCTCCACCATCGCCTATTGCTACCAGCAGAAGAAAGAGTACAAGACCGCCATCGAGTGGTACGAGAAGTACCTGAAAGTCGCCACACCGGGCTCCCGAGGCTATGAGTTCGCCGCCACCAACCTGAAATACCTTCGCGCGGAAAAGTTCATGGAAGAGTAGGTTCCGGCGGAAAAGCCACCTCCAGCAGGACGGGCAGATGGTCGGATACGCCGCCCATATGTCGGGGTCCAGAATAGGTGCGGAGTGGTTTTTCGCCGGAATGCGCCGTGTCGCGCGCGAGAAGGAAAGGGATGCGCAAGATCCGCATACGGGCATGCGCAGCTAGACCCGGGGACACATAGAAATGGTCGATGAGGTCCCACTTGCCGTCATACTTAATCGTGCCCCACCCCCGGCGGTACAACCCCCTATGCATCGGTACCAAAGCCGGCTCCAAGAGAAGGAATACAGGATTATCGGGCGTGTCGTTGAAATCACCTCCGGCGATGATCCGGTCGATGCCGATACTTGCCAGCGAATCCGCCAGGAACCGCAGCCGTTCAACCGCGATGCGCCGCCGCGGTTCCGACACCCTTGCCCCGCCATACTTGGAGGGGTGGTGATTCACCAGGACGGCGAACTCCATGGAATCCTTCCGAAAAACACACAGGAGGATATCACGGGTCGCCATCACTGAATCCCGGGCATACAGGTGGCACGGTTTGGACTCCAACAGTTCTACCCTGGAAGAACGATACAGCAAGGCGACGTCTATTCCCCGGCTGTCCGGAGAATCATAATGCACATACTTGTAATCCAGTTTCCGGAGCGCAGTCTTCTGCAACAGCTGCCGCAAGACAAACGAATTCTCCACCTCTTCCAGGCCCACGATGTCGGGAATCCGTCCCGTATCCCCTTCCACCCACAACAACGATTTTGCAAAGGCATTCGCCTTCGCCTGAAACCGTTTCCAGGACCACCGTCGCTCCCCCTTAGCCGAAAACTCCCCGTCCGACACCGTCGTGGAGTCATTCCGCCAATCGAAGAAGTTCTCCACGTTCCAGCATAATATGGACAGGCTGTCTCCCGGAGACAAGAACAACCAGATGAACAAAAACAACGTTCTCATGTGCCCAAGTTAAGATAGGATGCCGGGCCCCGGGGCAAGAAACGTAAAAAAGTGGCGAATATTTTCCCGGTTGTTTCAAAGAAAAACAAAAAACGCCACCCTACAAACGTAGAATGGCGTTTAACTGTTGCTCTTTGGAGCCTAGACGTTGAACAGGAAATGCATGATATCGCCGTCCTGGACAACGTAGTCCTTTCCTTCGATACCCATCTTGCCGGCGGCGCGGACGGCGGCTTCGGTCTTGTAGTGGACGAAATCGTCGTACTTGATCACCTCGGCGCGGATGAAGCCGCGTTCGAAGTCAGTGTGGATGACGCCGGCGGCGCGGGGAGCCTTGTCGCCCACGCGGATGGTCCATGCGCGGCACTCGTCGGCCCCGGCCGTAAAGAAGGTCTGCAGGCCCAGGAGGCGATAGGCGCCCTGGATCAGGCGGACGACGCCGGACTCTTCCAGGCCCATCTCCTCGAGGAACATCTGACGGTCCTCGTATTCTTCAATCTCAGCGATTTCCGCTTCGGTCTTGGCGGCGATGACCAGGATTTCGGCCTGTTCGTCGGCCACGGCGGCGCGGACCGCATCGACATACGCGTTACCCGTGGCAGCAGAAGCCTCGTCCACATTGCAAACATACATGACCGGCTTGTTCGTCAACAGGAACAGGTCGTGCGCCATCTGTTCTTCTTCGGCGTTTTCGGGAACGACCGTCCGGCAGGACTTCCCCTGAAGGAGCGCCTCGTGATAGCGCTGCAGCAAGGCCAGGAGTTTCTTCGCTTCCTTGTCTCCTCCCGTAGTGGCCTGCTTCTCTACCTTCTTGATACGGTTCTCGACCGTTTCCAGGTCCTTGATCTGCAGCTCGGTATCCACGACTTCCTTATCCCGGACCGGGTCCACGGAACCATCCACATGGACGATGTTTCCGTCGTCGAAACAGCGGAGCACGTGAAGGATTGCGTCGGTTTCCCGGATGTTGGCAAGGAACTGGTTGCCCAGGCCCTCGCCCTTGGAAGCGCCTTTCACAAGGCCCGCAATATCCACGATTTCCACGGTGGCGGGAATCGTCCGCTTGGGCTGGCAGATCTCCGTCAGCACCTCCAGGCGCTTGTCGGGCACATTGGTGGACCCCACGTTCGGGTCGATGGTGCAGAAAGGGAAGTTCGCACTCTGCGCCTTGCCGGAGCTGACGCAGTTAAACAAAGTGGACTTCCCAACGTTGGGAAGTCCCACTATTCCGCATTTCAAAGCCATAGACTAGAAGAATCTGGCTCTGTTGTCCTTGACCCCGGCGTCGTCCATCATCACGGGAACGAGCATCTGGACGTTGTAATTCAGGATCTGGGCGTTGGCGTTCTTGGCGTCGCTCTCGGTGTAGAAGGAACCGGTTTCGCGGCCCAGCACCTTGAACAGATATACACCGTAGGAACCGGCAACCGGACCGGACAGTTCGCCTTCCTTGGCGGAAGCGATAGCGCCGACAAATTTCGGATCCAGGCTGCGGGCGGACATCGCGGCGAAGGCAACGTCGTTCTGCGTGCTCACGGTGGTACCGAGCTTCTCGGCGATGGCCTCCAGGTCGGTCATTCCGGCGATTTCAGAGGCAATCTCGCCCTGACGCTTTTCAGCGTACTTGTCGGCATAGAGCTGGTTCTTGATGGAATTGGACACCTCGGCGACCGGGGCGATACCTTCCTTATGGGCGTCCTTGACGGCGACCACGAAGAAGTAGTTGTTATCCACGGTGATGATGTTCGAAACCTTGCCCGGCTTGTTGTCAAAAGCCCAGCGGGTGACCTCCTTGGCGTGGCCGATGGAACCGTAGGTATCCGTAGCCTCGTTGATGGTCAGGTTGTGGGAGTACGTGCCGATGGAGTCGCAGGCAGCGCGATAGTTCGCAAGCTTGCCGGCGGACAGGGTAGCGAGGCGGTTTGCGTCGTTGTAGTACTTGTTGAAGGTCTCCTTGCTGGGAACGGCCTCCTTCTGGAACACGGCCACCTGCTTGAAGAGGGCAGGGTCGGAAGCCTCGGTCACCTCCACGATATGGGTGGAGTTGGTGGACTGGAGGACGAACGGCTGCCCCACCTTCGCGGTGAAGAGCGCGTCGAATCCGGCCGGCAGGTAGGAAACGGTAGCCTGGGAAACAGAACCGACCTTTCCGAACTCACCGTCAGCGGCGGAGTTGCGGTCCAGGGAGAACTCGTTGGCCAGGGCGGAGAAGTCGCCGCCCTTCTTGAGCTCACTCAGCAGGCTGTCGGCCAGGTGCTGGCCGTCGGCGTTGGCCTGGAACATCATGTGACGGAAGGTAACGGTCTCCGGCATCGTGGCGGAAGCCATGATACGGCCGGCGACGAAGGTATTGCCCTGCGTATACATCGGGGAAACGCCGGCAGCGTTTTCGGCAACGAAGGCGTCCAGGTCGGCGTTCACAGCCTTGAGGTCGCCCGCCTTGTACCAGCGGTCGCTCCACTGGACGTCGGAATTGCGCTGCAGGAAGGCACGGACGTTGTCGACCACGCCGAACTCCTCGTACTGCTTCACGAACTCGTCATTCGTAGCGGAGATATCCTCGGCGGAAGGAACCACCTGGAACACAGCATATTCGATATCACGGGTGGCCTCCGTCTTGAAGAACTTCTTGTGGTTGTTGTAGTAATCGACGATTTCCTTGTCGGAGACAACCACGGTGCTGTCCATCGCAAAGCTGAAGGGAACCATCACGAATTCCACGTCGGCGGTGGTATTGTTGTCGGCGATGGAACGGTTCACCTGGATGGCGTTCTCGATGTTGGAGTTCGCAAACAGGGTGTTGTACTTGTTGTAGTACTGGGAAGTAAGGACGGACTCCTGGAGATAATCCCAGATGAGTTTGGCGTTAGGATCCTCATCCTTCTCCTGAAGGAATGCGAGGAACTGCTCGGACTCCGGGAACAGGGAAGAGACGACTGGAGAGACGTTCTCGCCGTTCAGCAGGTCCTTAAGCTCGGCCTTGCCCACGGTGATGCCGGCGGCCTGGGCGTTCTTGATGAACAGGTTCTGGTCCACGAAATGCTGCCAGGCGGCATCGCGAACCTGCTTCTGCTGCTGCTCGTTGGAAGAAGAGTTGCCGGAGAGGATTTCGCTGATGCGGGAATAACGGTCGGTAGCCTCCTGGAAATCGGTATAGGAGACGGACTTGTCGCCCACCTTGCCGACGTCATACTTGGAGGAAACGGACTGAACCGTCTGGATAATCTGGCTCGGGTCGATGATGAACAGGAGGAGCGGGAGGGCAACCAGGATGGAAAGCACGATGCCCCAGCCGCGAAGTTTCTCTAAAACTGCCATTTTATGTTCTAATTTTTAATTATTTCTTCAAAATTCAGTCAAGGGTGCGAATTTAGTGATTTTCTTTCAATTCACCACTATTTTTTTCGCGGGGAGGGTCTTTTCGTCGTATTTTTGGAAGTTTTTGCGCGCCCCCTCGTCGTTCTGGGGGTGGATTTGGCCGCTTTGGTCTTCTTGGAATTCTCCTGCTTCACCGCCGGCGGGGCGGCGGGTTTCGCCTGGCGGGCCTCCCGAGCGACCTGGGCCGCCCGGGCCCGCGCAACGCTGGCCGGAGGGAACGGACCGATGAAATTGACTGAATCCAGTACGACCTTGGTGGAATCCTGCTCCACCACGCCGTAACTGTTGAACGGACGCTGGATGATGGCGTTGCGCGCCATCTCGTCGGACCTCATCCCGAAGCCCTGCATGAAACCGGAAGGGGAGTACATCTTGATGTAACAGTCGGTCCAGATTTCCTTGGCCTTCTGGTCCCAGTAGAGGGTGTCTGTCTCCATCGTCTCCTGTTTGACGATATTCCGGACGACGACGCTGCCGAAAACCGACCACTTCTCATCCTTTCCGTCCTTACGGTAATCGTGACGCGCTTTCCGGGCCTTGATGGTGGTTTCCAGAGACCCGTTTTCAGCATAACCGTACACGGACATTCCTTCCGGGAACAGGTCGACGGACATTGTATCCCGGTCATAGACCTCCATCACAGGGGCCTCCACGCGCATTTTCAGCAATCCGTTCTCCGTCTGGATGAAGAACATGCTGTCCACCCGCTGGAGCGGTGTTTCCGACAGGTCCAGTTTCTCGGCTTCCGACAGGTTCCCCTTACACGAAAAGACGACGAAAGCAACCGCCAGCGCGGTTGCCGTCGTCGTCAATATGCGGATGCGGGCCACTTCTTACCGGGTGCGGACCGTTGTGGTGGTGGTCATTCCGCTGCAGGAGACCGTGTAGATCTGGCCCTTGCTCAGGTCGTACATGAAGATCTCACTGGCTTCCGGATAGTAGATGCTCACCTTGCCGATGGCGGAGCGGGCATCGTCCGCAAGGCTGCTGTCGGCAGCCATCGCCTTCTGATAGTAGTCGGTGGCGGCCCAGTAGCGGGCGTACTTGTTCACGTCGCCGCCGCAGGAAGCGGAGGACCAGAGGTTACCCATGATCATGTAGGCCTTGCCGGCATAGCCGTTGTCCAGGCGGACCGCCTTTCCGGCGGCGTCGAAGGCACGGCCGCGCATGTTGTTCGCATAGCAGAAGCGGGCGAGTTCATACAGGTACTGGGCGTCCAGGATGTCGTCGGACTCGTCGTAGTCGATGGCCTCTTCCAGATACTTGCAGGCGTCAGCCACGTTGCCGCGGGCGGCGTTCAGCTTAAACAGGCCATAGGCACTCTTGTAGGACGGATCGTTCTTGTGCATCTGGGTAACGGCCTTGAAATAGAGGTCGTTATTGGCGCAGTCATCGGCGCTGTTCATCAGCTTCACGATGTTGGTGACGACCGCCATGTTGTTCGGATCGGCCTCGAAGCGCGGCGTGAAGATGGCGATGAGGTTGTCGCAGGAAGCAACCTTGCTGTCGGCGAAGACGCTCTCGATGGTAGCCTTGGTCTTGAGGTTGTCCTCGGCCTCGGCGTCGTTCTTCGCGGTGGCGCCGTTGATAGCCTCGGTCACCTTGTCATACATGTTGATCACGTCGTCAGCCTGGAGCTTGCCTTCACGATACAGGTTGATGGCCGCCTGGAGGTTGTTCACCAGAAGACCGCCCTTGGTCTCGCTGCCCAGTTCGTTGATGATCGCCGTGAGGTTGTCATACAGGTACTGGGAATTATCGCTGCGGAAGTTGATCATATACTGACCCTTGTTGTTCAGGATCGTGGCCTTCTGGTCCACGCCCTTCGCGGTGCGCGGATAGAACTCGAGGCGCTGGTCCTGCAGGGTGAGCAGGGTGTCCACCAGGGCGTTGAAATAAGTGGCGTTCTTCCGGTTCTTGCCAATCTCACGGTTGATGAGGGTGGAACCGTGGACAAACAGGTTCTGCGATGCCGTAGCCGGGCAGATCGCGTAAGCCTTCCTCCAGTTCGGGAGGGCGGAATCATAGTTCTTCTGCTTGTAATACTCCTGATAGTAGGAGAGATACTTGATGCACTCTGCACTGTCGGCGCCGTACTTGCCCTGGGCAGAAGCATTCTGGCCCACGAAGGCTGCCATGGCGGCGAGGAGGATGAAGGTCAACTTTTTCATATCGTTAGAATTTTGTATTGTTTCACATGCATTCTACTGGTACTGCGGCTTCCGGAACCAGATGTCGAAAATGTTGAATCCGACGTGGAAACCGACGTAATTCTCTTTCACGAACGCGGTTCCGAAACCCCTTTGACCCAGGTCTAATGCAAAGGTAATGCCGTTGTAGCCCTGGAAAACCGGAATCGTCATGCCGAGGGTGATTCCGGCCGCAGCCAGATTCTGTCCGTCCACCTGATAATAGGACTGGTCCCAATAGGCTCCGAACCGGTAGGTGCAGCGTTTCAGATAGTAACGGATATCGTTGCGGTTCGGGGTAATCTCGAACCCCGCCCTTACCGACTGGGCGACGGAAGACTTGAAGGAATAGGTACCGTTGTTCCGGAATCCCCGGACGGCGTCGAAGTTGCTGCCGGACCAGTCGCTCCGCAGGTAATCCACTTCCATGGACCATCGGTCTCCCTGGTTATAAGCCAGTCCGAAGCCCATCTCGTCGGCGATGGAAATGTGGTCTTCCTTCAAATCATGGCTGCCCAGGTTCATTTCGGAGATCGAACTGTATTCGACGGCCTGGCCGGAAATGTTCGCCTTGAGCCGGTAGGTTGCACCCAGGGTGAATCTTCCCGCCCTGCCGACGGGCTGCTCGTACTGGAGGCCGAATTTGGCCGTATGTGCCCGCAGCTGGAGGGTATCCCCCATGGCCTGCGTCCGATAACTTGCATCGCCGAACGAACTGGTGGAATACTTGCTGATGTTTCCGAACATCAGGTTGTACTGGGCTCCCAGGGAAAGCCGGTTCCAAAGGAGGACGGAGGCTCCCGCAAAGAACTGGTTCAGCCCGCCGTCGCCGGCCGCGGAATAAGCGCGGTTGCCGGTATAGCCGATGCTCTGGTCCCCGCTGGAAATCTTGTCCACATAGGACATCGAGAAGCCGGTGTCGCTGAAAGGCTGGACGCCGATCATGAAGGCGGTCTTCCTCCACATCGGGAAGGAAATGACGAAATCGTGGAGATTGAAGACGGGTTTCGCTCCCTTCAGGTCGCCCTGGCGGAACAGGGA
>JAEEGL014943548.1_pt1 | contig 11346 bp, 11 predicted proteins | sample 9134231 | NCBI WGS metagenome assembly JAEEGL01 (sample SAMN16246548, study PRJNA631951) | gut metagenome | biome: gut microbiome; feature: rumen; material: fiber-attached | host: Bos | place: Iran: Karaj | collected 2018-10
CGATGGGCCTGTGGGAAGAGGTTTTGTTTGTGTCTTTTTAGATCAGATCTCCAGATTCTCGTTTCTTACGTAGGTTTCTTCAATGATGTTCTTAACGTACTGATCGATGTTCTTCTGGTCTTCCTTATCCAGGTCTTTGATCCTGATGGGCTCACAGTACTCGATTATCACCGTTGTCTTTTTTACCCAGGGCATGTGATTTTCAAAGCAGTCCCTGGTGTGGTTGACAACCACGGGAACGATGGGGCAGTCCGCCTTCTGGGCGATCTTGAAGCTTCCCTTGTGAAACTCCCCAAGGGGCTTGTCGGTCTTGTTTCTGGTTCCTTCGGGATAGATGAAAATGGAGATGCCGTTTTTCACCTTGTCGATGGCTGTAAGAACCATTTCAAGGCCCTTTCGGATATCGGATCTGTCCAGGAAAAGACAGTCAAGATAAACCATCCAGAAGCTGATGACCGGAAGCTTCATGGACTCCTGCTTGGCGATATAGCCTGTTCGTCCGGGAACTCTTGGGTAAGTCACAACAATGTCGAAGATGCTTCGGTGATTGCTCACATAAAGAACCGCCTCGTCCTTGGGAACATTGTCTTCACCGATGACAACGCGCTTGATGCCGCCGATGAACAGGATTACGTTGAAGGCCCAGCTCACAATGGCCAGTGAAGCCTTCCTGGCGCCGGGATCGTTGAACTTGTGCATGATGAAGAGCACAAGCTGCATGGGAAGACTCACAATAAGAAATATCACCAGAAATATAAAGATCAGTATTGTACGTATCATTAAATCCTTGCCTCTTTTCGATTTTGGAAAATTTCTTCTATATTTTCTCACGAGTGGGGCAAAAATGGAATAGCCAATAGGTTATAATAGTTAGCAGAATAATTATGGGAGGAGTCTATGCTGCTTATAAGAGGTGGATATCTGATGGACCCGGCTTCGGGTACAGAGGGCAAAAGAGACATCGTAATCCGGGAAGGGAGAGTGGAAGCCATATTGACCCCCGGCGCTAAGACGAGGACCACAAATATTGACCGGATCATCAATGCGGAGGATATGATCGTGGCCCCGGGACTTGTGGATTGCCACGTTCATTTCAGGGATCCTGGATTTACCTATAAAGAGGATATTTACACCGGTGCCATGGCGGCCAAGAGAGGCGGATTTACTACGGTTGTCATGATGGGCAACACCAATCCCCACATGGACAATCCGGATACCATAAGCGAGGCTGTTAAGAAGGGCATGGATACCGGCATCAACGTTCTTTGCTGCGGCAATGTCACCAAAGGCATGCAGGGAAAAGAGCTGGTGGATATGGATGCTCTGATCAACGCAGGCGCGGTTCTTTTTACCGATGACGGCGTTCCCGTTATGGACGAGGAACTGATGAAGGAAGCCCTCAACATGGCAAGGAAGCGTGGGATGGTCATAAGCCTTCATGAGGAAGATCCCAAATATATTTCCAACAACGGCATAAACGCCGGAGCTGTAGCTGACAAGCTTGGAATCAAGGGCTCACCCAGGGAAGCTGAGATCTCCATGGTGGAAAGAGACATAAAGCTGGCGGAAGAGACCGGAGGAGCAATTGTTGTGCAGCATATCAGCGCAGCAGAGTCCGTTGAGCTTATAAGACAGGCCAGAAAGAACTGGGTAAGGGTATTTGCCGAGGCTACGCCCCATCACTTTACTCTTACGGAAGAAGCAGTCCTTGAGCACGGAAGTCTTGCCAAGATGAATCCGCCCCTCAGGCTTGAATCTGACAGACAGGCCATTATAGAAGGCATTAAGGACGGGACCATAGAGATGATAGCAACGGACCACGCGCCTCATTCCAAAGAGGAGAAGGAACGTGAAATCACAAAGGCTCCCAGCGGAATAACCGGACTTGAGACTTCCCTGGCCCTTGGGATCCGTGAACTGGTAAACCCGGGGCATATCAGTCTTATGACTCTTCTTGAGAGGATGACCTGCGGCCCCGCCGATGTGTACGGCCTTGACGCGGGACACTTGTGGGAAGGCGACAGAGCGGATATAGTGATCTTTAATCCAAAGGAAGAGTGGGGCTTTGACAGCAGCGTTTCCAAAGCATCCAATACACCTTTCCTGGGGCAGAAGCTTCCCGGAAAGATACATTACACCATCTGCGGCGGCGAGATAGTGTACAGCTCCAAAAGCTGAGTTTTTATGCGGCACAGATGCCCGTATATACGCGGGTTTCATGATACAGATAAAAGGGAGAGCATCGGATGAAGAAAAAGACAGAAGCATTAGTTGTAAGCCAGAAAATCCTTGCTGAAGGCATCTACGATCTTTGGCTTGAGACGGAACTGGCCAGGGATGCGAAGCCGGGGCAGTTTGTGGGAGTATACCCGGTGGGGAAGGCGACTCTTTTGCCAAGGCCCATAAGCATCTGCGAAGTGGATGCGGCAAAGACCGCCATAAGGCTGGTGTACAGAGTTGTAGGAAGCGGAACCGCAGAGTTTACGCTGTATCAGCCCGGGGATAACATGAGCATACTGGGAGTTCTGGGAAACGGATTTCCTCTCGAGGCAGCAGCCGGGAAAAGAGCTGTTGTCATGGGCGGCGGTATAGGAGTTCCGCCACTTCTTGAGACCGCAAAGAGACTTTCAAAGATGACGGGAAAAGAAGCACCGCAGTCAGTTACGGCAGTCATGGGCTACCGGGATTCGCAGACTTTTTTGTCCGAAGAGTTTGAGAAGGTTTCGGACCTTCATATTGCCGCGGAGGACGGAAGCGTCGGAACAAAGGGAAATGTCCTGGATGCCATGAGAGCTGAGGCGATTTGCGCGGATGTAATTTTTGCCTGCGGGCCGATGCCTATGCTGAAGGCCATAAAGTCTTTTGCCGAGGCGAATGGAATAAAGGCATATCTGTCACTGGAGGAGAGGATGGCCTGCGGAGTGGGAGCCTGCCTGGGATGCGTGTGCAGGACCACCAAGGTCGATGAGCATTCACATGTAAAGAACGCCAGGATCTGCACCGAGGGACCGGTGTTTGATGCTGACGACCTTGACCTGTAACTTAGAAAATAGCGGAGGAAAAGCCTTGAATACAGCAGTAGAGATAGCAGGAGTAAAATTTAAAAACCCGGTTATGACCGCGTCCGGAACCTTCGGGTCCGGCATGGAATACTCGGACTTTGTGGATCTGAACAGACTAGGAGCAGTAGTGACCAAGGGGGTTGCCAATGTGCCCTGGGAGGGTAATCCCACGCCGAGAGTTACGGAAGTTTACGGTGGGATGCTTAACGCCATCGGCCTCCAGAACCCGGGAATAGATGTATTTATAGAAAGAGACCTGGAGTTTTTGAAAAAGTATGACACTAAGGTCATAGTCAATGTCTGCGGAAAGAGCGTAAATGACTATCTGGATGTTGTGGAGAAGCTGTCCGATCAGGCGGTGGATATGCTGGAGATCAACGTCTCCTGCCCCAACGTCAAAGAGGGTGCCATTGCCTTCGGCCAGAAGGTGTCAGCTCTTTTTGATATAACCAGTGAGATCAAGAAGATCGCAAAGCAGCCTGTGATCATGAAGCTCAGTCCCAACGTCACCAGCATTGCGGAGATGGCGAAGGCGGCAGAGGCAGCAGGTGCGGATGCCATATCACTTATTAATACAATCACGGGAATGAAGATAGATATCCACAAGAGGAAGTTCGCTCTGGCCAATAAGACCGGAGGCCTATCAGGCCCTGCTATTAAGCCGGTTGCGGTGCGTATGGTCTATGAGGCTTCACATGCGGTAAGTATTCCGGTTATCGGAATGGGCGGCATTGCCAATGCGGAGGATGCCATCGAATTCATAATGGCCGGTGCAACAGCAGTGGCTGTGGGCGCCATGAATTTCCACGATCCGTATACCACGGTCAATGTCATCGAGGGGATCGAGGCCTACATGAAGCAGTATGGAGTTCAGGATATCAATGAGCTTCGGGGAATTGTGTAAGGAAAAGATCCTAAGAGAATATAAGAAGATATATGAAAAGATATATGAAAAGAGGATGTACTTTTTAGGGTACATCCTCTTCTTCGTTACTAGCAACGGTTGCGGTCTTAGGCCTCAGTTTTGCCGGTCAGCTCGTCAAATCCTTTCATGACGGCGCCGTAGGTCTGCTTTGAGATCTCCGGTAGCTCTCCGCCCCAGGTCTTCTCAGCCTGCGCATAGCCTTTTTCGAAAGCGGCGCGCATTTTCTCCAGTTTTTCAGGATCGTCACCTGCCAGAGCTTTTGCAAAGTCCAGGATTCTTTCTGAGGTCTGCTTAACGCCCCAGTATCCGTTCTCGGATATGTCTTCCTGAGCCTGCGTCTTGGTCGCTGCGTCTACAGTAAAATCACCTTTCGCCAGGAACTTCCAGATGGAATCATCATCACTGTTAGCCATACCAAATGCTTTAACCTGCTTGCCCATCATTTTGTGAACGATGTCAACAAGCTGTTGCTGGCGCATTGCATCATCGGCTTTGAGCTGTTGGATGATCTTCTTTCTGTCAGCTTCCTTGGTTGAAACCTTAGACGACTTGTCAGAGGTCTCTTCAGATTTCTCGTACACAGCAGCGGCTTCCGCTTTTACCTTTACCTCAGAATCTTTCTTCTTGTCTTCGACAGGAGCATTGATCGTTGAAGTATAGGTGGTTGCGATGTTGTTAGTAACCTCGGTAACTCCGTTTACGCCCATATAGAACTCCTTTTCCGCACAGGTTAACTAAAGTTGGACCGCGCTTGAAACGAAACTATAGTGTACCTAATCTGTTTGTCGGCTGATTTTCAAAAAACTTTAGAGGTAAATATAAATATTTTTCAATTTTTTAGGATTTTTTTTCTTGTAATGATTACGTATGGGTGAGAAGATGTTAATTGGAAAAAAGACAGAAGTGGAGCGGTTTTTAGAGATGGAAGTGACCAGAAAAGCTTACGCCAAGATAAATCTGGGACTCGATGTGACCGGAAAGCGTGATGACGGCTATCATCTTGTCCGTATGATAATGCAGAACATAGATATATACGATACTCTGACCTTCAGAAAAAACGACACAGGAGAGATAAACCTTAGCTGTTCTAAGGAGGGGATCCCCACAGACGCACGAAACCTCATCTGCAAGGTAGCGCAGCAGCTTAAGGAGGAGTATGGCGTAGCTGCCGGAGCAGACATTACTCTGGAGAAGGTCATCCCGGCGGCAGCAGGCATGGCCGGCGGAAGTACTGACGGAGCAGCTGCCTATTATGCTCTGAATGAGCTATGGAACCTTGGCATGAGCCGGGACGAGATGTGCGCCCTTTCTGTTAAGCTGGGAGCTGATATTCCCTACTGCATTGTGGGAGGCACGGCGCTTTCCGAGGGCATAGGTGAAGTTCTTACCCCGTTAAAAGACCTTGCGGACTGCGCCATAGTTATCGCAAAACCGGGAATAGATGTGTCAACGGCCTGGGTATATAAGGAGCTGGACAGCAGCACCTTCGTAAGCCACCCGGATATTGACGGAATACGGAATGCTATTGAAGCCGGTGATATAAAAGGCATGTGCGCTCTTATAGACAATGTGCTTGAGCCGGTAACCACCGGGAAACACACAGTAATAAAGGATATAGAGAAGATTCTTCTGGATAATGGGGCCATCGGAGCATTTATGACAGGAAGCGGTCCCACGGTATTCGGAATTTACGAGGATGAGAAAAAGGCTGGGGAAGGAATGGAAGCCGTTAGAAAGAGCGGACTTGCACCGGAGCTCTTTTTAACAAGACCGATAAATCCCAACTTGTGAGAGAAGGTGGCCTATGAACAGTAATGTAGAGGTTAATGTGACCGGAATACACGCCCGGGAAGGTGAACCTACTGAGAAGGTGGAATCGACACACATCGGAAGCTTTAAGCTTCTTGCGGACGGAAGTCGGGTGGTTGAATATGACTCGGACATGGACACCGGACACGAGAGCATGAAGGTCCACAACAGGGTTCTCATTGCTCCCGGGGGCAATACCATGGAGATAGTGCGCAGCGGAGCCACCAGTTCAAGGCTGGCTTTCGGGGACGATATGGAGTATGACACGGAATATGTGACACCCTACGGATCAATGAAGATGAAAGTTCGAACCAACAGCTTCGATTTTAATGTGGGTATAAATGAAGAAGAGATGAAAGTGGTGACGGAGTACGATCTGGAGATCGACGGTCAGGTCATCTCAAGCTCAATGGTGGTTTTGGACATAAAAAATACGGAGGCAGGATGACCTGTCTCCGTTTCTTGTCGATATTAAGTTATTTGATCGATTTAGCGCCGGCTTTTTCCTGGGCCTTCTCAACAAGGTTCTTGAAGAAGCCCTTTTTCTTTTCCTGAACAGGAGCTTTGCCGCGAAGTCCCTTAACCTCTGTTACGTAGATACCGCTTACAGAAGCCTTGACTTCTTTCTTGACCGGAACGGAATCGAAAATCTTCTCGTCGCAGATAAGGATCATAACTCTGTTTCCAGCGCTTACCTTGAGGATAGGGAGTTTGGAACCACGAAGGAGCTTGGGTGTCTGGTCGATCACCGCCTGAGGAAGACCGGCTTCCTTGAGCTTCATGCGCTTCTTGTCAATGATCAGCATGGTAACGGTCTGCTTCATTGCATCCAGCTGTTCCTGCTGCTCTGCCTGCTTCTTCTGAGCTCTTTTGCCGAAGAAATAAAGAGCGACAGCGGCGGCTGCCAGAACTACGGCTACCACGATCAAAGTAATAAGTACCGGGTTCATAGAAAAAAATACCTCCAAAAAATCTCTTGTACCACTTAAGTGGTAACAACCTATTTTAGCATTGTTTACTTTGTTAGGCAATAAAATACTTTAATAAGAAGGAAGAGTGTGGTAGTATAAAAAATATTGTTTAGAAGGAGTATTATTATGAAAAAGAATTTAACGCTATTTGTTGCATTGGTTTCGGCAGCAGCTCTTCTTACAGCGTGCGGAGATAAGGCAAATGATAACAGCAGTGAGGAGGCATCGGCCGTAGCTACAGAGGCAGCCGGTGCGGAAAGCTCTACCCAGACCGGGACAGACGTTGATCTGTCGAGCCTTGAGACACAGACTCTTTTGGACACAGACCTTGATACCTGCCTGACTCTTGGTGAGTACAAGGGTGTTACTGCAGAGGTTACCGCTGTGGAGATCACCGACGAGGATGTTGAGAGCAAGCTTGCAAGTGTGTATGCTCAGGATCCCATGATGGTTGATGTTACAGACAGAGCAGTTGAGAGTGGAGATACAGTCAATATCGATTATGTTGGCAAGTATGCCGACACACAGGAGGCTTTCCAGGGCGGAACAGCGCAGGGTGCTTCACTTACCATCGGATCACACAGCTATATCGACGGATTTGAGGACGGACTTATCGGAGTCAATATCGGAGATACAGTAGACCTCAACCTTACTTTCCCTGAGAATTACGGCGCAGCTGAGCTTGCCGGCAAGGATGTTGTCTTTACCGTAACCGTTAACGGAATCCAGACCGCAGAGGCAGAGCCTTCCGATGAGTGGGTTGCTTCCAAAAATCTTGAAGGTGTTACCGATCTTGAAGGATTCAAGAACCATCTGAAGGAACAGCTTACACAGGATGCACAGTCAACAAGAGAAGATACAATTCAGAATACCGTTCTTGAGACTGTTATGAACAACACCACGTTCAATGAGATTCCCGAGAAGCTCTATAACAGATATTACAAGCAGCAGTACGAAGCCATCAATTATTACACACAGCTTTATGCCGCTTCTACAGGCACACAGCTTACAGCAGACGAGTTTGTTACCATGACAATGCAGAACAACGGAATTGCTGGCGAAGCACAGGATTACATCAAGAATATGGTTGACCAGACTACCAAGCAGTTCATGATGCTTCAGGCCATCGCAGACAAGGAAGGCATTGAGGTTACCGACGAGGATATTGATGAGTATCTGCATAACGCTTATGACAATGCAGCTACTACAGCATACAGCACTTTTGAAGAGTACAAGGCTTCACTTGAAATGGAGATCTACAGAGAGGGCCTTATGAGTCAGAAGGTTGTGGATTTCCTTACAGAAAACGCAAACGTGGTTGAGACCAACTAATATATAACAGGAGGGGTGTTTCATGGAACTTACAGATATCAAAGCTCTTTTTACCAAACCGGAAGAATTTGCGGGACAGACAGTAACAGTTGGAGGCTGGATCAGAAACATCAGAGATTCAAAGACTATCGGATTCATTGTGCTCAATGACGGTACTTTCTTTAAGCCTCTGCAGGTCGTATATACAGATGCGCTGGACAACTTCACAGCCATCAGCAAGCTGAACGTAGGCGCAGCAATTATTGCCACAGGTAAGATTGTTGCAACCCCTGAGGCCAAGCAGCCCTTTGAGATGCAGGCAGACAAGATCGAGATCGAGGGACCTTCAACAGAGGATTATCCTCTTCAGCCCAAGAGACACAGCCTTGAGTTTTTGAGGACACTTCCTCACCTTCGCGCAAGGACAAACACCTTTGAGGCTGTATTCAGAGTAAGAAGCGTTGCGGCATTTGCCATTCACTCTTTCTTCCAGGAGAGAGGCTTCGTATATGTACACACACCTCTTATCACAGGAAGTGACTGTGAAGGTGCTGGAGAGATGTTCCAGGTAACTACCATGGACCTCAACAATGTTCCCAAAACTGAGGAAGGTGCAGTTGATTACTCCAAGGACTTTTTCGGAAAGCCCGTTAACCTTACCGTAAGCGGACAGCTGAACGTTGAGACCTATGCTTTTGCGTTCAAGAACGTTTATACCTTTGGACCTACTTTCAGAGCAGAGAACTCCAACACCACAAGACATGCTGCTGAGTTCTGGATGATTGAGCCTGAGATGTGCTTCGCGGATCTTAAGGATGACTGCGACACAGCAGAGGCTATGCTCAAGTATGTTATTAAGTATGTTCTGGAGCACTGCCCTGAGGAGATGGAGTTCTTTAACCAGTTCGTGGACAAGGGACTTATCGAGAGGCTTGAGAATGTTGCAAACAGTGAGTTTGGCCGTATCTCTTATACAGAGGCGGTCGAGATCCTTGAGAAGCACAACGACAAGTTTGATTACAAGGTAAGCTGGGGCGCAGATCTTCAGACTGAGCCCGAGAGATACCTCACAGAGGAAGTGTTCAAGAGACCTGTATTCGTTACAGATTATCCCAAGGAGATCAAGGCTTTCTACATGAAGCTTAACGAGGACGGCAAGACCGTTGCTGCAGCTGACTGCCTGGTTCCCGGAATCGGTGAGATCGTAGGCGGAAGCCAGAGAGAGGATGACCTTGAGAAGCTTGAGAAGCGTATGGATGAGCTGGGACTTAATAAAGAGGACTACAAGTTCTATCTTGACCTTCGTAAGTACGGAAGCGTTCGTCACTCCGGATTCGGTCTTGGATTTGAGAGATGCGTAATGTATCTCACAGGTATGAGCAACATCAGAGATGTTGAGTCATTCCCCAGAACTGTTGGAAACTGTGAGCTATAATGTTATACTAGATATAGTAGTTCGAAGGAACTATAAATACTAACTATTGTCTGATTAAAAGCAAGGGGGTATTGGTATGAGAAGATTTTATTCTGTCGTAGCCGTTATACTTTCCCTTGCTTTTTTTGCGCTTACTCCTGTTTCGGCTTATGCCACCACCAGCGAGGAACTCAAAGAGAACCAGAAGAAGCTGGAGCAGGAAGAGAAGGAGCTGGAGAAGCAGAAGAAAGAGGCTGAGAATCAGAAGAAAGACAGCCAGAACAAGTTAAATGAAGCTCAGGGGCGTATCGGAGATGCTGCCGAGGGAATGGATGAGACCCAGGGAGCCATTGATTCTACCAATGCTGAGATTGTGGGCTTGATGACAGACATTGAGCTTATCAAAGAGGACATCGCCGATAAGACAGTTAAGATAGAAGAGACCAACGCCGAGTATGAGGAGGCCAAAGCCCAGGAGGAGACCCTCTATGGCGCCATGGTTTCCAGAGTTAAGTTCATGTATGAGAAGGGTAACCTCACTTATGTACAGCTTCTTTTGACCGCTACCAGCTACGCTGAGGCCCTCAATAAGGCGCAGTATGTTGAGGAACTTTATGAGTACGACCGCATCAAGTTGGCCGAGTTTGTGGCAGCCAAGGAAGCGGCGGAGGCCCTGGGGCAGCAGCTTGAAGAAGAAAAGGCTGAGCTTGAAGCTTCCCAGTATGAGCTTGAAGAGGAGCAGGCGTACATGGAGCAGCTCCTTGCCCAGTACAAGGCAGAGTACGAGGACTACGAGGTGAAGCTTGCCAAGGCCAAGCAGGATGCTGCGGTTTATACAGCCCAGGTTAAGAGTCAGCAGGCCAGCATTGCCACCCTTCAGAAGCAGATAGAATCCAAGCAGAAAGAGATTGATGCCACCAAAAAGGCTGCCGATGCAGCAGCCCAGGCAGAAAGAGAGGCTGCGTCAGCCGCTGAAGGCGGTGACAGCAGCGGAACCTCATCGGGCGGATCCTCAGGGGGATCCGGAAGCTCGGGCGGCGGTTCCACCAAGAGCTATACACCGGCGGGTATTGCCACCGGAAGCAACATTGCAAACTACGCATGCCAGTTTGTTGGCAATCCATATGTGCCCGGAGGCACCAGCCTTACCAATGGCGCTGATTGTTCTGGATTTGTTATGTCCGTTTACAAAGCATTCGGAATCTCTGTTCCCAGAACTTCCTGGGCTCAGGGTTCCTACGGAAGAGAGGTATCCTACGCTGATGCTCAGCCCGGTGATGTTATCTACTACGGCGGCCACGTGGGAATCTATATAGGCGGAGGGCGTATCGTCCACGCCAGCACACAGAAGACCGGGATTAAGTACAGCCCGGCCACCTACAGATCTATCATCTCTGTCAGGAGATTCCTGTAGGAATTACGCTGAATATGTGCTAAGGTATCAGAAAAGATTCTTATATAAGCAGGAGGAAGCATGGCTTCAGAAGAAAAGGTCATAGTTATTGACTTCGGAGGGCAGTACAACCAGCTGGTGGCCCGAAGAGTCAGGGAATGTAACGTTTACTGTGAGATCTATTCCTATCGCACGCCCATCGAGCAGATCAAGGAAATGGCTCCCAAGGGCATCATACTTACGGGAGGTCCCAATTCATGTTACGAGGAGGGCGCACCGTCTTATACAAAGGAGCTTTTTGAGCTGGGAATCCCGGTGCTTGGACTTTGCTACGGCGCTCAGCTTATGATGCATCTTCTGGGCGGCAAGGTTGAAAAGGCTCCTGTACGTGAGTACGGTAAGACCAGAACCTATATTGACGGTTCAAAGGATAAGCTGTTTGCGGGAATCGAGGATGAGAC
>JAEEGL015899848.1_pt1 | contig 11346 bp, 4 predicted proteins | sample 9134231 | NCBI WGS metagenome assembly JAEEGL01 (sample SAMN16246548, study PRJNA631951) | gut metagenome | biome: gut microbiome; feature: rumen; material: fiber-attached | host: Bos | place: Iran: Karaj | collected 2018-10
GGGAATACTTGGAATAACAACAAGAGATGAAGACTTTGTAAAGCAAATATTTACAGCTTCAACTCATGATAATATTCTATTCTTCACAAATAAAGGTAAAATGTATTCACTAAGAGGATATGAGGTTCCAGAGGCTGGAAGAACAGCAAAAGGAACAGCAATAGTAAACCTTCTTAACCTAGATGCTGGAGAAAAAGTATCAGCGATTATTCCGCTTCCAGGATTCGATGAATCTAAATTCTTATTAATGGCTACACAAAATGGTATTATTAAGAAGACACCACTTAACGAATATCAAACAAATAGAAAATCTGGTCTTTTAGGTATTACCTTAAAAGATGATGATAACTTGATAGATGTTAGATTATCTGATGGAGAAGATGATATTGTTTTAGTAACAAAGAATGGTTTATCAATTACATTTGATGAAAAAGATGTAAGAGCAACAGGAAGAACATCACAAGGTGTAATCGGTATGAGATTAGACGAAGGTGATGAAGTAATAGGAATGGAACCAATTGTTACAGGAACTCCTTATGGAAGACAAGCTACACTTCTAACAATTACTGAAAATGGATTTGGTAAGAGAACAGAACTTGAAGAATACAGAGTTCAAAATAGAGGTGGTAGAGGAGTATTAACATACAAGATTACTCCAAAGACTGGTAATATTGTTGGAATAAGAATTGTAACAGGTGTTGAAGATGTAATGCTTATTACAGATACAGGAACAATAATTAGATTAAATTCTGGAGAAATTAGTGTACTTGGAAGATCAACACAAGGTGTTACTCTTATGAGAACAAATGAAGGAAGAGTTGTAAGTATAGAAGCAATTTATCCTGAACCAGAAGAATTAGACGAAGAGTCTGAAGAAAAGAAATAAAGTAAAAAGAAAGCTCTACACTGAAGTAGAGCTTTTTTTATTCTTCTAATTTTTTAGCTTTCTTTAACCTTATATCATCACCATAGAATTTTAAGAAGCGATAATTTGCAGCAAGTCTTGATCCAATTCTATTTGTGTATGTTTGAAATAGTTCATTAACAGAAAGGTTTGTTGATATTATTGTTTTATTTACTTTATGATTTTGATTTAATAGTCTTGTATTAATAATTGTAAATAAATCGGTTATTTTAGCATCTGTTACATTTTCTGATCCTAAATCGTCTATAATGAGTAAATCGGCGTTTAATAAATTATCATATATTTTCATATCCTCATCATCTAAACGGTCAAATTTTTCATTGTTGATGTTTTCAAACATAACTGGAGCGGTTTGATATAAAACTGTTTTTCCTTGCTTTAATACTTCAGATGCAATACAATTTGTTAAAAATGTTTTTCCAACGCCTGTAGGCCCTACAAATAATAGATTTTTTTCTTCTACATTATCGAAGTTTTCTATAAAGCTAACAGCTTTTTCTTTTATGATTTCCATATTGGCTCTTGGAGATATGTCTGATTTGTATTTTTCTTTATCTGGTTTATCAGAAAATACTTTTATATTAAAGTTTTCAAAGTTTTCTTTTTCAAGATTACCAATGTTTGATTTGTTAAATGCTTTATCAAAAAGAGCTTGTTTTAAACATTGGCAATATTTTGTCTCACCATTTTTTTCAATAAAGCCTGTATCTTTACACATTTTGCATTCAAATTGTGGATTAAGATAACTAGAATCTTTACACAAATCCTTAATATATGCTTTCTTTTCTTTAATTAATTTAGTATTTTCTTTCTTTAGATTTTGAAGAATGGCATTTCTTTCTTTTTCGTTTGAAACAAGCATTGCTTTAGCATTCTGAATTGAATTTTCTGCAATTAGCTTATCAAGTTCAGCAATTTTAGGATTTGCTTTTGAAAGTTTTTCTTTTCTTTTTTGTACTTCGTCAAAAGCTTTTTGCCTTTTTACTTCATATTCTCTTAAGATTTCATTTAGTAATAAATTATTCATCTATTTAATCTCCATATTAATTATCAAATAGTGAGTCTAAATTATCAAAAGTACTTTGAGTGAATTCTAAAGATTGTTGATTAGTTAAAGCTTTTTTAGCTTTTTCTTTATCTTTAGTATTCATTGATTTTAGATACATATTTACTTCTTCTGGTGTAGTAAGCTCTTTTTTGTGCCAATCAGTAAGAATTGCATCTATATAATCAAATCTAACTTTATTGTTTTGAGAAGCTTTCTTTAGGGCTATTTCTATTATGTCCATTCCAAAGCCATAATTTTCAGTCCATTTTACAATATCTTCTTCCTCATAAAGTGTAAGTTTTCTATATAATTTTAGTTTCTTTGTAATTTGATTGCTTAGATCATTTCTTTTTTCTTGTTTTCCAAAGTAGTCATCTAAATCCATAAATGTTTTAATATTGTTCTTTGCCCAAGCATCTGCTGTTGCCTGAATATAGTTTCTATGAAGTGCTCTTTTTTCTGCTGCATAACTAAATAAGGCAAGCATTACATTATCATCAAATCCATATTTTTCATACCAATGATAAATGTCATTATACCATGAAGTGCTCATAACACCTTGGAAAAATTGATTGTTAATATTTTCTATCGCTTGAATGCGGTTTTTATTATCTTCACCTTTTTTAACGTCTTCAGGAGACGCAGTTACTTTAGGGGTATATATTTTAGATAATTCGATTTCTTGGATATCGGCTAGATTGTAGCCGTCAGGAGTTTTAATAATTAGTCCTTTTTCTTCCCAGTATTTAAGCGCATCTTGAACAACATTAAAATCAAGGCCTAATGTTTTAGATAAATCATTGACTTTAAATTCTTTGTTATATTTAGATAAAAATTGTATGTATAACAATACTTTTGTGTTATCTCCAGAAGCTTCTGGTAGATATTCTGTAAAAAATATATCAGGAATATCTGTACTAGAAAGAACAAGAGATTTTTCGTTTTTTCCAACTTTCATATCTAAAACCCCTTTTTAATATATTTTTTATCTTTAGTACAGTACGGTTATCATATCACAATAATGTTGCAAATACAATAATAAATCTTAATGTAAATATATAACTTTATTTAAAAAAAATCTATATACTTTTTTAAAAAAATATGATAAAATTAAATCGAAAAAGAAAGGAAGTAATTTATTATGATAGAGAAAACTTGGACAATAGGAGAACTATTAGAAAAACAACCTGAAAAAGCAAGTGTACTAATGGATGCTGGAATGCATTGTTTAGGATGTATAGCAGCAACAGGAGAAACACTAGAAGAAGCTTGTATGGTTCACGGAATAGATGTGGAAGAACTTTTAGAAGAATTAAATAAAGAAGAAAACAAATAGTGTTTATCTTAACTATTTGTTAATGGAGTCTCCTAAAGTATAACTTGAGATATAATCTATGGACTTTAGGAGGCTCTTTATTATATGTGCTTATAGCTCAGTAGGATAGAGCGTGCGCCTCCTAAGCGTAAGGCCGCTGGTTCGATTCCAGCTAGGCACACCAAAGGCTACTTTAAAAGTAGTCTTTTTTATTTTACTAAAAGTTATTATATGATATAATTTTATCAAACTAATGAGGAGGATTATTATGGAAAAAAATGATAATTACATTGTTTTCTTTGCAATAGCTGGATTTGTTTTATTAATACTTTTTATTATTTTAATCAGTCTTAAAGCGATTATTAGTAGAGAAGCAAGAACTGTAACCAATACTGCACAAACAAATACAACTATTGTAGAAAATACAGTTGAAATACCTGAAGTTGTAGAAGAAGAAAACAGTGATCTTGAAATGAGTTTTTGGAAATTAGAAGGTAAAAAAGAGAACATTATATACAGTCCACTTTCTATAAGAACAGCTCTTAAGATGTTAGAAGAAGGTGCAGAAGAAAATACAAAAGATGAAATAGTAAAAGTAATTGGAGAAAAAGAAGCTACTCAATATGAAGGTGAAGAAGGAAAAATATCTTTTGCTAATAGTGTATTTATAAGAGATACTTATGAATCTAATGTAAGAGAAGATTATAAAAAAGCATTAGAACAATTTAAAGCAGAGATTAGAACAGATTCATTTGAAAATGCAAATAATGTAAATGAATGGATTAAAGAAAAAACTTTAGGAATATTGCAAAATGTTTTAGAAGATGCTGACGTTCAAGATAATGACTTGAAGATGATTCTAATAAATGCTCTTGCAATTGACTTAGAATGGAAAAATCAATTTGATCCACTAGAAACACATGGTGGAGAATTTACTTTAGATAATGGGGACAAAGTAAATGTTGCAATGATGTCTCAAAAATCAAATAGCCTATATCTAAAATATAATACAGAAAGAAATATGAAGGCGATTTCAATGGAACTAGAAGATGTTGGAGATACAACATTAGAGTTTATTGCAATCATGCCAGACGAATCTTTAGACGAATATTTACAAGAATTTGATATGAATACTTTAAATGAAGTAATAAGTAATTTAAAAGATGCTTCTAATTCAAGCAAAGAGATAAAAGTTGTAATTCCAAGATTCAAATATGATTATAAATTAAACTTCAAACAAGACCTAAAAGATCTTGGAATAAATGATGTTTTCGATAGAGATAAAGCGAATTTAACAAAAATGGCAGATGCAATTGATAATTTATATATCAGCAATGCTATTCATAAGGCTGACATAGATTTTAGCGAAAAGGGTGTTAAAGCAGCTGCTGTAACAGCACTATTTGCTAGAGATGAAATGGCAATGATGGAAGAACAACCAATTGAAATCGTATTTAATAAACCTTTCGTTTACTTTATTAGAGACGTAAAAAACGGAGAGATTTGGTTTGTTGGAACAACGTACGAACCAACAAAATGGGAAGATGTAAAAGACGAATATAAAATGCAATAAATTGATGGGATGAATCATTATTCATATAGGGAAATAAGTCACTTAAGGTGACTTATTTTTTTTTGCCTTGAATTGTAATAAAAATATATACAAAAAGTAACTTAAAATTGTCAATAGTAAAAAAAATTTAACAAAATGGACTAAAAGCCTATCCGTAACAGCACTTAGAAGCCTCCTACTATATAGGTATATACTTATATTAATTATATAAATATATTATAAGTAATTATTTTATGCAAAAACGGGGGAAAGGTTTGAAATTTATGAAAAGGAAAGCGGTTTTAAAAATTGCATTAGTATTAGCTATTTGTTTAGTTGTGCTTACAAGCATTGTGTTAAGCTTAAAAAGTGCAACTATTAAGAGCGTATTTAATGCGGATAAGAAAAAATATAACGTTAATCTAGAGAATGCCACATTAAGTTTGTTAATGTACGATTCTACATTAGATGAAGGTAGAACGCCAATAACAGAACTTGAATGGAATGCGGTTAATAGTTCAGATAGTAGGACATTAACTCTTCAAGTTAATCTTTCACTAGGAGAGATAATAGAGAATATTGGGCCTGGAGAACTATCTATTGAAACGGATTCATTGGGGCTAATTGCACCGATGAATAATTCTAGAACTTCTTTCCAAACAGCAAAAACAATTTCTGCCGATCCTCAAACAAATACAACAAAAAATTATGATTGGAGCTATGCTTATAATCCTGTAACAGGAAAATATACTTTAACCAATAATTATTTGATAGAGGCAGGCTCTACTTTTGAGTCTACAGTTCAATTTGCATTTATTTTTAATCCAGTTGATGTAGAGAACAATAAAACAACAGAAATAAATGCTATTTGTAATGGTGAATTAGAAAGTCATAATAAGGTTAGAATATCATTTACAAGTAATGAGAGACCATTTGAAGTTGGTACTTCAATAAGAATGCCTCAAACTATAGAAAAACTTCCAGAAGGATACACATGGATTTATTATTCAAGAAATGCAAGCAGTAGCGGAACGAATGTTAGATATCATATAGAAAGCGGATACTTTTATACTCAATTACCAGAAGGAGCTGTTGTATATTCTTCAACAAAAACTCCAATTAATGTAACAGAAGACTATAAACTACGAACGTCTTTTAATGGTGAAAATGTAAAAGCAGTAGATTATTATATTGGTATTCCTAAAGATTATCCAGAAGAAACAATAGAAATTAATACTTTTATCTATGGTGAATATAAAGATTCGTCAAAAGTAAATAATAAGAATCCAAATCCAAGAATATTGGTTGAAAAGATTGATACAATTAATCTTTCTGAATTTGAGTATGAATATATAGGAGATAGATTTCCTTTATCAAAAAATTACACTGGTTTAGCAAACGCTTCAATTCCATATAGCAAAATTCATAAAGGAAATTTTACAAAAAAAATACAATACAATAGTTTTGCTAGAGCATATGTTGTAGAAAATCCGTATAACTACAGACTTGGAGACGATAAATTATATGCTCCTAGCCCTGATGGAACATTAACAAAATTAAACGATGAGGACTACAAGTTTACAGACGTATATGTGAGCGCAAAAAATATTGATGATAAAACAGCATTAACATTGAATAAATATTACTATGATATTTATGTTAGATATAAGGGGCATACAGAGTATGAAAAATATGGAGAATCTATATTATATTCTTGGGCAAAAACAACAACGTTTGAAACTGAAGAAAATGTTGTAGGATGGTATGTTGAGTTTAAGAACCTTGAAGAATCAATTTATCTAACAGTCAAAACCAATACATATTTTGATATTCAGCAAGATATTAAGACAAGCGGTGCTTTATATAACGTTAATTATGCTAGAGTTTTTGATATTATTGACGGTTCTCCAGTAGAAAGAGAGTTAGAAGTTCAAAACAGTTATCCAAATAATAAAGCGAATGAAATAAAAGCAGAAGATGTAATAGAATTTGGAAAAGAATTAAGAAGATCAGCAACCAGTAAAGGATACAAAGCAGATCACGAACAATTTAATTTATCAAATGTAAGCATAACGGATACAGGATATGATAATAATTTCTATTATAGGAACTTTAGAGGCTTACCACAAATGGAGCAACAGAGTACAGGAACAAGGACCTTAGATGGATTTATATATTATGCTCTTATTTCTTCTGGAATGGAATTAGATGCTTCAGAAGAAGAATTAATTGATAATTTAGAGCTATATCCTGATAACAATAATAATTTGTATAAATATATCAAAAAGCAAGATGGAACAATGTTTTCGCATGAAGGTCTATTAGATTTTTTAAAAGAACATTTGACATTAACAATTGATAGAAACTTTCAAGGTGATGGGAAAACATTAATAGAATATAAATTTGATTTTTCTGACGCCCCATTAGATATGAGGGATACGGAAGGAAAGACATTATATTGGGCATATTTTAATATACCTATGAAGGTACCATATGAGTCATTATTTACATTTGGAAATAGTTTTTCTATTTCAAGATATTATAGACCATTAAATGCTAGTGAACCCTTTACATATAATAAAACAAATACGTCTATAGATTTAAATATGAATGGGGAAAATGATGATTTTTATTCTTCTTATCTAGTATCCTCAACGACTGTTATTCCAGCGGTTTCATCATATCAAGAATTAAACAAATCTGTAAAATCAGATTTTAGTAATTATAGATTTGATGATGAAATGACAATAGTTCCAGAAGGATATCCATATCAATATAAATTAAGAATAAGAACAGGAACGAATGCAATTACAAACCTTGTTATTTATGATAATTTGGAATCGGAAGATGGTTGGAGAGGAACATTTACAGGAGTAGACTTAGAGTTTACTCATAGTCAAGGATATAATCCAACAGTATATGTTTCTAACGATAGAACTGCCGGAACACTAGAAGATGAACCAGATAAATGGAGAGTATTTGATCCAGATGTAGATAATAGTGATGTTAAATCAATTGCATTTGATTTTGAAGATCAAATAGTAAACTCTGGTGCTCTTACATTTGTTTTAATTAATATGATTGCTCCTGATGAGACGGGAGCTGCAGAGTATGCTTTAAATACAGCATATACAAAATGGAATGCAATAGATTTAAGTGGAAACATTATTGATGATGTTGTAGGTGTTACAGGAAATACTGTTGCTGTTGCTTCATCATCAAGTACAGAATCAATAAAAGTTGAAAAAGAATGGGTTGATAATGAAAATGCCTATAATTTAAGGACTGACAGTGTAACAGTTCATTTAAAGAGAAATGGTGAAGTAATAGACACAGTAACGCTTTCTGATTCAAATGAATGGAAACATACATTTATGGGTCTTCCAGTATATGATGAAAATTATGTTGCATATAATTATACATTTTCTGAAGATCCTGTTCATTTATACACTTTTTCACTTGAAGAATTAGATAAGCCAGATTTTGCGACAAGAAGTTTTAAAGTAATTAATACTTTAAATGAAGAAGAGGTATTAAAAGATTTCACAGGGAAAAAATATTGGTCAGACAATAACGATAAAAAGAAATTAAGACCTTCAAGTTTAGAAATAACACTTTTACAAGATGGAAATGTATATAGGACTCAAACAATATCTTCTAGTACATCTTGGGAATATATATTTGAAGACGTGCCACTTTATAAAAATAACACAGAGCTTTTCAATTATGAAGTAAGAGAAGAAGAACTAGAAAACTATATAGCAACTACTAGCATTCCAAAGGAACTTATGTTTACAGCAATAAAATTAAGTCCAAATTCAAAAACAGAAAATAGTTGTGACTTCCTTGAAGTTATTTATGATAAATCTGGATTACCTTATACAAGCGGTAGAATCAGTGGGAATATAGGAGGAAGAGTAATTTATGTACCATCCGATTTGTTTTTAGTTCATTTTAAATCAGACGGTTCAGTTGTAGACTGGGGATTTGAAATTGAATCAATTAGCAAAGAAGTGTATACAGATCCTTATACTTATACTGGGACTCAATCCCAATCTGCTTCATTTGTTGAGACAGATGATTTTTCAAATATTAAAACCGAACACAATTATGATAACAATTTAGATTTATATTGGAAGTATAGAGGCCCAATAGTTGATAATGTTTTTAATCTTACATTAGACGACATAAATCCGACATATGGAAAGAATTTCCATAATGAATTAAACGTTTATAATTATACAATTAATTATTTAGAAAAAGATACAAATACAGTTTTAACAACAAAGAAGACTGGTGCGAATACACCAAGAGGAACAGAAATTACTGCTGAAAGTGAAATGATTGATATATCTGGATACTATTTTGACCATTCAGATAAAGACAGTATAACAATAACATCAGATGAAACCGCAAATGTAATTAATCTATATTATACAAAGAGAGCAGACTTATCTTATACAGTTAATTATTTAGAATATAGTACAAATAGAGTAATAAAAGAACCAAAGGTTGTTACAAATCAAGTATTTAAAACGGTAATTACTTCATCTAATGAAGTAATAGATATACCAGGATACAATTACTATAGAGTAGACAAAAATTCATTATCAATTGGAGTAGATGAAACTCAAAACTATATAAATATATACTATAGAAAGAGAACGGATTTGTCTTATACAGTAAATCATTTAGAAAAAGGAACAAATCGAGTTTTGAGTGATCCAATAGTTGTTACAGGAAGAACTTTTGAATCAACAGTAACTTCTTCTACTCAGAAGAAAACCATAACGGGATATGTTTATGATTCATGTGATCCAGAAATATTAACAATTGGGGCGAATTCGGATGAGAACATTATTAATATTTATTATACAAAAAGAAATGATTTAACGTATACAGTAAATTATTTGGAAAAAGACACAAATATTGTAGTATCACCAAAAAAGACTGTAAATACGGCAACATTTGAGGAAATAATAACAGCTGAAAGCGAAGAAATACCAATTGATGGATATTATCATGATTCAAATAATCCAACGCAAATTCAAATTTCAACAGACCTTACACAAAATGTTTTAAATATATACTATGTAAAAAGACAAGACTTAACATATACAGTAAATTATCTAGAGAAAGGAACAGATAGAATTCTTTCTCCAGCAAAGGTAGTTGATACTGCTAAGTTTGAAGAAACAATTCAAGCTTCAACAGAAGAGATTGAAATAGATGGATTCTATCATGATTCAAACAACCCAGAATCAATTCAGATTGCAACAGACGCTAGTCAAAATGTGCTTAATATATATTACACAAAACGTAATGATATTCACTACACAGTAAATTACTTAGAAAAAGGAACAAATAATGTAATAAGCACAGCTAAAACAAAAATTGCAACATTTGAACAGGTTATAACAGCAGCAAGTGAGGAGATTGCAATTGATGGATATAATCACGATTCAAATAATCCAGACCAAATTACAATCAAGACAGATGAAACACAAAACGTTCTAAACATTTATTACACAAAGAGAGATGATATTACTTATACAGTAAATTATCTAGAGAAAGGAACTAATAATCCTATTCATGCGGTTAAGACAAATACAGCAACATTTGAAGAAGTAATCGCAGCTGCAAGTGAGGAAATTACAATAGATGGTTATGTACATGATTCAAATAATCCAGAACAAATTGTGATTGGAATTGATGAAACATTAAATGTATTAAACATCTACTATACAAAACGTAATGATATTAACTATACAGTAAATTACCTAGAAAAAGGAACTAACAATCCTGTTTCTACAGCTAAGACGGATACAGCAACATTTGATCAGATAATAACAGCAGCTAGTGAAGAAATTGCAATAGATGGTTACTACCACGATTCAAATGATCCAGAAGAGATTAGAATTAAGACTGATAGCACCCAAAACGTTCTAAACATTTACTATACAAAACGTAATGATATTAACTATACAGTTAATTACATAGAAAAAGGAACAAATAATGAAATAAGCACTGCTAAAACAGGAACAGCAAGATTTGAAGAGATAATAACAGCAGCAAGTCAACAAATTGATATTGATGGATATTATCACGATTCAAATAATCCAGAGCAAATTACAATCAAGACAGATGAGACACAAAATGTTTTAAACATTTATTACACAAAGAGAGATGATATTACTTATACAGTAAATTATCTAGAAAAAGGTTCAAACAATCCTGTTCATGCAGTTAAAACAGATACAGCTACATTTGAAGAAGTAATAACAGCAGCAAGTGAGGAAATTACAATCGATGGTTACTACCATGATTCAAATGACCCTGAGCAAATCAAAATTAAAACAGATGAGACACAAAACGTATTAAATATTTACTATACAAAACGTAGTGATATTAACTATACAGTTAATTACTTAGAAAAGGGAACAAACAATGTAATAAGTACTGCTAAGACAGGAACAGCAACATTTGATCAGGTTATAACAGCAGCA
>JAEEGL010450024.1_pt1 | contig 11345 bp, 8 predicted proteins | sample 9134231 | NCBI WGS metagenome assembly JAEEGL01 (sample SAMN16246548, study PRJNA631951) | gut metagenome | biome: gut microbiome; feature: rumen; material: fiber-attached | host: Bos | place: Iran: Karaj | collected 2018-10
ACCGTGATGGTGTCGCCTGTCTTGAACTTCGGAAAATCTTTTACAACGATTTGATCTTCAACGAATTGGATTAATGCGTTTTTGCTCATTTTTATATATTTTTGTATATTTTTCTCCAAAAAGTGGGTGCAAAAATACAAAATATTTCAATACGTAGCGAAGAATATCAGCTTTTTTTGAAATTTTCGTACATTTCGGGGCGGCGTTGCTTGGTGCGCTCAATGGCTTGTTCCAGACGCCATTCGCTGATGAGCTTGTCGTTGCCCGAAAGAAGCACATCGGGAACGTCCCAGCCCTTATAGCTGCGAGGACGGGTGTAGACAGGCGGTGACACCAATCCATCCTGGAATGAGTCGGATAGGGCAGAGGTCTCGTCCCCTAAAGCGCCTGGAATCAAACGAACCAAGCTGTCGACCAATACGGCGGCCCCCAGCTCTCCTCCCGAAAGGACATAGTTGCCAATGCTTATCTCTTTGGTGATCAGATGCTCGCGGATGCGCTCGTCGATGCCTTTGTAGTGCCCGCAAAGGATGATGATGTTCTCTTTCATCGACAGTTGGTTGCAAAGGGGCTGGTCAAGCATCTCGCCGTCGGGACTCATGTAGATGACTTCGTCGTAGTCGCGCATGCTCTTCAGGTGGGTGATGCAGTTGTCGACAGGCTCAATCATCATCACCATGCCCGCGCCTGCGGCAAACGCATAGTCGTCCACCTTGTGGTGCTTGTCGGTGCTGTAGTCGCGGAGGTTGTGCAGTCCGATCTCCACAATGCCCTTGTTGACAGCACGTTTGATGATGCTCTCGGTGAAAGGCCCTTCGAACATTTCGGGGAAAACAGCTATGATATCGATGCGCATGACGTCGTCTTTGGAATTTTTTGCAAAAGTAGTGAATTTTTGATTTTTAATATTTGAATCTTGATTTTTGAATGACATTTTCTTTTTATTTTTGCGCCATTAAAACTCTCATAATTATGAAGAAACTATCCTTTTTGTTGCTTTTTCTAGCGGCTTCTATCTTCGCCCAGGCGCAAATCGCGACCAATATCTATTGGGTTCAGTTCAAGGACAAGGCCGACTCGCCTTACTCCATTGACAATCCTGAAGCCTACTTGAGCCCGAGGGCCTTACAGCGTCGTGCTAATCTGGGCATCGCCATCGATGAATACGACCTCCCTGTCAATCCGCAATACCTTCAGGCAGTGGCCGCTTGCGGCGCCGAGCTAATCAACCCTTCCAAGTGGCTGAACGGCGTTTCGGTGCATGTCACCGACCCGAGTGTTATCGATGCCATCAATGCACTTGATTTTGTGACGACGGTGCGTAACTGCCCCAATGATCCCAAGGCTCAGGAACTCAAGGAGCGCTGGATGGCCAACGAGATGAAGCCTTCTGCCGCGTATCGTGGTACCAAGGGCTTTTATGGTGGTGCTGACGACCAAGTCAGACAGCTGAATGTCAATCTGTTGCATGACATGGGTTACGACGGCACTGGCGTCATCATTGCCGTCTTGGACGGCGGATTTGAAGGAGCCGAAAACACTTCGTGCTTCGACAATATGCGCGAGGAAGGCCGTTTGCTTGGCACCCGCGACTTCGTGTATGGATCCAACTCGGTGTATACGCAGAGCACCCACGGAACCTCGTGCTTGAGTACTATGGGCGCTTATGACCCCAATAATATGGTGGGAACGGCCTACAAGGCTTCCTATTACCTTATTCATACCGAGGATGGTGACACCGAGAACATCGTCGAGGAATATAACTGGGTGTCGGGTGCTGAATATGCCGACAGCTTAGGCGTTGACGTGTGTTCCACCTCCTTGGGTTACATCGATTTCGACATGAGCCAGTGGGACCATCCCGTTGAGCATTTCGACGGCCATACCGCTCCGATGTCGATTGGCGCCGAGATTGCGGCCAGCCGTGGCATCATCTGCATGAACGCCGCCGGCAACGAGTATGACGGCTATTGCACTTTGGGCATTCCTGCCGATGCCGAGCATATCGTGACTGTGGGCGCCGTGAATGCCTCAGGCGTTCGGGCTGATTTCAGCTCGGTGGGACCTACCTACGACGGCCGCATCAAGCCCGATGTGATGGCCATGGGCGAAGGCACCTACGTGGCTTCTGGCTATGGCAGCTGGTGGCCTTATTACAACGGCAACGGCACTTCGTTCGCTACACCTGTGCTGGCTGGCGCTGTGGCTTGTTTGCGTCAGGCAAGGCCTTACGCTTCGGTACAGGAGATCTGCGATGCTATCCGTGCTTGCGGCAACCGCGCTGATAATCCCGACAGCAAGTATGGTTATGGTATCCCTGACTTTTATCAGGCTCTCGAGGTGCTGAAAGTGGAGGAGAACCCCGCCACGACTAAAGAGATCATCAACGTGTATCCCAACCCCTCGCAGGGTGAGGTGCGTGTGGCCTTGATAGAAGGCGCAAAAGCTGATGTTATGGTATACGACTTCATGGGTCGTCAGCTTTATGCTTACAGTTTCAACGGTTTGAACCACACCACTTTGGAGAACTATCTGAATACGCTCGGCACGGGTGTGTATTTCATCAACGCCGTGTCTGAACTGGGCAACCAGACCTTGAAGTTCGTGGTGACGAAGTAATGTGTTACTGACATCGTAAAACGAAGAAAGCCGGCATTTGCCGGCTTTCTTCGTTTTAAATAATACGGGTGTGATTATTCGTCATCGCTAATCAATCCCATAGCTTTGGCTGCATCCAGGAATCTTTGGCTGATGGCTTCCAAGCGTGCAGATTGTTTTTCGGTCATGTGTTCTGTGTCGGCCTGGTCGATTCTGGTGATGATAGGCTCGGCTTCAACCAAAAACTCCATCAATTTGCTCATGTTGCCTTCATCGTTAAAGTCCAAGCTTTTCAGACCGTTCATTTTGTTCGTCAAGGCATCGTAACTGTCGAGGATCTTGTCCCATTCTTCCGTTGAGGTGGGAATCAAGTTTTCTGCTGGCTCTTCTTCATCTCCTCCTTCTTCATCGGTGGGGCATTGCCATTGTTCTTGCAATGATGAGACTTTTTTGTCGATGCGCTCCATCTGGGCGTTGATCTGTTGCTCTTCTTTTTCGGTCATTGAGTCGCTCTCGCTGTATTCGTCGTCAACTAGGCCCAATAATTTCAAGAAAAACATTATTTGAGCGTCATCCAGTTCCTCGCATGTAGTGGCTTTGTTGACATTCTCTTCATACTCGTCCATGATTTTCTTAATGTCAAGGTATTCTTTGGATGGGCCGCCGGTCTTTTCAATGGCCGTTGCGTTGCCGCCGTCGTTGGTGAACAGGGTGGCATTGGTGTTGGCAGCAAAGGATGCCATGGCCATAGCGACGATGGCGATAGCTGTAAACATTATTTTTTTCATTCTTTTTTCCCTAGGTTCGTGTCGGGCGCAACTTTTGAAATTAGTATAGATTTGTTATTGTTTCTTGATGAATCTGATGGAGTGACGGAGGCCGATGCGGACAAGATAAATGCCGGAAGACAATTCGCTGATGCCAATTTCTTGGCCGCTGCTTACGGTGGCTGTCTTTACTAGCGCTCCCATGGCGTTATATATCATGATGTCGTGTTCTCCTTCCAAGCCTTCGATGAAAATCTTGTCGTTGGCGGGGTTGGGGTAGAGTAGGATATGCTGCAGGTCGCCCTCGTCGACTCCGGTGCTTTCAAAGAAAGCGGCCAGGAAGATGTCGTGGTCAACCACCACCTCTTTGGGATTGTCGGTGGTGTCGTCGTTCCATTTCTTGAACATGAAGCCATCGGCGGCTATGGCCGCAATGGAGGCGGTAGTGCCTGCGTTGTAGGTGCCAGCTCCTAAAATAAACCCTTGGGTATCATCATAATATACCGTTACTGTATAGGTCTGGACCGGGGTCTCTGAGAACGAGGCGATGTATTCCGCGTCTTCGGTCACCGTGATAGAACGTGGGTTGTCCATGTTGCCGTCTTGCCAACCAGAGAAGTAGAAGTTCGGGTTAGGCGTGGCGCCGATGTTGATGACCGTGTTGACAGGGTAGGTGCCACCGCCGTAGGTTGAGCCTTGCAAGGGAAATTCGGGCCTTACAGTGATGGTGAAGGTCTGGACCTCGGTGAAGATGGCGGTGAAGGTCATGTTTTGTGTAACGGTGACACTACGTGGGTTGTCGGTATTGCCATCGTCCCAACCTGCGAAGAAGGTGCCGGTGTTGGGTCGGGCACTGATGTCGATGGTGGTGCCTTCGGGATAGGTGCCGCTACCGGTCACAGAGCCCAACGACGGATCGTTGGCCAGCACAGTGATGGTGTATTGCGGCGTTCCGTTGAGGTGGAACAAGGCTTTATAGTGGGCATTGCCTGTCACGGTGACGTTGCGTGGATTGGTGACGATGCCGTCGCCCCAACAAATGAAGGTGTAGTTTTCATTGGCCGTGGCCGTCAACACGGCAGTGGTGCCGTAGTCGTAGGTGCCGGCACCAGTTACGGTACCACCTTCCTCGGGGTCACATTCAGTGGTGATCACGTATTGAAGCGGGGTGAAGACTGCCGTATAAGTGGCGTCGCCTTCCACAAAGACGTTGCGTGGATTATCCATGATGCCGTCGTCCCACATGCTGTAGACATAGCCCGTGTTGCTGTGGGCGGTCAAGTGTGCTGTCTCGCCATAAGTGTAGCTGCCGCCACCGTTGACGGTGCCTGCGCCTTCGGGGGTGACACGTGTAGTGATGTAGCACTGCCTGACTTCGAAATGCGCGGTAAAGGTCTCATCTTGGGTGACCACGACGGTGCGTGGGTTATTCATGATGCCGTCGTCCCAGCCGGCGAAAGCGAAGCCGAGGTAGGGCGTGGCCGCGATTTGGATGGTGTCGCCATAGTTGAAGATGCCGCCACCCGTCACGGTGCCCCAGCCGGGATGGTCGCTTACGACGGTGATGGTGTATTGTCTTGAGTTAAAAACAGCGATAAACAGGCTGTCTTGTGTGACGATGACACTGCGAGGGTTATCGGTAACGCTGTCGGTCCACCGCACGAACTCGAAACCACCATTGGCGACGGCCTCAAGCGTGATGGTGTCGCCATAATGGTAGGTGCCGCCGCCGGTCACCGTGCCCGCGTCAAGCGGGATGACCTCGGTCTGGATGGTGTAGTCGAAGTAGTTGAAATGGGCGATGAATGTGGTGTCGCTCGTGATGACGATGTCGCGCGGGTTGGTGACGAGACCGTCGTTCCAGAAGAGGAATTCGCAGCCCATGTCGGGGATGGCCTCGATGGTGGCCGTGTCGCCATAATAATAGGTGCCACCGCCTGTGACGGTGCCACCGCCGATGCTGTCGACTTCTACAGTGAGGGTGAACATGGGTTGTGGCGGTTCGGAAGAAATCACTGCGAGTCCGGTGACAGCATCGCAGTCCTCGGGCTCATAGAGCACTTCGCCGTCTTTCCACACGGTGGCCGTGCCGTCGATTTGTCCGGCGTAATAAACACCAAACTCGTTCACGGTCAATGCGTAAATGGATGAAAACTCGGTACAGGCATGGTCGTAGAGTACCTCGCCGTCCTGCCAGACGTATAAGGTGTTGCCGTCGTAGCCGCCGACGTAAACGCTACCTTCATAGTAGGCCACGGCGGTGAATTCGGCGTCCGGTGATTCGATGGAGAAGATGATGGAATCGTTTTGCCAAAGGACGGCTTGGAGGTCGTCACCATCGAAGGTGAATCCGGCCGCATACAGGTTGCCGTCGGCAAAACACAGGGCGTTGACGCCCGACAAGGCGCTGATCTGCCACAGTATGGCGTCGTTTTTCCAGATGCAGGCATGTACGTTTTCTGAACCGACGAAGCCGCCTGCATAGACGTCGCCCGTGGCCGGGTCGACGGCGATGGCCATGATTTGGTTGCTGTGGGTGCTGTCGCTATAGGCATAAAGCATCTCGCTGTCTTGCCACACCAGGCCAGCCACGTGATCCCATTCGTTCGTGCCGATGCCGCCTGCTGTCCACGTGCCGTCGTTAAGCGACATGCTGTTGATAGCCGTGCTGGTGTCGCCCACAAACACGATGCTGTCGTTCAGCCACACATGGGCTTGCCTGTACGCTAATGCCGTGTCGAGGACACATCCTGCGGCATAGATGCTGCTGTCGGGGGCGACTTGCAACGATGAAAGTGCCACTTGATGTGTCGAGTTGGAAAGGCTGTGAATCAGTGTGTTATTCTTCCAAATCTTGCCGGTTCCGTCGTGGTTGCCGGAGAAATATACATCCTGCGCCGAGGCTAGGCCGATGGCGAAAATCAGCGCAGCGAAAAGGGTTATGGCTTTTTTCATAGTGACAAATAGGGTTTATCCAAAGCGCAAAAATAGATATTTTTCTTGAAGTCCGTATGCTTTATAAAGAAAATGATGTATCTTTGCGGCCGATAAGCGGTGCCGAGAGGCTCAATAGGGAATCGGGTGCAAATCCCGGACAGTTCCCGCTGCTGTAAGCTCTTCACGCTGGCCACTATGCCACTGAAAACTATGTATTTCGGGAAGGCGGCCTGCCTTAAGGAGTAAGTCAGAAGACCTGCCGCCTGTCGCTGAAACGAAGCTTTCGGGACAAGAGCTGGCTTTCCCTTATTAATATAAGGTGCACCAACGCTATCCTTGAAGTTTTGAAGTAAGAAGTTAATTAACTAATTATCAAACCTTTAAAACTTAATGTATTATGCGTTTTAAAAACTTTACACTTTTCCTCCTTATGGGATTCTTTGGCTTGTTTACGACTAACCTCTTTGCACAAGAGGATGCCACTATCGACCCCGCCGATATCCGCTATTGGATTGGCGAAGGCGAAAACGAGGTGGTCTTCATTGTCAACTGGGCTGAGCCCGACACGGCTTTGGCATGGGGCTATCGCTTCGAAGAAGAAACCGTGACTATTAAAGATGTCATGGACGGAATCGCTGCTGTTGATTACCGTTTCAGTTATGACAGCCCTAATGGCAGCTGGCTCAATGACATTTTCTTCAATGACGGTGTGCTAGATTTGAGCCTTACTGAGCCGATGTGGGTTTCGTATCTGGTCAATGGAGAGTCGTCATGGAATACATTTGATGTCCAGACGCTTGTTGACGGCGATTATGTGAAATGGGGTGACACCTATTGCGGCACCATGATTGATCCAGAAAACTATATCTATGTCTGGGAGAAGGAAGTCGCCGCAGTGTATGCCTTAGGTGACGAAGCTAAGATTGAGCCTTCCGAAATCCTCTATTGGGTGGGTCAAGGTGAGAATGAAATCATCTTTGCCGTCAACTGGAACGAACCCAACAGATGCCTGGCATGGGGTTATCGTTTTGATGGCGACCAGAAGATTTTGAAAGAAGTGATGGATGACATTGCCGCTGCCGACAGCCGTTTCAGTTATGTGCAAGGTGACTGGGGCGTCGATGACATTGTCTTCGAAGAGGGTGAATTGCATTATTCACTGGCTGGTCAGTGGTGGCTCTACAATGTGAATGGCATGATGGGCCTCAACGGTTATGACGCCGAACCGCTCGTCGATGGCGACTTCATCAAGTGGGGCGACGAGTCTTGCGCTACTGAGATTGCCCAATGGACTTATGTTTGGGAACAGGAAGTGGAACCCGTTTGGGTGCCTACTGGTGTGATCGAGAGCGCCATGAACTTGTCGGTCTTCCCGAATCCCGCTGTGAGCGAAACCTTTGTTACTATTGAGGATGCCGGTCTGAACACGGTGTCGGTCTACGACATGCAAGGTCGTCTGGTAAGCACGTTGAGCATGACCGCCATGGAAGGTGAGCAGGTGCGCGTCAGCACCGAGACGCTCAACGCCGGTGTCTACTTCATCAGCGTGAATAGCGACAGCGCCGTGCGTACTGCGAAACTCGTGGTGAAATGATAAAAAGACTTTCCATATTTTTGCTGGCTATGGTGCCGGTCGCGCTGTGGGCACAGTTTGCGCCCGCACAAGACAAACCCGGCACCACAGCCATGCACGCCGACTCCTCGGCATTCGTGGCATGGGCCACAGGATGCACGGTGGAGCGCGGTCCGATGCGTATCGACAAGCCTGAAAACGGATTGGCTTCCTATGGAGCTGATTCGTTGGCTTTAGGCATGCCCGGAGGCACCTACGATGTCGTTAGTCTTGGAGATGGAGGATGGGCTACGGTGACTTTCGCATCGCCAATCTATAATGGTCCTGGTCCCGATTTTGCCGTGTTTGAGAACGGTTTCGCTAACGCTCAGCATCCTGATACATGGGCGCTTGAGCTTGGTTTCGTGGAAGTCAGCTCTGACGGAGAGAATTTTTTCCGTTTTCCCGCTGTGACCTATGTGCAGAACGAGACCCAACTAGGCAATGCAGGTTCCATAAATCCTTCACAACTCCATAACTTCGCCAGTAAATATGGCGCATTTTATGGGACGCCGTTTGACTTGGACGAGGTGGAGGACAACGCCTTGCTCGACAAGAACAATGTCACTCATGTCCGTATCGTTGACGTGATAGGTAATATTGATCCGGAATATGCCAACTATGACGCGGAGGGCCATATCATCAACGATCCTTGGCCTACGGGATTCGCCTCTAGTGGTATGGACCTTGATGCAGTCGGCGTAATCCACGACATGGCTCATTTTGACGTGCATGAAAACGTGGACGATGTCATTGCCTTGTATCCTAACCCAGTAAAAGACCGTTTGACCATCAAGGCGGATAACTTCCAATCAGTGGAGGTTTTCAATGTGGTCGGGCAACAGGTGCTGTCGTCCAGTGAACCGGTCTTCGACCTGAGTGGACTGCAGCAGGGCATCTATTTCGTCCGCATTGCCCTAGATGGAAAGAGTGTTGTTAAACGAATTGTGAAACAATAAAATACGATAACCTATGAGGAAAAGAACCTTGTTTTTGTTGGCTGTTGTAGCAGTGTTGCTGTTCTCATGCAAACCTGAGAAACCCGTCAATCCGAAAGCACTCGACCTCGGTCATGGCGTGTTCGTGCTCAACGAGGGCAACTTCCAGTTCTCTAACGCCTCGATTTCGTTCTATGACCTTGAAGCCGACACGGTAGGCCATAACCTGTTCTATAAGGTGAACGACGCACCGCTCGGCGATGTCGGCCAAAGCCTAGCGATGGCTAACGGCATGCTCTATATCGTGGTCAACAACAGTAACCATATCTATAAGGTAGATGCCCGCACGATGGTCTGCGACACTACGGAGCCCTTTAAACTCGGCGATTTCTATTCGCCGCGTGAGATGCACTTTGTTGCCCCCAACAAGGCATACGTCACCGATATCATCGGCACTGGTCTTTGGATTGTCAACCCGCAGGATATGACCCATGCAGGCTATATCGAGACGGGCAAGACCACCGAGAAGATGGTGCAGGTGGGCAATGAACTGTATGTCAGCAACTGGTCGTATTATTACATCAATCCCGACTCGCATGACAGTTTCACCACAGTTCAGGTCATCGACATCAACAATGACGTGAAGGTGGCTGAAATCGAGGTGGGCAAGGAACCTAATACGATGGCAGTCGACAAGAACGGTCATGTGTGGGTGCTTTGCGAAGGGCGTTCTTGGGAGGAAGACTACGGAGAGGCACCCTCCTTGTGGGAGATTGACCCGATGCTGAAGACCGCTTCGAAGCGTTGCGAGTTGCCTGGCACGGCTTCTTCTTTGAGAGTTAACCCCGCTGGCGACCAATTGTATATGATCCTTAATAATGAGGTGCGTTGCTACGACATCGCCTCATCAACCCTTTCGGAGACATTCCGTATCACAGCCGGTCCAATGGGCTGGTTTTACAACATGGCTGTTGAACCCTCGTCTGGCGAGATTTATGTCGCCGATGCAGGCAACTACCAAGACAATGGAACTGTCTACCGTTATACCAGTGATGGCCTGTTGCTCGGTTCGTTCGGGGCAGGCATCATTCCCAGTGCAATGTTGTTTAAATAATTGATATTCTTTTAGGGGATTCCGAATCCCCGACTCGGTTCGGGCGGATGAAATCCGCCCGAACTTTTACCAACAAATAAACAATTAAACAAATCAACAATCAACAATGACAAAGACCTGTCCCCGTTGCGGAAAAACGTTCGAATGCGTGCATTCCATCGACTGCTGGTGCGTGAAAGTGCAGCTCAAAGACAGCACCAAAGCCTATCTGAAGGAACACTACAGCGACTGCCTGTGCAAAGAATGTTTGGAGGAGATCAATGGAAAACAATAAACCAACAATACTGACGGATCCCGTCATTGCGAGCGAAGCGCAGTGTCGCTTTGCGTCATTGCGAGGAACGAAGCAATCCAGAAAGGGAACATCTCTTCTAGATTGTCTGTTTGGGTCTTTTCTTCTGTTAGGTTTACTGTTCTCTGCGGTTAGTTGTAGGTTCAACCATCAAGTCAAGGAAGAGAAGACCGAAGTCGACAACCTCATGCGCTATGCGCACAATGTCGTCGTCAGCGAGAAAGACTACGGTTATCTGATGGAAGTGATTTGTCCATGGGATACGACCTTGTCGCTGGGCAAGTTCGCCATGGTCAAGGACACAATGAAGGTCGTCGACACGGACGTGAAAGGCGTCATCCGTGTCCCTGTCAAGTCCGTGATTTCGTTTTCCGCCACGCAATGGGCCGTTTTCCTTCGCTTAGGTGAGATTGATCGGGTAAAAGGCATCCTTGAAGGTCGTTTCGTTACCGACTCTACCATGCGTGCATTGTTGGCGGAGGAGAAGGTCTACGACATCGGCACAGAGGCTGCCGCCGATGTGGAACGGATGATACAACTGCAGCCCGATGCCTTGCTGTATTCCCCTTATTTCGATGGCAATCAAGGTGGTCTCAACGTCACGGGTGCAGTGTTGTTTCCCTTTGCCGATTATATGGAGAATACGCCATTGGGACGTGCTGAGTGGATCCGTGTCATCGGCATCATGGCGGGTTGTGAGGACAAAGCCAATGCCTGGTTTGACGACATCGAGAGGCGTTACAACGCTCTTTCGGGGCTCTGTGCCGGGGTGGAACACCGTCCTACAGTGTTCTCCGACCTGGCCTTCAACGGGCAGTGGTATGTGGCGGGTGGTCGCAGCTATATCGCCAAACTCTTTGCTGATGCGGGAGCCGACTACATCTGGAAAGACAACCAGTCGACGGCCAGCGTCCCCATGGATGCCGAGAGCATCCTTGCCAAGGCGCAGCATGCCGACTATTGGCGGGTCATCAACTCCAACCCATTCCCGATGACCTACGAGTCTTTGTCGAAAGAGAGTCCAGTCTATCCGCTTTTCGACGCTTTCAAAAACCACCAAATCATCGTCTGCGACATCCTTTCAACG
>JAEEGL010543744.1_pt1 | contig 11345 bp, 7 predicted proteins | sample 9134231 | NCBI WGS metagenome assembly JAEEGL01 (sample SAMN16246548, study PRJNA631951) | gut metagenome | biome: gut microbiome; feature: rumen; material: fiber-attached | host: Bos | place: Iran: Karaj | collected 2018-10
TATTACCGACCCGAAAGGGGAGATTTATCAAACAACATCACAGATGTTTAAAAATCGTGGATATAAGATTATTACAATTGATTTTAGAAATCCAGAATTATCTAATAAAATTAATATTCTTGAACCAATAATTGAAGAATACGAAGAATATATGAATAATGAAAAAGAATCAATTGGAATACAAAATCAAATAGATCCATTATTAAAACAAAATGATGAATTAAATAATAAATTAAAAACTTTAAAATTAAGTGAAATAAATCTTTTAAGAATTAAGAATAAAATCACTGATAACCAAAACATTATTAATGGACTTAATGAAGAAAAGATGAGATATACTAATAATTCTATGTCGCATTATGCTGAAACTAATAGATTAATATCTTCACTTGCAACAATGGTTATGCAAGAAAAAGTTGAACAAAAAGATCCATTTTGGAATGAATCGGCTAAAAATCTATTAGAAGGATTAATAGGTTTCTTTTTAGAAGAATATAAAGCAGGTAATATTAAAAGAGAACAAATAACAATGACATCAATCCGTAAGTTTCAAAATAGTTCAATGGAAGAAAGCAATAATAAAAAATTTAAGGATTATATAAATAAAAAAGAATATGGTAGTAAATCAAAAGATGCATTAGTTAGTATATTAAGTGCTAGTGATAATACTTATAAATCAATAACAGCTGTATTTGGTCAAAAAATGAATATATTTGATGATATAAATGTAGCTAATGTAACAAGTATAAGTGATTTTAAGTTTAACGAATTAGGAAAAGAACCTGTTGCTTTATATGTAATAGTTCCAGATGAAGATAAAACTTATTTCACCCTTGTTACTATTATTGTCGGATTATTATATAGAGATTTAGTAAAACTAGCTAATAGTACAGAAAAGAAAAAATTACCGTATGAAATTGACTTTATATTAGATGAATTTGCAAATTGCCCTCCACTTGCAGATATTGAAGCAATAGTTTCTGTTGCTAGATCAAGAGGTATGCATTTTCATTTTTTTATCCAATCTTTTTCTCAATTAGATAATGTATATGGTAAAGAAGTAGCACAAATTATTCTTGATAACTGTGGTTTAGTTTATTTAAAAACAAACACACAAGAAACAGCAGAAGCTATTTCTAAAAGATTAGGGAAGAAAACAATTGAATCTAATAGTGTAAGACAATCAATGTCTTTGATGAATTATAATGGTGATAGATCTACTAACTTAATTGGTAGAGATTTAATGACACCAGAAGAAGTCAAACAATTACATTATAAAACAATTATTTTTCCTATAATTGGTTTTCCTATATTCAGAAATACTATTTTATATAATAAATTTAGCTGTTATGAAGCAGGTAAAGTTGAAAGGACAGCAAATCCATTGAAAAATTTATCATATACATATTTTACGGTTGAAAATATAAATCATGAAATGCCCAATAAAAAAAGAGGTATGACTAAAGATGAAAAAGAATATTATTCTCAATTAGAACTTGCTGATAAAGAAAATTTAAGACCAGTTGAATTAGTCATTGAAAAAATATTTAAAACAGATTACGATCTTAAATATAATATTGAAGCAAATCATAGAGTTCATATTAGTGTTAAGATTAACAGAGAACTAAAGCAAAGAGAAAAAACTTTATTAAATACAAAGATTAAATCAGAATTTTATCATACTGAGATAGAAGAAAAAGAAGAAAAAACAATTATTAATATATATAATGAAAATCCTAATTTAAGTTTAGGTTTAAGAGGTTAGTCTATATGGCTAACCTTCTTTTTTTTTGCAATAAAAATTTTTTTTGACAAAGTTCGACTTTAATGATATACTTATATTGTTGTTAGCTACTGAAGTAGTATTGCAGTAATGTAGTAAAGAAGTAAGTAGTAAAATGTAGTATAGTAGTATTGTAGTAGAAGTATTGTAGTAATGCAGTAAAGAAGTATAGTAGTATTGTAGTATAGCTAACAACAAAGTAGTAGATCGTCTGCTAGTACAGGGACGATTTTTTTGTGCCTTATTTTGTACCGTATTTGTTTACACAAGTTTGACAAAAATGTGATTTTGTGCTAGAATAATGGGCATTAAAAAAGCGAAGAGCTTTTTGGAGGGGTTTATATGGAAAATAAGTATTGGAGAAAGAATCCAATTAAGGAATTTAATACTGAACAAACAATGTATTCATTAGTTACTGATGAAGCTAAAAATGACTTAGATTTAGAAGCAACTGGTTTTATGGGTGCTTCTATGAAATATGGAGAATTGTTTGAATCTGCTGATGATTTAGCAAAATCATTTAATGCAATGGGTGTTAAAGAAGGAGATAATGTTGCAATACTAACTATTAGTATGCCTTTAGTACAACAATGTTTATTGTCATTGAGTAAAATTGGTGCAACAATGTCTTGGATAGATTTAAGAGCAAAGGAAAAAGACTTAATTAACTACATTAACAACGGTAATTGTAAGGTTGTAGTTGTTTTTGAGGATTTACTACCTTTAATCGAAAAAATCGCTGGTGATATAAATGCTGAAAGAGTTATTGTATGTTCACCTAAAGATTATTTAAATCCAGCTATAAGAGTTTTAGCTAACTTAAAAGATAAAAAAGAGGGTAAAAATATTGTAATACCTTCAGATGATAGATTTGTTAAGTTTTCTGATTTTATTAAAGAAGGAAAACATACTGCTGATGTTCCAACTGCTGATTTTAAAATTGATAGACCTTCATTAATAATTCAATCTAGCGGTAGTACAGGAAAACCAAAACAAATTGTTCATACAGAACATAATTTTAACTCAGAAGTTCAAAAGATGAGTTATTTAGATTTACCTTTATATAAAGGACAAACAATGCATGTTTCAGTTCCACCATTTATTATTTATGGTTTAGGAAATTCAGTTTATTGTAGTTTAGTTCATACAATGAAAGCTGAAATGACTCCATTTGTAGATGAAAATACAGTTTATAACGATTTAGGTAAATTTGATGTATCTTTTGCAGCTCCATTACATTATAGATATATTTATGAACAATTAAAAAAATTAAGAAGTGATATAGATCAATTACAAAAAAGTAATAATCCAAGTGATAAAAAAATACTAAAAGCAAAATTAAAAGAATTAACAAGAGTGTTAAATGGTATTGAAAGAGCTAAGGTATTTGTTTCAGGTGGAGATAAGATTAGTGCTGAAGAGTTAATTGAGATGCAACATGCTTTTGATAAAACTATAGTTAATGGCTATGGAAATAATGAATGTTTAGGTGCAACTATTGTTTCACCAATGTATGCAAATAAGCCAGGAAGTATTGGTGTACCAATGAGAGGCGTAGATATCAAATTGGTTAATCCTGAAACTGGTGAAGATGCTAAAGAAGGTGAAATGGGTGAGTTATATGTTTCATCAGATAACTTATTTGTAGAATATTTAAATAATCCAGAAGAAACAGCTAAGATTAAAGTAACTGATGAAAATGGAAAACAATGGGTAAAATCTGGAGATTTATGTGTTGTAGATTCAGAAGGATATGTATTCCCAAAAGGAAGAAATAGAAGATTAATTAAGAAAGATGCATTCAAAATAGCACCAGATACTATTGAAGAAGTAATAATTTCATTACCATTTGTTAAAGAATGTGTTGTAGTTGGTGTTGATGATGAAAAATTTATAAGTGTTCCAATGGCTTTTGTGGAATTAGAAGATAATATTTCAATTGATGATGTTCAAGAAGCTATTAGAAAGAAATGTGAAGAAGAATTACCAGATTATGAAATTCCAACATACTTTGAACAAATTGATGAAATGCTTTATACTGGTAATGGGAAACATGACTTTAGAAAGCTTGAAGAACTAGGAAATAGCATTGTAAAAGAAAGATTAGGAACAGCAAAAGTATTAAAAAAATAAAAAATGTAAAACTATAATGTCAAATTATAGTTTTTTTATGTTATAATATAAGATGATAGGGTGTGATCTTATGAAGGGTATTATATTTTTAACTGTATCTGCTTTGATATATACAATATCAACAACTATTATTTTCTTTAAAAAAGATACAATTAATAAATTAGAAAATAGAATATTCAAAAAATTATTATTAGTTACTATAGTATCAATGATTACTGAATTAACTATAGTTGCAACGGTTGATATGGGAACAATTGCAACTATAGTTCAAAAACTTTTCTTAGTTTGTTTAATCTTGTGGTTATCAGTTTTTATGCTATATACATTTTATGTTACATCATTTGATGATAAAAAATCAGAAGAAGAAAACATTGCTAAGTTTAGATTTCCTCATTTGATATTTGTTGCAATTAATATTTTACTTTATATTCTAATATTTATTTTACCTATAGAATTTGTTTCATTATCAGATAGTGTTAAATATACAACTGGTCCTGCTGTTAATGTCGTATTTGTAACTTTAGGTGTATATACAACAATGATGAGTATTATGGTTTTAACACATTTAAAGAAAATACACAGTAAAGGTTATATACCAATAATTGCTTTAATTATTTGTTTGATAGCTGAAGGTATGATTCAAAAAGCTCACCCTGAAATACTTTTAGCAAATGCAGTTTTTGGATTTATTATTTATTTAATGTACCATACAATAGAAAATCCTGATTTAAAATTATTAAAGCAAATGGAACTTGCAAAAGATCAAGCTGAGAGAGCAAATAATGCTAAGAGTGATTTCTTATCAAGCATGAGTCATGAAATAAGAACACCACTTAATGCAATTGTTGGATTTAGTGAGGATATACAAAGCCATAAAGATACAGCAGATCCAGAGATTGTTGAAGATGCTGATTATATATTAGAAGCATCAAAAACATTACTTGAAATAGTAGGTAATATATTAGATATAAACAAGATTGAAAGCAATAAAATGGAAATATCTGAAACAAAATATAATTTTAGAGAAGAAATAGAGCAACTTGCAAAAATAGATGCTACTAGAATTGGAGAAAAAAATATTAATTTCAAAGTTAATATTGCACCAGATATTCCTTATGAATTGATTGGTGATAAAACTCATATTAAAGAAATAGTTAATAATTTACTTACTAATGCAATTAAATATACAGATCAAGGTGAAATTTTATTAGATGCAAAATGTATTAATAAAGATAACACAAGTACATTAATTATTAGTGTAAGAGATACTGGTAGAGGAATCAAAGCTGAAAATATTAATAAATTATTTACTAAATTTGAAAGATTAGATGCTGAAAGAAATTCAACTACTGAAGGAACTGGATTAGGTCTTGCTATTACAAAAGCACTTGTTGATATGATGGGTGGTAAGATTAATGTTCAATCACAATTTGGTAAAGGTTCAATATTTATGGTTCAAATACCACAAAAAATAAGTCAAATGGTTAATCCTGATCAAACAGTACAACTTAATATAGCTCCAATTAAACAAGCTATGGAAAAACCAGTTGTAACTGAAGTAAAACAAGAACCAGTAGTCCAACCTGTTAAAGAAGAAGTAAATGTTCCATCAGTTGAAGAAAATAAACCTACTGGATATGATGGTAAGAAAATATTAATTGTCGATGATAATAAACTAAATATTAAAGTAGCTCGTAGGGCATTAGATGGATTTAATTTTGAAATCGATGAATGTTATGATGGACAAGAATGTTTAGATAAACTTCCAAACGGAAATGAGTATGATTTAATATTAATGGATATCATGATGCCTAATATGAGTGGAGAAACAGCAATAACAAAATTAAAAGAAAAACCTAACTTTAATATTCCAACAATAGCTTTAACAGCTGATGCAGTTGCAGGAGCTAGAGAAAAGTATTTAGGCGAAGGATTTATTGATTATATTGCTAAACCATTTAATAAAGACCAAATAAAAGAAAAATTAGATATGGTATTTGGTGGTGGTACACAAGTTCAAGAAACACCAGTTGAAACACATAAAGATGAAGTAGAAGAAGCTTTATCTGATATGTCTAAACCTATACAAGAAATTGAACTTCCTAATACTGTAGATACAACACCAAAATTTGATCCAACTGTTGATAGATTCAAAGATGTTGAACCTCATGTATTTGGTGGAGAAGAAGATAATAAAGGTAATGAGTAATCATTCCTTTTTTTGTGGTATAATATTTATATAAGAGTGGTGATATTATGAATATTGAAAAGTTAAAAAATGCTTTAGCAAAAAATAATAAAGTAACATTTAAATTATATAGTTTAGAGTATGTAATTGAACTTGTAGATAATCATGTTCAAATATATTCACCAACATATATGAATGATATTAGAAGTTATAGTAATATCAATGAGCTTTTAAATAATTTTAGAGTATATAATGAAACTCTTTTAGAAGTTGATGAAAGGATTGTTGTATATGATGATTAGCCCTGATTCTTATTTAGAAGAACAAAAAAATAAATCTTATGATGATTTATTAAAAGAAAAGAAAAAATTGCAAAAAGAAATATTAGATTTTGAAAATAATAAAATAGCAAAAGATAATTACAATATAGATCCATCTCCAGATGTCGTTTATCAATGTAATTTATTATATTTATCTAAATTATGTGAATTAATTGCAAAAAAGTATAATAAAGAATTTGAGTGGGGTACTGAAGATGAAAGATGATTTATTTAATTATTTAGTAGCTACTGATACACTTGATGAATTCTTAGGTAACGAAACAATAAATGTATATCAATGTGTAGAAGATAAATATATTAAAATGAAAGTTATTGGTAAGTATAAATATCTTGGAGGATTAGAGCAAATAGATTTGGTAAAGAACAAAATATATTGTAGAGTATATAGAGAAGATGATCCAAATGGTTTTTATATAGTAGATGATTCTGAAGAAGATTATTTATACCCAGAAGATTTTTTTGAAAAAATAGATTAGAGAAATGGAAATTTCTCTTTTTTTATTTTGTAAAAGAGTGTGTAAATTGACAATAGTATGGTATAATTATAAATGAGTGAAAATATGAGGTGATAGTATGAATAATAAGAAAGAACAAGAAAGAGAAGAACTTCATAAAACTATTTGGAAAATTGCAAATGAATTAAGAGGTTCAGTTGATGGTTGGGACTTTAAACAATATGTATTAGGATTGTTATTTTATAGATTTATCTCTGAAAACATTGAAAATTATGTTAATGAGAATCAAAGAAAAGCAGGAGAATCTGGATTTGAATATAGAAACTTATCAGATGAAGATGCTTTAAATGGTAAATCTCAAATACTAGAAGAAAAAGGATTCTTTATTCTTCCTAGTGAATTATTTTGTAATGTTAGAAAAACAGCAAAAAATAATGATAACTTAAATGTAGTTATTGCAAATATATTTGATAACATTGAATCTTCAGCAAGAGGTACAGCATCAGAAGATGATGTTAAAGGTTTATTTGATGATTTTGATGTTAAAGGAAATAAACTTGGTAATACTGTAGAAGAAAGAAATGAAAAACTTGCCAAGATGTTAGATGCAATTGGTGATCTTAAATTAGGAGATTATCAAGATAATACGATTGATACATTCGGAGATGCTTATGAATATTTGATGACTATGTATGCCTCAAATGCTGGTAAATCTGGGGGTGAATTTTTTACACCTCAAGAAGTCGGTGAGTTACTTGCAAAAATCGTTATTATGGATAAAAAAGAAGTTAATAAAGTATATGATCCAGCTTGCGGATCTGGTGGTTTACTTCTAAAATTTGCTAAGATACTTGGAAAAGAAAATGTTAAACAAGGTTTCTTTGGTCAAGAAATAAATTTAACAACTTATAACTTAGCGAGAATTAATATGTTCTTACATGATATTAACTATAATAATTTTAGTATAGTTAGAGAAGATACATTAATTCACCCTGCACATTGGGACGATGAGCCATTTGATGCTATTGTATCTAATCCTCCATATTCGTTGAGATGGGCTGGAAATGATAACCCTATTTTAATAAATGATGAAAGATTTGCTCCAGCTGGAGTATTAGCTCCAAAAAAGGCGGCTGATTTGGCATTTACTATGCATATGTTATCATGGTTAAGTCAAAAGGGTACAGCTGCAATTGTTGAATTTCCAGGAGTTCTTTATAGAACTGGTGCAGAACAAAAAATTAGACAATATATGATTGATAATAATTTTGTTGATACGGTTATCCAATTGCCTCCAGATTTGTTTTTTGGAACAGGAATCGCAACATGTATTTTAGTATTAAAAAAGAATAAAAATAATAATGATATTTTATTTATAGATGCAACTGAAGAATACGTAAGAAATACAAATAAAAATAAATTATCTGATGATAATATAAATAATATAATTTCATTGATAAGAAATCGAACAACATGTGAAAATAAATCTTATATTGCTTCATATGACGAAGTTAAAGAAAATGATTATATTTTATCTGTTAATAGTTATATTAAAACTTCAATAGAAAACAATTATGTTGATATTAATGAATTAAATAAACAAATTAAAGAAATTGTAGAAAAAGAAAATATTACAAGGCAAGAATTAGATAAGATTATTTCTGAATTGGAGAATAATTATGATGAAAACATGTAATATTGAATACAAAAAAATAGGAGAAATAGCAAATTATAGAAGAGGTTCTTTTCCTCAACCATATACTGATTCAAGTTATTATGGTGGTGAAGGTTCTATGCCTTTTGTACAAGTAGCTGATGTAGATGAAAAATTTAGATTAGTTGATAATACTAAAAATACAATTTCAAAAAAAGCTCAGCCATTAAGTGTGTTTGTTCCTAGTGGAACTGTAATTGTTACATTACAGGGTACTATTGGAAGAGTAGCAATAACACAATATGATTCATATGTTGATAGAACAATAGCAATATTTGAAGGATTGTCTAATGATTTAGATAAAAAATATTTTGCTTATCAATTAAAAAATAAATTTGATTATGAAAAACAATTTGCTCGTGGAAGTACTATAAAGACTATAACAAAAGAGGAAATGACAAATTTTGTAATTCCAATTCCCCCTATAGACGTTCAAAGAAAGATAGTTACTATTTTAGATAAAATGGATTGTGAATTAATATCTTATTTAGAAGAAGAACAAAAATTAAGAATTAAACAATATGAATTTTGGAAGAATGAATTGCTAGATTTGTTTCATAAAAAGTATCCAACTAAAAAATTGGGGGAACTTACTTCTTATTCAAAAGACAGAATAAATTATTTAGAAATAAATGAAAATAATTATGTAAGTGTAGAAAATCTACTACAAAATAAGAAAGGCAAGACAAATGCAACACATCTTCCTAAATCTGGTAACTGTACCAAATTTGTTCCAGGTGATATATTAATAGGAAATATTAGACCTTACTTAAAAAAAATATGGTTAGCTGATTGTGTTGGAGGAACAAATGGCGATGTCTTAGATATTAGAATTACTGATGATAACATTATAAATAGTAAATTTTTATATTATGTTTTATCATCAGATAATTTCTTTGAGTATGATAATAATAATTCTAAAGGTGCCAAAATGCCTCGAGGTTCCAAAGATTTAGTGATGGATTATCTTATTCCTGTTCCTTCATTAAAAGAACAAGGTAAAATTGTTGAAGTGTTGGATAGGTTTGATAAATTGTTAAATGATATGGATAGTGGAATTCCAGCTGAAATTGAATTAAGAAAAAAGCAATATGAATATTATAGAAATAAATTATTAAGTTTTGAGGAGATGATAGTAAATGAGTAATATAAGTATGATGAGTGAAAATGATAATTCAACAGTTCTAGCTGAATATCAAGGATTAAACAGAGTTGCTACTTACTATCAAAGTGAAGATGCTTTAGAACAGGAATTGATTAAAACTTTAGTTGAACAAGGTTATGAAAGATTAACTATTAATTCTGAAAATGAGTTAATCCTTAATTTAAGAAAACAATTAGAAAAACTTAATAATTATCAATTTAGTGATGGAGAATGGGATTCATTCTTCACAAATGTAATTGCTAATAAAAATGATTATATAATTGAAAAAACTAGATTGATTCAAGAAGATTACATTCAATCAATTACATTAGATGATGGAACATTAAAGAATATTTATTTGATTGATAAAAATAACATTCATAATAATAATGTTCAAGTTATTAATCAATATGTAAATAATGATGGAAATTATGATAATAGATATGATGTAACTATTTTAGTTAATGGTCTTCCTTTAGTTCATTGTGAATTAAAGAAAAGAGGTATAGATCTTAGAGAAGCATTTAATCAAATAGAAAGATATCAAAGAGATTCTTTCTGGGCTAGTAGTGGACTATATAACTTCGTTCAAATATTTATTATAAGTAATGGAACATTAACTAAATATTATTCTAATACTACTAGAGAATTCCATATTAATAATCAAAAGAAAAAGAAGTCTAATTCATTTGAATTTACTTCTTACTGGGCTGATCAAAAGAATAATGGAATTACTGATTTAATTGATTTTGCTAAAACATTCTTAACTAAACACACATTATTAAATATTTTGACTAAATATTGTGTATTTACATCTGAAGAAGATTTATTAGTTATGCGACCATATCAAATAGTTGCTACTGAAAAAATCTTGAATAGAATTAATATTGCATACAATAATAAATTCTATGGAACAATTAAATCAGGTGGTTATATTTGGCATACAACAGGTTCTGGTAAAACTTTAACATCATTTAAAACATCAATTCTCGCTAGTAAATTACCTTATGTTGATAAAGTATTATTTGTTGTAGATAGAAAAGATTTAGACTATCAAACTATGAAAGAATATGACAGATTTAAAGAAGGCTGTGCTAATAGTAATTCAAGTACAAAAGTATTAGAAGAACAATTAAATGATCCAAATGCTAGAATTATTATTACAACAATTCAAAAACTATCTGGATTTGTTAAAAAGAATATTGAATCAAATGTATATAACAAAGATGTAGTGTTTATATTTGATGAGTGTCATAGATCACAATTTGGTGAGATGCATTCAGCAATAATTAAGAAATTTAAAAAATACTATATATTTGGATTTACTGGGACACCAATTTTTCCAGAAAATGCTAGAACAATAAAAGGTATATCTGAAACTACTGAACAAGTATTTGGAGATAGATTACATACTTATACAATTGTAAATGCTATTGCTGATAAAAATGTATTACCTTTTAGATATGAATATGTTGGTAGAGTAGATATTAAAGAAGATGTAAAAGATGAAAAAGTATATTCTATTGATGAAGAAAAATTATTTGATAATAAATTTAGAATTTCAGCAATTACGGATTATATAATTAA
>JAEEGL010747623.1_pt1 | contig 11345 bp, 9 predicted proteins | sample 9134231 | NCBI WGS metagenome assembly JAEEGL01 (sample SAMN16246548, study PRJNA631951) | gut metagenome | biome: gut microbiome; feature: rumen; material: fiber-attached | host: Bos | place: Iran: Karaj | collected 2018-10
AGCAATAGAACCTACCTTTAATATTCCTTTATTAATATGTGTATTGTCGTTGATTCCAAAATTTAGCAAATATAGATTCTGTGGTTCTGTCCTAAGCAATTTTGGCAGCCCATAATTATCATTTACCAACCATGTTTTGGTAGATAAACCGCCTTTAGAAAAGTTTACAACTCTTGCGCCAACCATTCTTCCAAGCACCTGAGGCCACGACTGTTTGTAGTTTCCTGTCCAACCCGTACCATCCGGATGATGCATGGAACCAGATGCATACGAATCCCCTAATACACCTATTTTTGGAAACATCGACAGCGTTGCCCAGCCTTTTGATAAAGAAGGAGCAGAGGTTACTGTGCCTGTAGCAGTAAACATGGCAAAAGAAACATATAAAAGCACGAGCAAAACATTAATTTTTTCACAAAACACTTTTCTTGTTTTCATTTTATTAGTCCCATTTTGCGTTCATGATAGTATTGTTAAAATATTGATTGTTAAAATCATACTTTTTCACAAAAACTTTTTCAAATTTTGAGAATAACTGGTTATTATAGATTTTTGAATTTCGAAAATCATAAAAGCGCATACAACACATCTCTTCACTCCCATAAACGACATTATTCCTGACAATTATGTTGTCGTGAAATAAATTGTCACTAACATGAAAATGACTAAAACCTAATCTCTGAGGTGCCGTATACCCCTCTTCTGTTCCTTGTTCGCTCACACAATTCTCAATAATTATATTAGTATTATTAGTTCCATCATAGGAAGGAGAGTCTTTACCATATAGCCTAAATGCGGAATAAACACATGGATCAAGATTTATGCATTCGCAAGAACCTGTCCTTGTAGGTGTAATCCCATCTTTTTGATATGTTCTGATACCTTTAAAAGTGCAATTTGATATTAATACATTTGAACAAGACATAATCTGTATAAAATGCCCATCACTGTTTTTGAAATCAACATTATCTACTCTGATTTTGTTGGCATGTGCGACACAAATTTCGCCATGTTCAATAGTACCATTTTTGACAGTCAAATCACCATGGCCTTGAAATCCATATGTAACTTCGCCAAAATTACAATTTTGTATATACTTTCCATTCATTACTAAACGCGATCCGTTGAGATCAAGAGTAACACCAGGTTTTAATACCACAATTTTAGATTTCACATTATAAGTTTTATTCTTGCCAAATTGGATGTATGACCCATAAGCTATTGTTTTGTTAATTGCTTCAGCGTCATCTGCAATGCCATCGCCTTTTGCTCCAAAATGCTCGGGGCGCACAATGCTATTGGGAGGCGCTTCTAAAAAAAGTTGTCTCTTCTTAATATTAATACTAGGGATGTTTGATAGGTGCGGATATGAATCCCGCTGATCATTAATAAAGCCCGCCATGGCCGAAGTATCAAAAATGCTGGTATTAAACACTATTAAACAATACGCCGAAAAAAGTGTAAATAAAACTACAACCAGCTTCTTTACATTAATAAACTTAATCATCGCCGAAAACTTTCCCTTCATAAACATAAAATAATCAGGCGAATATTAATTTGCCGAATCTATATGACTTATAATTACATCAACAACTTTGCTACTTGAATAACCGGTTTCATATATCCCCCAAAACTGAATAAGTTCCTCGTCGTTCTTTCTTGCTTTTTCCGCATCCAACTCAGAAACAATACTTTCGAGTTCTTTCTGATTATGCGCAACCATATAAGGTGTTTCATCAATATCAAAAAGAAGTGATCTTGAATAAGTTTCTTTTTCATCAATAAATAAGACTATGGGTTTCCCGGTCAAACAAAAATCACCTGAAGATGAAGAATAGTCTGTAATAAGCATATCAGATATTAACAACAAGTCTGCCATATCAGGAAATTTAGAAACATTCACGTAGCGAGTTTCATTAATTTTATCAATTTCAAGTGTTTCTGTATGAAAATGGGATCTTAACAAACAAATCCATTTTTTAGATGTTTTTCTTTCCAAAACATCTAAAACTTTGTCAATTTGCAACTCACACTTTAACTGTTCTTTACCTTGACGAAATGTTGGCGCATATAATAATAATTTTGTATCTTCAGGAATATTTAATTGTCTGCGTATCAACGATACCCTTTCCGCACTTTTATTAATAAGACAGTCATTACGCGGGCAACCAAATTGTAACAACTTTCCTTTATAACCCATAGCTTCTCTAAAAACACTTTCGCCAGAAACTGAACCTACTATACCATAGTCCAAAATATCATTTGTAACAGCATGTTTATGATCACTTTCCTTTTTCCCAACATTCAAATAATAAACTTTTTTGGGTGTTCTATCTCCATGTGAAGTTTGTATATACATCTGCCCTTTTCTCTTCACCATTCCGCTTGCAATTTGTACATTATAGACCCATGTTCCTGACGTTGAAATCTCGTAAAAATATGATAAAGTTTCTGGCTTAACAGGTCTAACATAGCTTGGTAACGAACGTTTAACGTCAGAATCTTCACAAAGCCACACTAAATCAAGTTCGGGGCGTCTTTTATGCAATTCCTCAGCTATGGCACGTGGGTTACATCCAAATCCTTTTCCGTGAAAATTGCTAAATAGAACTTTATTTTTATCGACATTATAGAAAATAGCATTTATTGACAAACATGCGTGATAAATAATTCTTCGTATTGTATATGAATAATATCTTAGTATAGAGTTCCGCTTTACAATCTTTATAATAGATTTTAATCTCACTTATAATTCCTCCCTATTATTTTTCCTTATGCACTCTTTTCAACAACTGTATTTTTTCCATTAAAATATGTTTATTACTAATTAAGTAAACAAAAGCTAAAACAATAAAAGCATACCTCAGATAATTATTTGTATAAAAGTAAAGTAACATAAAGCCTATCGCAATGAACAGAAAAGTAATTTTTAATAAAACCTGTTTTTTATATACAACGACACTGTCCAACTTCTGTTCACAAATTTTGACCATGAAAAAGTAATGACCTAATGCAAAAAGAATATAACATAACAACGTCGTATAACCAGCTGCATAGTAACCATACGCCCTAATAAATATAAAGTTTAGTAAAATATTAAGAATAGCGCCAACAATTGAAGCTGTCACTATAAAACGACTTTTTTCAAAATAAAATTCAAAATTTGCAAATAAATTGTATGCAAACATAAAATATACGCTCATTGCCACAGGAGGAATAATCCAAATAGCATCATAATAACTTTTAGGAGCAAATATGGCTACAACTTCCGGAGCAAAAGCAATTAAAAACAGATTCACTATAGCAATTAAACCTAGCGACAGGTATGCAATATACGCAATCTCTTCAACGCGCCGCGCTTTTATTTTTTTATACATCCAAGGCATAACCGTCTGTAGTAATGCCTGGTTAAATAGAATCATGACTAGTGAAACAGAATATGATAAGCTGTATATTCCAGCTTCTGCAGCTCCAATCATATCTTTTATCATGATGCGATCAGCACTATTCAAAACCGTCATTGAAAGATAATGTGGAACCAGCGGTACATTAAATTTCAAAGCATATACCCAATAATAAGAGGAAAAAAACTGTTTTCCATTCCTCAATTGTACAAGACAGAAACCAGAATACCCGATTAATTCAATTAATGTTAAACCTAAAATTCGTGCTGTTACTTTATCTTCTGCCAATAGTACGAATATAACTTCTATAATCGGTTTAAATAAAGAAATTAAAATTGTAACAACGACTAATTTTTTATAATTTAAGTTAACCCTCTGCTCCTGTACCCAAAAAGTAAAAACGCCTGTTGCCCAAATCATAACAAGCATGGCCAACATTTGTACAGTTGTAAGAGAAAACAATGCATTCCAAAAATCACGTAAAAGAAGATATATAACCGTCCAAATAATACATAACGAAAAATGAAGCCCTTGCATTGAAGAAGAGTACCTCTTTTGGTCTTCCTCAAATTTAACCAAACCTTGTACATAGACCCCATGATATAAACGCAAAGAAACAAATATGGTTAATATGGTAAGCCATGAATTAAAAACACTATAGTTACCATATTCTTCTGCCGTCATTAAACGTGTAAAAATAGGTGTGGAAATAACAGCTATTCCTTTTTGCAGGAAAGAACAAGCTAAAAACCAAATAGAAGCTTTGACCTGGATTGGCAGTGATCGATATTTAGCTAACCAATTCTTCATTTTATCCCTCAAATTGCAACTTAATGGAAAAACCATTATAAAAACTGTTCCAAATAGTTACAAACGGTTTCACATGCATGCCCGCCATCCACAAGCCCAAGTTTTTTCTTAAAATGTTCAACTTTGTTTATATAATCATTCTCACAAAAGTTTTTAATAATAAGACCCATTTCCTCATTATTAGTTGCAAGTGAAAAAGGTAATTCGGAAAATTTGAAATACCGCCCACGATCAGAATCATAATTTTCTATATCTGTTGCAAACAAAAATACTTTTTTGCCTGCTGCCATTGCATCAAACATACAACTGGAATAATCTGTAATCAATACTTCTGATGCAACAATCAATTCATTTATATCCTGATACTTACTGCCATTAATAGTAATATCCTGATCCACTGACAATTGTTCAGATTTCCTGGCTACATTAGGATGAAGTCTGACTATAACTTTCCATTTGCCACCGAATTTATGAATTAATGCATTTTGCAAAGCATGATAGTCAATGTTATAAGCATCAAAATTTCCATCAGCACGAAAAGTGGGCGCATATAACGCCAATTTAATATCTTCATCTAAATTAAAGTAATTATAAACTATTTGCTTGGTAGAGCGGTTACTACGATACAAAATGTCCGCTTTCGGTAAGCCACATTCAAGGATATTTCCATCATAAAAAAAAGCACGACGATACAAGTTCGTTGTCCATTTTGAATCGGATAGAAACAAATCTGCATTTTTTGAGTCTTTTTTAGCACTCAGTAAATAATAGTCAGGTAATGAACTTCGTGCATCGGCTTCCACTTTTTTACACGATATACCGCCATGCCAGGTTTGTAAATAAAACTGACCTTTTCTTTTACTGCACCATAAGCCTTTTCTTTTATTATCTATCCATAAGATGGCTGTAGCCAAGTGATATAATTCGGCTATTGAGCCGTGTTTAATAATCATTGCACCATCAATAGGAGTACTAATATCACACATAACCCAATAATACTTTAAATCAGGCCTGCATTGACGCAACAATTTATATAATGCTCCCGGATTATCACCACAATTTTCGCCACGAAAACTTTTTAATACCACCTTCTTTTTGTCTAAAGGTAATAACTGGAAAAAAGAAAGTAAGATTTTTGCAGGAATATCACGAATTTTGTTTATCACTTTATCACCCCAGAACGAAAAATTACCATGTTATACATAAAAAAGAAAAAACAAAAGACTGCACACTTGAGATCAAAGGCCAGCCGCAGCACTCATAATGTGCAGTGAAATGAAATAAATATTGGTTACTGCCGTATCAACAAAATGTTGCATCATATCCGTACGTGACGAAAGATATGGAATTGTTATAGCAAACTTTGAAAATGCTGCTATACATAAACAATAGCAAAGAATATTATCTAATAATTGCATTCCTGATAAACTTTTCTTAGTTGCACAAATTACAGGTGAAAACATTATCGTCATCGCTACCGCAAAACGCCAAAAAGCCGGCGTGGTAAAAATACCACAGGAAAGGACAATAATACACAATAATAAACAATAAGTAGCGATATCTTTATATTCATTATTGTGTTTAATCAATCGATAAGAAAAAAACGCAATAATAACCGCTATGAAAAATGTAATTGGACGATTAAGCTGGTCAAAACGGCTGTTCACCATAATTTTGGAAAAATCATTTGCTCCAACCATATAGCTGTAAGATTTTGCAATTAACTTTTTGATGATAGTACCAACTATACCCTCGCTTGTACTAAAGAAAAGAATCTGTGTATAAGCAAAACCAATAAGTTGAGAAATTACCCCCACAAAAAAAACACAAACAAAGGGGAAACGAGATACTAATGGTACTAACAATCTCAAACCAGCTAGGATCATACCCGTACCGTGTAAAAAACAGGGAAAAATATAAAGCAATATGGTCAAAACGTCTCTTTTTTTATCAACCAAATCCCTATATGCTCCAAGCGTAATAAGTGAGAAGGCAAGAATGTTTCTTACATTATTTGCTACATTAAATATTGGAATCGTAAGCAATTGAAAAATAATAATTAACCATAGTATATTAAAACTGGCTGTCCTTTTTACTGAATCACCAGCGATATATGCACCAATTCCAAAGACCATAGCGGAAGATACTGCAGGCATCAATTGATAAATGCCCAGGTGACTGTAAAACCAAAACAATAAATTTTCAAGATATAATCCATCATCCATATATGCAATTACCCCAGATAAACTAAGGTATTTGCAGTTGTCCAATATAGCATAATATCTATCAAGATCAGTTTCATAAGTTGTGTTTGTACAATAAGCTGATACAAATACAAAGCTAACTAACAAAAACAACCATAACTTCTCTCTTGTTGGTTGGAAAACATAACCCAACAAGGATACTAGTAAGCTTAAATATGGACTTATAAGGACAAGTAAAATAACTAATATTTCCATAAAAAATCGTAATATAAAACTCTCTCTGTTTATAACTAATTATAAATGTTAGCAAATGAATTATAACTTTTTTACAATACTAAAAACACGTTTACAGTTGTTACTATCAAATAATTTAAAATACTCTTTATGTGCATTTAAAAACGATTCACTTGGTCTAAACTGGTTTTCGATGCAAGTTTCTAATTCTAAAAACACATCCTCCTTCGTTGGACAGCTTTTACCAAAAGGATTATCTTTGTAATTAAAATAACCTTCACTATACTGTGCCAACCTAAATTTTTCGTAGTCAAACTGATAGAATATGATAGGCTTCTTCATATAAATCATATCAAAAAAGACACTAGAATAATCCGTAATCATCATCATAGATTGCTTCATTAACTCCTGAACATCATAACTGTTCGCGTCCGCAACTTCCAAATAGTCATTGGACTGCGGAAAAAACTCCATATATTTTTGCATATTACGATGTGGAAAGAAAATAAACTTCACTTTATACCGCAGTGCTAAAGCTTCTAACCTCCTGTCTTTCAGAAAATCATTCCAGGTAATAAAATAATTGGTTTTTGGAATCACAGTTGTCCCCTCAAATTGCTTCAATCTCCAGTCTTCATCTGCAATCCAGGCACGCCATGTAGGCATAATGAGAATAATATTGCTTTGCTTAATGTTACTATGCAAATTATCAAAACGACAGAAACCAGTATAAACCACATTATCTGAAGGATACCCAAAACGCTCCTTAATAAACTCGTATTCCGGTTGTGCCCCACATATGAAACGACTCATTTTGGTAACGTTGTAATATAACCATTTTGCATCGTCTTTCGTGATGCCGTGTTGCAAAAAAATACGTTTATCTTTATAAAAACCATAAACTTCCAGAAAATAAAAAATCGCGGCGTTAGGATTTCCAGCTTTCTGACTACTAATCTTTTTCGAGGATGCAAAATATAAAATCCAATGCATTAAAGACCCAAACTTAACGGTTTTACCTATTTTGTTTACTTTCTCAAAATCCGGCGAAGTTTTAAGAATGGCATATACACAATTTTGCGCCGGATGATTTTCACAGATATATTTAAAAAACCAATATCCGTTATCGCGAGCTTCGTTTTTGTCCTCACAAATAATCCACAAATCGTTGTGAAAGATGCGATAAAAAAAAGCACAAATCACGGCTATAGGCAACTTCCATATCTGTACAATCTCGTGAAACTTGACTCTTCTTAACTGATATATAAAAAACTTCATCCAATCTCCCTTAAAACACGACAAAGCACCATACTGTCATTACATTGATGAAAATAAGTCAATAAACAAATATATTAATCTTAATATTAATATTTCTTTCTCAATGCATGCTCATAAATAAAACGCCTAAACCAATTCGGCACCAACGCAACGGCACCACGAATAATACAAGAAGAAAAGTACTCTGTATAACCTATCATGCCATGATTACGCATGAATTTAAAAAGTTTAAACTGTGAACGAGCATAATCCCATCCGCCTCTGCGTTTGTACATACCTGTTCCTGTTCGTACCCAAACTAACGGTTCCTGCAAATTATATCCAATTGAGCCACGCAGTAACATACGTACCCATAAATAATAATCCTCTAATAAATAAAACGAACTATACCCACCCGCCATTAACACAGCTTCCTTTTTATACATCACTGCCATGTGATTAAATGGATTACGATTTTTCGCAAAGCGTAAAATATCTTCATGCTTTTCTGGCAATACTCTCCTTGCAATAATATGTTTCGGCGTATCAAAAAACTCTTCTATAGTTCCACAACAAATATCAATTTCAGGCTTATTATCAAATACTTTTAACTGTTTTTCACAACGGTCTGGTCTGCTGATATCATCACTGTCCATACGGGCAATCAGTTCATTACGGCAGTGTTGCATACCTTTATTCAATGCGTTACCAAGTCCTCCATTTTGTGAAAGCCTGATAACATGAAAGGAATACGTATGTCTCTTCTGCACTTCTTCAATAACCTTATCCAACTCCGGAGTTAACGGCCCATCGCAGACCAACACAAAATCATCTGTCGGAATAGTTTGTTCCCACATACTGTTCATAGCCTGTTGTAAGAATAACGGATCCTCTTTTTTATAAACAGACATCAATACTGAATACATATTAAATCAATAACTCCTAACAGGCCTGTAATTTTCAAGTAAACGAATGTTTCAGACTAAAATACTATCACATTTTATACAGGCACATTAACCAATACGCAACCTAAAACAGAAATACCGGCTTTTATAAACATCTCCTTTGCTTTTTTTGCCTGTTCTACTTTAGCTTGTTTGTTAATAAGAACTAATAAAACACCTTCGGTTTTTGTGCCTAAGGTTATAGCGTCAGAAACGGTACCAATTGGCGGTACATCCAACAGTACAATATCATAGGTTTCTTTGGCATCGGTTATAACACTCTGCATGGCTGCACTTAAAAGCATCTCTGCCGGGCTGTTAGCAACTATGGACCCCGCAGTTAATACAAACAAATTCGTCTGTTGTGTAGCCTGTACAAAGGTTTTGTAATCTTCACCCGCCGTTATACAATCTGTTATACCACTATTATTCAGCGCAAACAACTCGTGCTGTTGAGGTGTATGAAGATTGCAATCCATCAACAGTACATTCTTGCCAGCCTGCGCCATAGTCACGGCAAGATTCGCCACTACCAGACTTACAGTGCTGTTATCTGCAATACCAGTCACTTCTATCACTTTATTTTCAGCTTGTCCGGATAGCAGGTTGGTACAAAATATACGGTACGTTTCAGCAATCTGACCAGCGGGTTCATTATACACAACTAATTTTTCCATATAAACTCCTTCAACTTATCACGCCATGTAATTTCTTTAGGCTGTTGCAACATCTTCGTTTCATAGATTAATGATTCTTTGTCTGGTATTACCCCTAAAACCGGTATTCCTAAATAACGTTTGATGTCATCTTCGCTACGAATGGTCTTATGCATAAGTTCTTTTAGTAATATATAACCACAGCTACACAAAAGTCCCAACAACATGGAAAAAGCCATTGTTAGTTTAATCTTTGGAGATACATGTTCATCTGGTAAAGTTGATGCATCTATAACTTGCACGTTGTTAGGAGACTGAAACTCTGTTACCTTCGTTTCCTCCAACTTCTTCGTAAGCATCATATAAATTTCGCTGGCAACCTTATAGTCTCTTGCCAATTTCACATATCCGCGTTCAATCTCCGGAAGCTTCTCTAATTCCGCATTGTTTTGATCTATTGCTTTCTGTAAAGCTTCAGCCTTTTGTCTCAAAACAGCAAGCGCGCTTTCGCTAGAGTATTTTCCGGCTACTAAACCCTGATGAACCGCATTATCGCTAGGCGCCTGCAATGCTGCTATTTTTGTCCTTTCTTCAGCTATTTTTGCCTTTAGTTGCGCAATACGATCCTCCAACTCAATCAACCTGGGATGCTTGGCTGTATATTTTTCTTTATAGACAATAAGTGTGGTTTCCATTTCAGCCAATTGTTTATTATATTGCTGCAAAACCTGGTTGTCTGCACTCGAGGCCCCGCTTCCCTGTAGTTGTGAGTTAATCGCATTCGCTCGAGCTTGGGCGGCTTCCAGTTCAATTTTATTGGCCTCTGCCTGTTTTTCAGCTTCCGCAATTCGTCCCGCAAAAATTTCCGCATTGGCATCAGGTGAAATAATATGGTGTTTTACTTTGTATTCTTGCAAAGCAGTTTCTGTTTTGTCCAAATCTTCTCTAGATGATTTTAAACGATCTACTAAGAATTCCTTTAACGTACTTTTCTCCGTGCTGTTTAACTCCGCTATTTTCTTTAAAAAACCCTGAAGTATTAAACCATTAATTTCTTGCGCTTTTTCTTTCGTTTTTGCCACAGATTTTATTTTCATAATATCTGTAAGTGGTACCGGCTCAATCTTAATATTCTTTTCTAAGTAATTCTCATACTTAGGGTATTTCCCAAAAAAATTCTTTTCAGAAGTTGCTTCAATAACAGGAACCACAACGCTCCTACTTTTTGCAATAGCTATATAACTATCCATCTGCAATGAATCCATTGACAAGAACCCACCGGTGAAGCCTGCCATAGCTGCTGCCAGGCTATTTGTACCTCTTTCTTGCTTTATTCGTAACACGGCTTCTGATTCGTACTTTGGCGAGAAGAAAAATGCCAAAATGCAATACAGTGCTGCAAGAGCCATAAAACAACCCGTAATTCTAAATATCGGCCTTCTATTTTCTTTTAAAAGATTTGCCATATCCAAAAGGTCTATGGTATATTCCCTGTCTTTCAAGTGAGATACCTCCTATCGCAACATAATTGATACACTCGGGATTTTTTGTCCTTATTTTTAACGTTCATTAATCTCATCAATATTGTTCCAAGTTGATATAGCACCGGTTACAAACGAGAAAATACTCTGTACTGACAACTTGTGATTACTAGTCAGGTACAGGCAGTCTCCTTCGTTCATAATTGGATTCTGACTCAAATCACCGTTTTTAAAGAATCTGTTTATGTTTAACTTCTGTATGTTTTGTTCGTCTCCTCTGCGAATCAAGTAAATCTGCTTTTTTGCTGTTTTGGCACTAAACCCGCCAGCTGCTGCTAAAGCATCTAACACCCGA
>JAEEGL011113739.1_pt1 | contig 11345 bp, 10 predicted proteins | sample 9134231 | NCBI WGS metagenome assembly JAEEGL01 (sample SAMN16246548, study PRJNA631951) | gut metagenome | biome: gut microbiome; feature: rumen; material: fiber-attached | host: Bos | place: Iran: Karaj | collected 2018-10
AAAGTGAAGTTCTATATCGGCGACGTTCGCAACAAGAGCACATTGAAGTACGCCATGAAGGGCGTTGACTACGTGTTCCACGCTGCTGCGCTGAAGCAGGTTCCTTCGTGTGAGTTCTTCCCCATGGAGGCTGTGAAGACCAACGTGATTGGAACCGACAACGTGCTTGACGCTGCCATCGATGAGGGTGTGAAGTGCGTCATCTGCCTCTCGACCGACAAGGCTGCCTACCCCATCAATGCAATGGGTATCACCAAGGCCATTGAGGAGAAGGTGGCTATTGCCAAGAGCCGTTATAGCGGCGAGACCAAGATCTGCTGCACCCGTTACGGCAATGTGATGTGCTCACGTGGTTCGGTCATCCCCCTCTGGATTGACCAGATTCGCAAGGGCAACCCCATCACCCTGACTGAGCCCAAGATGACTCGTTTCATCATGAGTCTCGAAGAAGCTGTCGATCTCGTGCTCTTCGCGTTCGAGAATGGCCAGAACGGTGACATCCTCGTTCAGAAGGCTCCTGCATGCACCATCCAGACCCAGGCAGAGGCTGTCTGCGAGTTGTTTGGTGGCAAGAAGGAAGATATTAAGGTCATCGGCATTCGTCATGGTGAGAAGATGTACGAGACGCTGCTGACCAAGGAGGAGGCTGCCAAGGCCCAGGATATGGGTAACTTCTACCGCGTACCTGCTGACAATCGCGACCTCAACTACGACAAGTATTTCAAGGAGGGCGATGCTAAGCGTGCGCTGATCGAGGAGTTCAACTCGGATAACACTCGTCGCTTGAATCTCGAAGAGACCAAGGCCAAGATCGCCTCGCTCGAGTATATCCAGAACGAGCTGAATGGTGTTCCGAATATCGTCAAGTAGTAATCAGCTGTGAGCGGTGAGCGGTGAGCTGTGAGCAATCAGCTATCAGCTGTGAGCTACGAGCAATCAGCCATGAGCTACGAGCAACTAGCTATCAGACTGGCTCAAAACACAAGGCTCAACTCTCAAAGCTCAAGGCTCAACACTCAAGGCTCAACGCTCAAGGCTCAAAGCTCACTGCTCAAAGCTCACCGCTCAAAGCTCAAAGCTCAACACTCAAAGCTCATAAACCAAGGCTCAAAGCCCAACGCTCAAAGCTCACTGCTCAAAGCTCACCGCTCAACGCCATAAACAACAATGCGTGATTTTCATAAGCTAGGAATTTGGGAACGTAGTCATCAATTTACATTAAAAGTATATGATGCGACCAAAAGTTTCCCGCAGAGCGAATTGTTTGGCCTCACGTCTCAGATTCGCAGAGCTAGTTCTTCTATACCTACGAATATTGCGGAAGGCTGCGGAAGAGCTACAAATAAAGATTTTGCTCATTTTTTGCAAATGGCAATTGGCTCAGCCTCGGAGGTTGAATACGAATTATTACTTGCTAGAGATCTGCATTATTTAAATAACGATGATTATAACATTCTCAATAAAGAGATTGTTGAAATCAGAAGAATGATCTATAAATATCAATCTGAGTTAAGATAGTGCGATGAGCAATCGGCTGTGAGTGATGAGCAATCGGCTGTGAGTGATGAGCAACCAGCTGTGAGCAATCAGCTCTGAGCAATCAGCAATCAGCTGTGAGCTGTGAGCAATCAGCTGTGAGCTGTGAGCTGTGAGCAATCAGCCTGGCTCAACGCTCAACGCCCAACGCTCAAGGCTCAACGCTCAACGCTCAACGCTCAAGGCTCAAGGCCCAAGGCTCAACGCTCAAGGCTCAACGCTCAACGCTCAAGGCTCAACGCTCAAGGCTCAACGCCCAACGCGCAAGGCTCAAAGCCCAACGCTCAACGCTCAAAGCTCAAGGCTCAACGCTATATGAAATTCGAGCTGAGCATTGGAACCAACAAACTGGCTCACTGCTCATAGCTCATAACTCACTGCTAAAAAATGAATATTCTAGTTACAGGAGCGAAGGGGTTTGTAGGTAAGAATCTCTGCGCTCAGCTTAAGAACATTAGAGATGGCAAGGCACGCTGCTATGGCGACCTGGTGATTGACGAAGTATTCGAATACGATATCGACTCGACACCTGAAGAACTCGATGAGTACTGCCAGAAAGCTGACTTCGTGTTCAATCTTGCAGGTGTCAATCGTCCTAAAGACCAGAGCGAGTTCATGGCAGGCAACTTCGGCTTCGCCAGCACCTTGCTTGACACGCTCAAGAAACACAAGAACACTTGCCCCGTGATGCTCAGTTCAAGCCAGCAGGCTTCGCTCACAGGTCGTTTCGGGAATAGCGAATATGGTCGCAGCAAGAAGGCTGGAGAAGAACTCTTCTTAGAGTACGGAAAAGAGACTGGTGCAAGGGTGCTCGTCTATCGCTTCCCTAACCTCTTCGGCAAGTGGTGTCGCCCCAACTACAATAGTGCTGTAGCCACTTTCTGCAATGCTTTCGCAAACGATTTGCCTTACACGGTGAATGATCCAAGTGTCGAGCTTGAACTCCTCTATATCGATGATCTTGTGGAGGAGATGATTGCTTGCCTCAAGGGACAGGAGCACCGCTGCGACTTTGACGGTCTCGAAGTCATACCTTATAATTCTAATAAAGATCAAGAATTAGAGAATTTAAGAATTAAAGCTACCAATCGAGATGAAACCGATAGTACAAATAAAGAATTCTCTAATTCTCAAATTCTTGATGAAAAAAGAGGAAGATATTGCTACGTGCCGACAACCCACAAAGCTACACTGGGTCATATTGTAGAGCTCTTGAAGAGTTTCGCCGAGCAGCCTAAGACATTGATGATTCCCGAGATTCCTGCAGGCAGTTTTGCCAAGAAACTCTATAGCACCTACTTGAGCTATCTGCCCTACGAGAAGACTGCATTCCCATTGAAGATGAATGTCGACGCACGTGGATCGTTCACCGAGTTGGTTCACACCCTCAACTGTGGCCAAGTCAGCATCAATATCAGCAAGCCAGGCATCACCAAAGGACAGCATTGGCACCACACGAAGTTCGAGCAGTTCATCGTTGTGAAAGGTCATGGACTTATCCAGCAACGAAGCCTCTCCCAACCCTCCCCTCAAGGGAGGGCTATTGCCTCGTCCCAAGTTCCTCCCCTTGAGGGGGAGGCTAGGAAGGGGCTTTCTCCCCTTGAGGGGGAGGCTAGGAAGGGGCTTTCTCCCCTTGAGGGGGAGGCTAGGAAGGGGCTTTCTCCCCTTGAGGGGGAGGCTAGGAAGGGGCTTTCTCCCCTTGAGGGGGAGGCTAAGAGGGGGCTTCCCATCTACCACACTGCTGATCCCACTACATATAATGTATTGAAGGAGAATTCTGAAAAAATGCGAAAGAACCCCACAGAGGCAGAAGCAGCTATGTGGGAGATGCTGAGAGGGAAAAACCTTGATGTAAAGTTTCGTAGGCAGCATATCATAGGTGAGTATATAACAGACTTTGTCTGTCTTGATAAACAATTGGTAATAGAGATCGATGGCGGTTATCATAACGAACCAGAGCAGCAACAACTAGACAAGCAAAGGACAGACTTCTTACAGTCCATCGGATTCAGTGTTTTGCGCTTCTCAAACGAAGAAGTAATGTTTAAGTCGGATGAGACTCTTAGTATCATCAGAAATGCCCTCAAGCATCTCACCCCTCCCCTTGAGGGGGAGGCTGGGAGGGGGCCGGTACTGAATTGGTTCGTATCTGGTGACCACATCCAGGCTGTCCATATGCTCCCTGGCTACACCCACAACATCATCAACCTCAGCGACACTGAAGATCTCGTCACGGTGATGTACTGCAACGAAATCTTCAATCCTAATCGCCCCGATACTTTCTTCGACCCAGTCTAATAATCTTTTTATCAAGAATTAGAGAATTAAAGAATTACGGCTTGGTCTATCTGTAATATTCCAATTCTAGATAAGAAATTAAGGTCAAGAATTAGAGAATTAGAGAAAACAGCATGGGCCGAATAAAATACAATTCTCAAATTCTCCAATTCTTGATAAAAAAAGATCTAGAATTAGAGAAAGGGGTTGACCAAGATAATAATAATTCTCAAATTCTCAAATTCTTGATAAAAAAGAGATAAAGAACGAGGGACAGCTAAATAAATTCTCTAATCCTCAAATTCTTGAAAATAATTAGATGGCACTGATTTATTCTGAACTGAGTAAAAAGATCCTTGGTCTCGCAATGCAACTCCATCGAGAGATGGGTTGTGGATTCAAGGAGAAGGTTTATCAAGACGCTTTTGAAGTATTACTTATCGAGAATAAAATAGAATACGAGAGAGAGAAACATATAGATCTTGTCTTTCATGGTGTCAAACTTGAACATGACTATTTCTATGATTTCTTGATTGAGGATAAGATAGGTGTAGAACTAAAAGCGTTTCCCGAGATTGTCGGTGAATTTGAAGCCCAGATAATAAACTACCTTCACGTGAGCAATCACAAGTTGGGGTTATTATTGAACTTCGGGACCACTAGCCTTGAATATCGATGGTATCCTAACGAGTGGCACTATCGCGACAAGGCAAGCATAGGATAGATTAAAAGATCAAGAATTAGAGAATTAGAGAAAGCTGCTAGGCCAAGCAATAATTGTTCTTGAATTCTCAAATTCTTGATGATAAACAAGGTCTAGAATTAGAGAAAACAATCTGGTCCCAAATATTAATTCTCTAATTCTCCAATTCTTGATAATAAAAACAAGAAACAAGACAAGCGATAGCAAAATAAATTCTATAATTCTCTAATTCTTGATAAAAAAAAATCATGATGGAAAAGCAACCAAAATACGATTATAGCGATGTGCGCTTCAAGAACAATGGCAAATTGAAGCTTATCATCATCGTCGGCACACGTCCCGAGATCATCCGTCTCGCAGCAGTGATCAACAAATGCCGCAAGTATTTCGACGTCATTCTGGCCCATACAGGTCAGAACTACGACTACAACCTCAATGGCATCTTCTTCAAGGACCTGAAGCTTGAGGCTCCCGAAGTGTATATGGATGCAGTAGGTGATGACCTTGGCGCTACCTGTGGCAACATCATCAATTGCGCCTACAAGCTCTTCGTGCAGACCAAGCCCGATGCAGTGCTTGTGCTTGGCGACACCAACAGCTGCCTCAGTGTAATCGGTGCCAAGCGCCTCCACATCCCAATCTTCCACATGGAAGCAGGCAATCGCTGCAAGGATGAATGCCTCCCCGAGGAGACCAATCGTCGCATCGTCGACATCATCAGCGATGTCAACATGGCCTACAGCGAGCATGCTCGTCGTTACTTGGCTGACTGCGGTCTTCCCAAGGAGCGCACTTACGTCACAGGTTCACCTATGGCTGAAGTGCTCCACCAGAACCTTGCAGAGATTGAGGCCTCCAATGTCTTCGACAAAATCAACTCACAGCTCAAGGCTCAAGGCTCACAGCTTCACCTTGAGAAGGGCAAGTACATCTTGTTGTCGGCACATAGAGAAGAGAACATCGACACTGAGAAGAACTTCTTCTCACTCTTCAATGCCATCAATGCAATGGCTGAGAAGTACAACATGCCCATCCTCTACAGTTGTCATCCACGCAGCCGCAATCGTCTTGCTGCTTCTGGCTTCCAGCTCGATCCTCGTGTCATCCAGCACGAGCCTCTCGGCTTCCACGACTACAACTGCCTCCAGATGAACGCCTATGCCGTCGTCTCTGACTCTGGTACACTCCCTGAAGAATCTTCGTTCTTCACTAGCGTCGGTCATCCCTTCCCTGCAGTGTGCATCCGCACCTCTACCGAGCGCCCCGAGGCTCTCGACAAGGGGTGCTTCTTCATCGCAGGCATCGATGAGAAGTCCCTCCTCCAGGCTGTTGAGTGTGCAGTGGATATGAACAACAATGGCGATCATGGATTGCCAGTACCGGATTATGTTGACGAGAATGTCAGCACCAAGGTAGTCAAGATCATCCAGAGCTACGTCGGCATCGTCAACAAGATGGTTTGGCGCAAGTTCTGATCTAGTTTTTTATCAAGAATTGCTCTAAATAAAATGATTATAGATCAGAAATTATTGGATGAGATGACAGAGAAGGCGAAGAATTCGCCTAGGCTTCGTGCAGCATACGACCTTCGTACAACGCCCGAAGACAACAGTCAGCGCATCCTCAATGCGGTAGAGCCTGGAACGGTGCTGCCGATTCATCGACATAGGACAACTACCGAGACCATCGTCGTGCTTCGTGGAAGAGTGCGTCAAAACTATTACAATGAGCAAGGCGAAATTACCGACTCATTCGAATTGGCACCTTTGTCGGGCATCGTAGGTATGAGTGTTCCCGTGGGCCAGTGGCACGCACTGGAATCGTTGGAATCGGGCAGTGTGATACTTGAGACGAAGGATGGAGCCTATGCTCCCATCACGGCTGAGGATGTGCTTTCGGTATAATCTTGTCCAATAGGCTAATTACAATTAGAGCCGGCATCAATGAGCAAGTTCATGATGTCGGCTCTAATTGTCTTTATATTCTTATTTATCAAGAATTTGAGAATTAGAGAATTACTTCTATTTTCTGTTTCTTATCCCTCAGCCACTGGTATCTGCAGCGCAGTCAACCGATCCTGCTCACCAGCCCTATCTTTTTCTATCTTGATATGCACCATCTGCTTCCAGAACTCTCGCACCAAAGGTTTCATCTGAATATGCTCGAGACAAGTATCTGCCAAGTCCTTGTTCAACTTCTCTATTTTGTCCAGCGTGCTCTTCCTCACAACCCCGTCAGCCAAATCCCGCTCCACATCCGCCGCATCTCGCCCATCGAGAATCAGCTTGATGACCTCCAATCCCCTCTTATCATCCTCGGTCGCATCCGGCCTCGCCAACAGTCCTGATACCACACCGAGCAAACTCCCAATGTAGTCCACAAAGTTATCGTGCCAATTGGTGATGTATTGGTGTTGAGGGACAGTGGGCATTTATTACGAATCTAAGCTCAACATGTTAATTGCTAGAGCAAATGCAGGTGGCACCTGTATCAAATCTGTTCCATTATTCAACAATCGCCTTCCTGTAATCCTCGGTCAACCCGGATTTAAGCTCGCTCCAGCAGCTTGTGAATAATTTACACTTCATGGGTTAATTAATCAAAAGCAAATGGATTAAAACTTGAGCGGTTCTTTTTTTGCCTTTTCTCTCTTCGATGCAACTTTTAATTTGTTCACATCCTCGATGTCACATGTGCCAATGAATGAACCATCACTCATACGGAATACCTCAAGATGCACGGAACCGTCCTTATGGAAATTATCCACATACCAATATTCGTCTTTACCTATACGCTCATAAACGGTTCGTCCCTGAACCTTATGGTTTGTTTCTGCAAATTGAGTTTTATCTGCAAGTACTGTCTGCATATCATCCACCCGTAAGTACTTAGACCTGTCATACTTCAATGCTATACCTTTACCCGCAAGATAATCAAACACATCAGCCGTAGTCAAAGCATGAGAAACATCCTTTTCTTCTCCATCCCTTTTGACGGGTACTGTCTTGCCTACATAGTTGGTGCCCGGCACACTGACGAGCATCGCTTCCGCTCCTATTTCTACAAATTCACGCGCCTCAGCCACGCTTGTGCCATTAACTGGCTGTATTTCATACAAATATAACGCATCAGAACGTTGAATAGCAACATCTTTATCCCAATATTTACCCTTATCCAACATTCCCTTGAACGCCATAAACAAATCAGGGTCTACCTTTCCGAGCTGAGCAATAGAAAGGCCGGTTTCTGCACATATTAGTTTCGAAAATATAGCACTGGAGGTAATCACCGACACCTCAACAATATGGTTACTGGATAACGCATTGATAACAGCTATAAGGTTGTTGATGGCTTCGGAAATGCCACCACACAACTGGCCTTGCAAAGATTCTTCATTGATGAAAACTGTAATTTTCATTCTTTTATAGTCCCAGCAACACGTTTAAATCTTTTTCTGCCTGGTCAAAGAAGTTTGCTGGCCAATGATCCAATTTCCCGTTCTCTTCAATCGCTATCGATTCAAAAAAATTCTCCAACTTCCTATCAAAAAACATTACATTGATATCTTGTGCTTTCATATCCTTCTGCACAACCATAACACGCAGTGCGTTGAGAATATGCTCGGAATGTGTTTCGATAAAGACTTGCACGCCACAATTGGATACAAGACCAAGAAACTTGGTTATCATTGACTGAGCTGACGGGTGGAGATGGGCCTCAGGATTTTCCACAATAAGAATAGTTCCCTTTCGGGCAGTAAGACCTGCTATAAGGATAGGAAGAGCATAGCTGTAACCAAAGCCCACATTGGTCGGTTTGAACACGGCCTTTCCTCCCTTCTGTACCGTACTGATACCTAACGCATATATATTGGCTTCCTCAATATAACTTACTGTAGCCGCAGATGCTCCGAACATTTTCGTCAACCAGAAATTCAGCACATCATTGACAGTAGGTGACAGTTCGTCTTCGTCAATATCCTGAAAGATATCATACATCCCTTCTATGATGCTATCATCTACTCTGTCATACTGCCGCTCATGAAGCATTTGTATAGTATGCTCACCTCGTTTGTCAATCCATTCATCTGATGATGGAGCGAAACTTAGTTTGGGGCCGATGCGTTCAGCAGAAATATAGACTATATCCTGGAAGGGCATTTTCAATTTGCCTCTTTGGCCAATATCTGGAACAAGGTCATAAAATATAGTGAATTCATCAACATCAACAGAAATTTGCAACCTTCCTGTACTATCAAACCTATGAATGTCAAGGGTCTGCTTATTGTCCTTCACCACACCTAAAGTATAGGTATAATACTCATCCTTTTCTTGGAATCCAATGCGAATAGGCTTGGTTACACTGGCATCTACATGCTTCACATCGGATGCGTTTCCCAAATCCACGAAACTACCCGACAGGAATATCTGACGCGAAGATCGGCTTCTGAGCAAAGTCTGCTTGAACAGCAAAAGGGGCTGTAGTACAGTGGATTTACCACGTCCATTGACACCAGTAAGTAGATTGATGCTTTTCAAATTGGAAAATTTTGTTTCCTTCCCGAAAAGCTTGAAATTATCTAATAACAGTTCGTCTATCATACCACATTGAATATTTGTTTGGCCAAATTAAATCTTGTAGTCACCTTGGATGGTGAGCCAGTAGAGTTTCTAACGGCATCCAGATATTCAGGATCTTTTAGCAAGGTATGGAATGACTGGCGCATTAGATTGTTATCGATGGTCTGACCATATTCCACTTTCTTATAAAAAACATAGTAGATGGTCTCCATGACCGCAATGTTTATCCTGCCCCTTGTATAGTCTGAAGGGATTCGGAAATTGGATGTACCGTATATTCGCAGGGTTTGCTCCATGATTTTCAGGAAACTTTTTTTCATGTCCTCCACCTCTACAAAACTCAACTTATTGATTCTACGCATGGCTCGTTCCAGAAAGTCATCCATGGAGCGAGTATAAGCTTTCTTATAGTCAAGAAGAGTAAAAGCCATACATCTTAAAGCCGCTTCCCTGTCTTTCATTCGCTTAGGTGATATTCCACCGTCTATTGCTCTCTTGTAGACAGACTCGCCTGATAACTCTTTCAAAAGCCGGGTGGAATGACCTATAAAAATACAGTTACGTATTTCTTGACGCTCCAATTTGGTGCCACCAGTGTTGATACGGTTGAAGATATCATATACGATTGACATTGGGGTGTCTTTCGAGATGACATAAAACAACAATTGCTTGTCTTCCACTCTTGTTATAAGATTAGAAAGTTTTTCATCCTTCCGCATCTCTGAACAAGAGTATCCGTTCACTTTGTTAAGTGCATTCAGCCCAGTAAGCCTGAAACCATCACTCAAAAAATCTCTCAGAGCCAGTGTCCGCTGTAGTCCATCCACCACAATCAACCGTCCTTGGGCATCTTTCTTCATATAGAAAGCCGGAATGGGTATTTCCAGCATGGTAGACTCTATCAGCTGACTTTTCTGTTCAATAGTCCAAACCTCATTGCGCTGGAAGTCCGGATTAATCACTATTTTTCCGCCATTTACCTTTCGAATATACTCAAATACCGAGAACTTATCGTCTTTGATGTCGATGGAATCCTCTATATCGATAGGATATATCCCGTCCTTGGCATCTTCATCATACTCTATTTCTCCATCGTTAAGGACATACTTGCCATTTTCGACACGGATTATTCCAAGTCGTTCCATCCAAGCAACACGCACCCTTGAATCTTGCTCAGAAGAAATATACGAAAGTTTGACTATTAAATCCGAGATACTAATACCAACCTTGCCAATAGCTTTGATTATTGCTTCGATGGGAGCCGATGATTCTACCCATTTCCAGAACGCATTTCTTGCCTCTTCCTGCTCGTTTGATGCCATCATCAAGAAAGTTGCAGTCACAGAGTATTCTTCGTTTTTTAGGACAACAGCTTTCGCTTCCGTCCAGAAAAAGGCGTAACTGTCACCTTCCCAATCTTCAGGTCTTGAACCGCCCATCTTTTGCAAAGTCTTCAATAAGCGGTCGACATCAGGTATGTATGGCAAATGGTCTGTCATATCTTCGTTAGTTAATCATTCTGCAAAATTACGACTTATTCTGCGTTCTGAAGGGCCTACGACCAACTTTTAACACTAATTTGAAATTTTAATAAACTTATGGCAAGCAATGGATGTCTGTTGGAAGAGGTAAGATGTTAGATATGATAAACACCTTCGAGCGGACAAATGTTGTGGCAGTCGAGGATGACCTTGCCCTTGAGTTTGTCCCAGTTCTCCTTGATTTGATTGTGCTTAACCATAATGACTACCATATCGACATCGGCGAGGAGCTCGTCGAAATTGTGGTACAGATTCTGAACAATGTCTTCCTGGATGAAAGGTTCATAAACCTTAAGAGGACGGACGAGGGGGAGGCGAGGGTCAAGGGGCGAGTGTCTAGAGATGATTGTCCAGATTCTATTTATCAAGAATTGGAGAATTTGAGAATTGTTTGTGTCCTAACCTGGCTTTTTCTCTAATTCGCTAATTCTTGACCTTTTTTATTTTTCTTTAATCTTGATTCCGAACATCTCTTCTGCGATGTCGATCATAACATCGCGGGAATGGACCTTGTAGTGTAGCTCCTCGATGATCTTCTTAAGTTCTTCGGGATCATCCGGAAGGTTTTCTAGTGGTTTGTATTCTTTCATTAAGAAGATGGAAAATTGTAGAGGGTAGATGGAAGAGGGAAGATACTCCGAGACTATCCTTGAGAATTATTAATCTTGTTTCGGTTTTTCTATTTGCTGTACAAGACTGCGCAAATAA
>JAEEGL011883657.1_pt1 | contig 11345 bp, 7 predicted proteins | sample 9134231 | NCBI WGS metagenome assembly JAEEGL01 (sample SAMN16246548, study PRJNA631951) | gut metagenome | biome: gut microbiome; feature: rumen; material: fiber-attached | host: Bos | place: Iran: Karaj | collected 2018-10
AATCAATAATACTCTGTCGAAAGAAACCTTGCTTCCTTCTTCTTCATGCAGTCTGTTGACGAAGATCTGCTGACCCTTCTCAACTTTGAACTGTTGTCCTGCGATTTCTACTATTGCGTACATTTCTCGATATCTTTAAATTAGATACTGTCTCTCTTTTTTTTCGGACTGCAAAAATACACATTTTTTCAATCGGTCAAGATTTTCTTTTCTTTTTTCTCATTAATTTTCTCAAAATTCTCTCAGATTGACTCATAACAATCAGATTGACAGCTTTCTGCGGATGTGCATTAATTCATCAAAAAGGTTGGAAACTGGCAGAAATCCCCCTTTTCAGACCTCTTTTCGGGGTGTTTTGGGTCTTTTTTCTCCTCCAAAAATGTCCAACTTTGCTTCAAGTGGACCATCGTCTCATAAAAATGTGTACCTTTGCCACGGCTTTTGCCTCGATATTAATACCTTTATTAATTAATCGATGAACGAAAACGAGCTTAACGTCCTGATTGGTAAAATGAAGGGGGGCGACCGGGAGTCTTTCAACCAGATCTTCCGCCGCTATTACCCGCCTTTGTTGCGTTTCTGCGTCCGCTATGTCGGCGACACCGACACAGCTGCTGAGATTGTTCAGGACCTGTTCGTCAAGTTGTGGTCGGGTCGCGAGAAGATGAACTTCACCACGGGTTTCGAGCCTTATATGCTGAGGTCAGTCCGCAATGCCGCCCTCACTTATATTAATAAGGAGCGCTCGCATGCCGAGGCCAACGAGAGGGTCTTCGGCGGTGGCAGCGAGTCGGACGAAAACGATCCGTCGGAGACGTTGCAGTCCAACAACCTGGAAGCCTCCTACCAGCAGGTGCTGGCCAGCATGCCCGAGAAACGCCGCGAAGTCTTCCTCGCCAGCCGTTTCGAAGGACTGAAATACAACGAGATCGCAGAAAAGCTCGGTGTTTCGCAAAAGACCGTCGAAGCCCACATGAGCGCCGCCATCAAGCAACTTAGGGAAGGACTCAAAGAGTATCTCTAACCCGACAGCGGCTCCGCGCCCCTCTGATCGAATGGGGAATTGGGGGGGGTGAAGGGCCGCTTGTTAAAAACAAAATCCTTAATAAAAATTTTTTGAAAAATTTCACTTTTTGACTAAGGGTAAAACAAAAGTTGTTAGTCTTAAAGTTGAATCGATGAGATAAAAACGAATAAAATGTACTCGGAAAACCACAAATATGATGCTTTGATCAAGCGCTATCTCGACGAGCAATGCTCGGCCGAGGAAGCCCTTGAACTGCTTTCGTGGGTGGCCGAGTCGGAAGACAATCGTTTGTATTTCCGGTCGATGAAAGATGAGCACGACGTGTGGAGTCTCACCGACTTCGCCATGCCTGAGCTCGACGAGGTGGATGTGGAATCTGCCCTCAGCGCCGTCAACGCGAAGATCGACGCCCTCGACGATGAAACGGAGACCAACGTGGTCCAGATGCCTTGGCTGCGTCGTAACTACAGATACGTCGCTGGCGTGGCCGCCGCCCTCGTCGTGGCCCTGTTCATCGGCTTCCTTGTGAAGAACAATCCGTTCAACTCCACCGTCACCTACGCCTACAACGGCCAAAACGAGTCGGAGTATGTCATGCCCGATGGCACCTCGGTCAGCTTCAATAGCGAAAGCACCATCAGCCATCCTAAGAGCTTTGATGCGGACCAACGCACGGCCAGCTTTGAAGGCTCGGCCTACTTTGATGTCACCAAAGACGATGCCCATCCCTTCGTGCTCCATTGCGGCAGCATGGATGTCGAAGTGTTAGGAACGACCTTCCTCGTCAATACCGACAAAGAGAACCAACGCTATACCGTCGACCTCTACAGCGGCAAGGTGAGGATGACCGCCTTTGACAAAAAAGGCAACACCCTCTCGCAAGTGGAGATCAACCCCGGCGAGCGCGGCGTGTGGGATGCCTCGCTGAGCGAACTCACGATGCTGAACTATTCCGAGGTGAAGAAAGATGAACTCAATACCAACCACGTCCTCGTGTTCAACGACGAGAAGCTGTCGAAGATCGTCGAAGCCGTGGAATACATCTACGAGGTTGAAATCGACCTCGGCGAATCCTGCGCCTCCAAGACCCTCACCGTCCGTATCGACGATGAAGAGACCATCGACGACGTGCTCGAAACCATCGCCCTGGCATCCGAAGTGACGGTCACCAAGGACGGCGAGACCTATCTGATTCGCTGATTCTAATCCCTTTTCTACAGCCAATTTTTCAACTAAATGAGAGTACTCTCATTTTTTTGTCGTATCTTAGCGGCCTGTTTTGAATGGAATTGGATATGAAATACCCTAAACTCATCATAACCCTCCTGTTGTTTTTGGCCGTGACCCTGTCGCAACGCGCGATGGCGCAAACGTTCAACCCACTGATTTCGTTTACGGTAGAGTCGTGCACCTTGGACAAAGCACTCGAGAAACTCTTTGTCGACTACGAGCTGAACGTGGCCTTCAGCAAGGCGGAACTGAGCAAGATCCGCATCGAGAGCTACACCTGCTCCTACAAGTCGGTGGAAGAGGTGCTGGCCGACCTGCTGAAAGGCACCGACTACGGCTTCAAGAAGATAGGAAAGCAATATGTGATTAGGAAAAACCAACAGCTCGTCAACGAGACCGATGCCACCGTTACACCGCCAGCCGACCAGCATGTAGAGGTCGTTAAGCCTAAGACGGACAGCGTCGTCCCCAAGGCTGGCGAGGTCATCCGCATCTACGACACCGTGCAGGTCATAAAGACCGTGATGCGCTACGACACCGTGGTCAAGGTGCAACGTGAGGTGAAGACCGACACGGTGTATACCGTGAAATACCAAGGATGGCAGATCCCTTGGCCCAAGTTCCGCAACAACGGCTGGTTTGTCACTCCCTCGGTCACCTTGAGTTCGGCCAGCTTCAAACACGAAGGCGGTCTGCCGGAGCCCGAGAACGGCTCGGTCGACGTCACTCCAAGCCACGCTTACGCCGTCGGCCTCGACGGTGGCTACAAACACAACCGCCTCAGCGTGGGCATGAACTTATCGTACCGCTCGGTACGCTACCGTTTCCTGCTCGAACAGACCACATTCGACGGTGACTACTATGTCAACGACACCTTGGACACCTATTACATCGTCCATCCTGCTGGCGACACCACCTACCAATACCTTCTCGACTCGACCTATGTGCCGCTGACCACGACCCACTACGCCTATCGCGATGTCAATAGGCTGGACTACCTGAGCGTGGGCCTCTTTGGCGCTTTCGATTTCGTTAAGATGGAGCATTTCAGGGCCTTCGTCAAGGCGGGTGTCTCGGTCGATTTCTTACTCGGCTATGCAGGCTCACTCAACGCCACCGAGCCGCCCTTCCATACCCCCGTCGCCAAAGAGCAGGTGGAGCCTATGCGTATCTCCTACTATGGCGGTCTGGGCGCGGCCTTCAAGGTGGCCGACCGCATCGAGCTAGTGCCCGAGGTGCATTACCGTGTCACCAACGGGTCGTTGTATCGCGCCGAAGCGCCCTTCGACATGAGGATGCGGATGTGGGACTTCCGCTTGGGCCTGACCTATTATTTCTAAGCCATGAAACTGCTCCAATACATAAGGCATCTCCTGCTGCTGCTTCTACTGGCGCCTTGTGTGCTGGTGGAGGCGCAGCATTATGTGCCCGTCAACGGCGAGGTCGACACCCTGCTGGTGTTACCGAGGCTGGGTGGCGATTCGGTGTATTGGGTGAATGAGTCGTTGACCATCCAAAACGGCGGCACCCTGCGCATGGAAGGCGGAGTGAAGGTCTATTTCGGACAGTCGGCCTACCTGCGCGTCGACGGAGGCAACCTCTTGCTCGAAGGTAGCCGCACCGACTCGATCTATCTGCTCTGCTACGAGTTCTCGCACGATTGGGCCGGTCTTCAGCTGAAGAATATCGCCGATGACGACACGGTAAGGATGGCCTACGTCGAAGTGGTGGGCGCCCTGACCGCCATCAATGCCTCCACGAGCCGCAACGTGAGCGTCAGGCATTGCGCTTTCAACAATTACTACGCTGGCAAGGGCATGGAACTCATCGACTGTCACAACTTCTTGGTCGACAGCTGCTTCTTCTTCCAATGCGTGTCGGGCATCGAGCTGAAGGCACGTGCCGGCGACAGCGAAGACAACGTCTTCTCGCACAACATCTTCGACCAAGGCCAAATCAACATCGAGCTCTCCAATGTGGCCTACGGATTTAAGTGTAACCGTAACCATATCACAGCCAACTGTTTCCAAGGCGCCGCCACCGCCGTCAGCTTCGAGACGGTGGGCGGCGTGTCGGACCGTGAAGCCACCAACTACATCGAGGACAACCTAATCTCCAGTGAGTTGCCCGAGGGCGGCTCCAATTATTCGTCGTTCGGCATCAAGGCGGCCATGGACTCTATCGTCATCCGCAACAATGTGTTTTGGAGCAACGACGAGGCCATCAGGATGATGCGGGTGTGCCATCTGGTCGTTGAAGGCAATACCTTCTACGACAACGAATTGACGATCACCAACCTGATGGAGGCGGGCTCGGTAACCTTTGTGGGCAACACCGTCAGCGAGGCGAAGAAACGGATCGTGAGCTTCCCTTCGGCACTGTCGCGGATGAACGGCAACAACTTCATGCACTATAAGAAAGACGTCATCTTGTTTGCCAACGTGACGACCGACGATATCGACATGCGAGGCAACTACTGGGATGCCGCTTCGACGGACGAAATAGAATCCGTCATCCTCGACCATCACGATACACCTGCCTTGGGCGAGATCGTTTACGAAAACTACCTGCCTGTGTGCGACACCACCGTCCCCATTGCGCCTCCTTTCATGGTGAAGAAACAGTTTGTGAACAACCGTTGGCTCATCTCATGGGATGAGAATCAGGAACAAGACATCGACCATTATGTTTTGTGCTACGGCAACTTCGATTACTACAAGTTTGCCAATCGCATTGATGATATCACTGACAATTCCTATGTCTTGACGCCGCAGCAGGCCGAGAATGTGGCTGTCGTGGCTTGCGACCGGGCCTTCAACGCCGATGTGTATGCCTCGGCAGGGCAGAGCGCCTATGCCTTTGCCACCTACTATCCCTACGCAGGTGCCGACGCCTATCTGTGCGCCCCGCAGACTGGCTACACCCTCAGCGACGCCAACATCCCTTACACCTACAACGGCTTCGTGTGGCAGACCTCTGGCACAGGAGTGTTTTCCGACTCCCTGTCGCTCAGGCCGGTCTATTATCCTTCCGCCGAGGATTTCGAAGCAGGCGAGGTGACCCTCACCTTGCGCGTGAGCAGCAACGGCACCTACAAGACCGACTCTAAACTGCTGCAGCTCCACCAGGCCTTGGGTGTGACGGCAGGCGACGACGGCTTCAGCGGTCTCGACCGTCCTCTGGTGCTCGACCAGGCCGAAGCCCAAAACTACGATTCGATTCGTTGGAGCACGATGGGTGACGGCCGCTTCGACGACCCGTTGGCACTGCACACAGTCTATTATCCTGGCACGCTCGACAAGGAACAAGGCTTCGTTGAGTTGGTGCTCGAGGCTTGGTCATTCTGCGGTCATGCTTCCGATATGGTCCGCTTCGAGTTGTTCAAGGACTATTCTCTGGAAGGCAAGACCTGGTGCAATGCACAGCCGCGCCCCAACACCCAGGTGATTGCCGCTGCGCTGAGCGACGACAATCCTTTCGTGTCGGGCTTCTATCGCACGGTCTCCGACAGCACGGGATCCTTCAGATTCGACGCCTTGCTTCCCGACACCTACGTCTTGTATGCCTTCCCCGACACGCTGGATGCCAATGCTGGCGCTTGCTATTACCTCGGCGACCTGCAATGGAACGAGTCGAACATGATCGAGGTGGACGGCGACGTCTATGATGTCGACATCGCATTGCCCACACGAGAACAGGGCTTCAACACGGGCTATGGCAGCATCAGCGGTGTGTTCGACTATCCCAACGACCCCTTCAAGGCCCGCGACTTCTATTGCCATCCGTGGCTTCGCGATGGCGGGGATGTGGAGTATTGCTCTGGCGGCCTGTCGAATGTCGGCGTGCTGCTGCTCAACGCCACCAAACAGAGGATCCTCGGCTTCGCGCTTACCGATCCAGCTGGTAGGTTCAGCTTCCACCAGCTGCCTTTCGGCACCTATCACCTGATGGCCGACCTGCCGCGTTATGGTCGTGGGATGTGTGAGGAGATCACGCTCTCGGGCGAACAGCCTTCGGTGAGCGGGTTGCATCTCTTCGTCAGCCAAGAAGGCAGGGTAGGGATGAGGTATCCGAACAATGGCAACCCGGCCGCCGAGCTCTTGGTGTATCCCAATCCCGCCGACGAAAAGGTCATTGTGGGTGGATTGAAAGCCAACGAGGAATATAAGGTGCTTGTCTTGAATAGCTTAGGGATGACGGTGATTCCCGAGATCAAAATAAGTTCCAACCTGTTGGGCGAGCTTCCGATAGCGGTCGACGGTCTTCGCTCGGGAATGTATTTCGTGCAAGTATTAGGTTCGTCGACTTCCATGACAGCAAAATTTGTGAAACAATGAAAGGGCGGGTGATGAAACAGATAATGAGGATGATGGCAGTGCTTGCCTTTGTGCTGATGGGGTCGCGACTGGCCATAGGTCAAGTCTTGGTTTATGGCGAAGTGAACGAACAGGATTATTTTACGCCGATTGAAAACGCCACAGTGACTTTCTCTGGCATCGACATTACGGGTGACACTGTGGTGTATCAGCTTGTCACGGATTCCATTGGCTATTTTGCCGACAGTATCAACGCCGGCATTTATCGTGTCTGGGCTTCAGCTGAAGGCTATGAGCCAGATTATCAGCCTGACTCTTTGGAGATTGTTGAAGGAGAGTATTTTTTTGGACTTTATTTTGTCCTTTATGAGATTTACTACCCAGTGAGTTATGTGGCGGCACGACAGTTTACCAACGACCTGGTGCGCATCAGCTGGTCGATGCACGACCCCTTGCTGGAGGAGGACTTCGAGACTGGCGACTTCAGCCGCTTCCCATGGAACAACACCCTGAGCGATTATCCTTGGACTCTCGACACGTTGGATGCTTACGAGGGTGATTACTGCATGAGGTCGACCTGCCAAGGCATAGGCGACGGCCTCTCTCGAATCGAGGTGTCGGTGTATGTGCCTTTCGAAGGGCAGATGAGCTTCTATAGCAAGATTTCGTCGGAGAGCCCGTGGGACATGGGCCGTTTCTATCTCGACGGCGTGAAGAAAATGGAGTGCTCAGGCGAGGAGGGATGGACCGAGCATCGTTACGACATTACCGTGGGCGAGCATGTGTTTCACTGGGACTACGCCAAAGACGCTTCCACCGATGTGGGCGACGACTGCTTCTATGTGGACTGTATCCGCTTCTATGTGGAGGACAGCGCCAAGATGACGCGCTCGTTCCAATACTACGACCTCTATCGCAGCCGCTTCGAAGAAGAGCCCGTGATGATGGCCTCGCATCTCACCGACACGGTGTTTATGGATATGAATTGGAGCAGCCTTCCTTGGGGTCAATACCGTTGGGGCGTGAGCGCCTATTACGAAGGCAACCGAGGCTATTCCGACACCATCTGGTCGGCTTATTTGGATAAGGATATGACCACGACGTTGGAGATCTTGGCTACCACCAATGTGGGACTGTCGCCCGCAGGAGCCACGGTGTCGCTTTCTGCGCACAGCGGTCAAGGCCACGACTATCAGGCTACCTTGGATGCCAACGGCCACGTGGTGATGACTAACGTCTATCGCGACACCTACGACCTCCGTGTCCATCTCGACGGATTTGTGGACTTTGTTTCTGACTCGGCGTTGTCCATTTTCGAACCGGCACAGGTTGAGATAGAGTTGTTGGAGGCAACCAACAGCATCGATAGTCTCTATGTGTCTTCAACAGGATGGGCGATATGGTCGTTGGAACAGAACCGTGACTTGCAGTATTTCGAGATCATGCTGAATGGGGAAACGGTGGGCACTACGACGGCCACCACCTTCCAATTCGATGTCAGCGCACTGAATGAGGGCGACACCTGCACGGCGCAGGTGAGGCCGGTGTATCTCTCTGACACCTGTGAATGGCGTTCCTGCTCATGGGTAAATCGTCCTTGCTCTGATTTTGCAGGTCCCACGGCCTTGACATGGATGCTGCATGGAGAGGTGCTCGAGCTTTCGTGGGAGTATCCCGAAGGCGACTTCGTGGGTGCCATGCTAATGCGCGATGGTGTTTTCCTCGCTTTTGCCGAGGGCAACACCTTCGTTGACGAGACCGTTCAGCTGCACGGCGAGGTGGAATATTGCCTTCGCCTCATCTATGATGGCCCGACCGACGGCACCTACTATTCCATGTCGTGCGAACAATGCACCGTGGCGGTATTCCCCGCCTATTGCGACCCGCCTGCGAAGCTGGATGGAACGACCTATTATGAAGACGATGACGACTACGGCGCCTTGATTTCGTGGGGCGAACGTCCCGAGCCGGTCAACCAGTGGCTCTCCTACGACGACGGTGTCTTCAAACGCTCGTTGGGTGGCGAGGAGCCTCGCATCTTCTGGGCTATCCGCTTCGAAGCCGACGACCTTGCCGACTATGTGGGGACGGTCCTACGCAAGGTGTCGATTTACGACGCGGGCGCAGGCACCTACCAACTGTGGATCTACGTGGGTGGCGACACGGCCCCGCGCACCTTGGTCCGCTCCCAGAACATGGCCTTGACCAACACTCAGGCTTGGCATGAGGAGACCATCAGCCCGGCTTACGAGATTCCCGAAAACGAGCCGCTTTGGATTGTCGTCGGACAACAAGGCCTGTCGCGACCGGCAGCCGCCTGTCTTGACATGGGCGATGCCAACGGACGTTGGGTGTCGCTGGATGGCGAGACCTGGACCGACATGCACACCTTCAACATGCACTACACTTGGATGCTGCGTGCCTTCGTCACCAACCAAGCGGGGCGCTCGGCGGAGTTGGGCAGAGACGGCTACACTTTGCAACAATACAACCTATATCGCTCGTTCGACAATACGGATTACGAGCTGGCGGCATCCATTCCCGCCGTGGAGGGGCAACTGTATTACGAATACCACGACAACCTCTCTGAAGAGAGCTACGACAATGTCTACTATCGCCTCACGGCCTACTATGTAGCCGACAACGGTGAGACCTGTGAGTCGGACTATGCCGCCACCTTGAACGATCCCGAACAGAATTACATCTCCATTGACCTTACCTCGACCGAAGAGAATCTTGAATCCTCACTCAAGCTCTATCCCAATCCTACCAACGGGTTTGTCACCATCGAGTTGGAGGCCATGCAAAAGGTGATGGTTTACAATGCCTTGGGACAGGTCTTGCTCAGCAAAGAGGCCAATGGTGATGCTTTGCAGCTGGATTTGTCGGGGTTGGGGAATGGTTTGTTCTGGGTTAAGGTAATGACGCAAAACGGGACGGTGGTTAGGCCTTTAGTCATTTCAAAGTAAGCTATGAAAAAAAGTGTTATAGGCATAGTATTACTATTATCAATGCTTGCTTTGAACGGGAAAACTACTGCTCAATCAAGGCTATCTTTATGTTACAGGCTAGATGTAATTCCACAAGTAGATTGTTATTACAATTCTTTGGATAGTGTTCTCCAGACTCGTTTAGAAGACGATTATCTTTTCCGTCTTACAGTCATGCCATCATTTGATCCAGAATATGTATTACAAATAGAATCAGTTGATGAGCAGTATTACTTAAAGGTAATCTCGTTGGACAAAAATCTATGGTATGCAAAAGACGCAGCGGACATCAATATAGATGAATGCACCGTTGCGTTGGAAATGGAGCTTGCTGAACAAGTGTTGTATTTAGGCAGGCAATTCGTTGATAACAAAATAGATAGTGTTTCCGTAGGAGGTGTTGTTGATGGTGTTTTGTATCAATTTGAGATAAACGAAAACGGGGCGATTTCTTGTGGGCAAATCCGTGAGCCAGTTTCTGATAGTCCCTTGGGCCGCTTTTGTTTGTTTTGTACTCATTTAAAGGATTTGTGCTTGACTGAAAACAAATTCCAAGACCCATAAAAGATTGTTGTTTTGCCCCATAAACATAATACAATACTGCCATGAAAAAGATTCTAATAGCTTGTCTGTTAAGTATTTTGCTTAGTTCATGTGCAAATCCTAGGCTGACAGAGAAGCATTATAACGAAAACAGGGAGTGCTCTCTTCAACTACTGCTGGAGAGTTCTGTGGACACAGTATATAGAGGCCTGTCCGAAAAGGTTTTGAAGGTATCTCTCATCAATACAAGTCGCAAACCGTATTATATTAGGGAACCATTTGTTTCGCAATACCATAATATTGATTTTCATGAAAAGACTTCTATCAAAGTTGAATACCAACATGGAGATTGCTCTAAGTGGTTTGTCAAAGGAAGTGAGGAAATCATCAAACGCGTACCTGGAAAATACATGTATCTAACCCACAAAAAGCCGTATATCGTTTGTTTCTCTCCTTGTTTTGACGAATTATTTAGTTATTGTGGACGTGTTGTCGAAAAAAAAGGAGCCTACCAACTGCGGACATATTATGTGTTAGGAACCGACACCATTTACTCGAACTCCGTGTCTTTGTATTATGTGGATGATGCTGAATAATTGAGGCGTCTTATTCGGTCGAAAATCACTATCTTTGCCGCTTCAAAACGGCCACGATGATTTCAATCCAAAACCTGAGCATGCACTTTACTGGTGAGGACCTCTTCACCGATATTTCCTTTTTGATTCGCGAGAAGGATCGCATCGGCTTGGTCGGCAAGAATGGCGCAGGCAAGACCACGCTATTGAGGCTCATCTGCGGATTGGAACAGCCTTCAAAGGGCGATATCATCATACCACAGGGCGTTACCATTGGCTATCTGCCCCAGGAGAAGAACGTAAACAGCACAAAAACCGTTTTGGACGAAGCGCTATCTGCCTTCGACGAATACCATCAGTTGGAACGCGATGTGGAACGCCTGCAACAGGAACTGGCCGAACGCACTGACTACGAAAGCCCGCAATACGAGAAACTTATCGTCAAGCTGAACAATCTGAACGACCGTCTGGCCTTGCTCGGTGGCAACTCCATCGAAGGCGAGGCGGAGAGGATTCTGGTCGGCTTGGGCTTCAGCCACGACGACATGCTGCGCCCCATGCGCGAGTTCAGCAACGGCTGGCAGATGCGCGTGGAACTGGCCAAGATCCTGTTGAAGAAACCTAACCTGCTCCTTCTCGACGAGCCTACCAACCACTTAGACAT
>JAEEGL012037031.1_pt1 | contig 11345 bp, 8 predicted proteins | sample 9134231 | NCBI WGS metagenome assembly JAEEGL01 (sample SAMN16246548, study PRJNA631951) | gut metagenome | biome: gut microbiome; feature: rumen; material: fiber-attached | host: Bos | place: Iran: Karaj | collected 2018-10
ACGGTCATCGGTCACTACTGGCTTGCCGACGACCGGGCCTTGCGCAACGTCGTAGACATCGGGCTCGACAGCGTCACCCTCGTTCCCTGCATGATGTGTACGCTGCTCTGTATGCTGCAAGATCGGCGACGCCCGTTGTGGCTCGTTGTTGTAGCAATGGTTCCTGTCGCTGTGGCTGTCGTTGTGCTGGGTATCGTCATGCACAGCGAGCTTTACGAGCCCGTGATGCAGGGCTATCTGCTCATCGTGGCCGTCGCCTTTATCGTCTATATGGTGCTTGCAGTGCGCCAGTATGGCCAGTGGCTGAAAGACAACTATGCCGACTTGGAGCACAAGGAGGTGTGGCAGAGCCTGGTGCTGCTGGCGGTCATCCTGCTCATTTTCGTCGCCTACAAGACCAACTTTGGCGGCATGTTATTTGAGTATGTCGTGCAGCTTAATACATTGATAATCATTGTATTCCTCGTTTGGCGTGTAGAAACACTTCAGGAGCTTGCTCCTGTAGCCGAGCCGGAAGCCAGCACGTCAGACCTTGCTTTCATCGGCGGTCTGCTGAAGCAGCATTGCGAGGAGCCGTGTCTCTATCTGCAGCATGACCTGACACTCGTGCAGCTGGCTACCACCCTGGGCACCAACCGCACTTACCTCAGTTCTTACTTCATGAAGTCGGGCACAACCTACAATGCCTATATCAACCTCTTGCGCATTGAGCATTTCGAACGGCTCTACATGAAATCCCTCTCCCTGCCGCGCTCCGTCACTGCCCAGCAGCTTGCCCAGGAGAGCGGCTTCCGCAGCTACAGCACTTTCAGTGCCGCCTTCAAGAAGCACAGGGGAATGACCGTAGCCGAGTGGATGAACTCAACGAAAACTCAACCAAAGTAAATCATAAAAGACCATTTTGCAATGAATAAAAGACTCTTTTCAATCGTATCAATCCTGTTGGCGGCAACCACGTCCTGCTATGCCCACGAATACACGCTGGCCGAGGCCAACATCATCATCATGATACTCATCATCGTCGTGATAGCGCTCGCCGTTTGTGGCGGCTTTGCGCTTTATCATAATAAGGTTATCAGTCAGCGCAACGAGCAGATGCAGCGTATTCTCACGGTTCTGAATGAATACAGGGAACTGGTGGGCGACGAGGTGCTGTCGCTCGACGAGCAGGAAGCGGCCTTGAAGAAACAGCTGCAGAATTCGAAGCAAGCCACGGTGGCCAAGCGTGACGAGAAGCAGAGTTTCTCTGTCATGATGGATGCCCGCGTTAACAAGGAGAAGCCCTTCACCGATCCTGACTTCGACCACGACGCGCTGGTCAGGTTTATGGGTGTCAGCGACGAGACGTTCTGCCAGCTGGTGCCGCGCTACAAGGAGGCAGGCAGAACGCTCGACTATATCAATTCCCTGCGGGCTGAATACGCTGCGAAGCTACTCATGGACCGCGCAGACTACCCCGCAGAGGACATTGCCCGCATGTGCGGCTTCCGAGATACGGCAGCATACAACAGTGCCTTCAAATTCGCCTTCGGCATCACACCAGCAGAATACTTGACCGGTATGGGCAGGATGTTCAAGAAGAATGTAAAGGGCAAAGTTGTAAGTGAGTAGGTGTCGGGTGCAGACTGAAGAATGAGCAAATCGCTGCTTTTTTTGAAAAAAAGTGGCGATTTGTTTGCTCGTTTCATCGGAAATGTGTAATTTTGCAGCCGTCAAAACAAAAAAACAGAGCATAAATGAAACATCTGAACCTGATTGGTAACCTGTTTATTATTCGACTGCGCAACGTAGCCGGAAGTGACAGGGTATGTATATAATCAGGCATAAGCGAATATGAATTATGACAAGCCTTTCTCACTTCCAAGTGCGAAAGGCTTGTATTTTTAATAAACATAAAAAAGAGAGACAAGATGAGTGACAGATTATTTATTTTCGACACGACACTTCGTGACGGCGAGCAGGTACCCGGCTGCCAGCTCAATACGATTGAGAAGATTCAGGTAGCCAAGGCACTGGAACAGTTGGGTGTTGACGTCATTGAGGCGGGATTCCCCATATCGTCGCCTGGCGACTACAACTCGGTCATCGAGATTTCCAAGGCCGTCACGTGGCCCGCCATCTGTGCGCTGACGCGAGCAGTCGAGAAAGACATCGACATCGCCTTCGAAGCACTGCAGTATGCCAAGCGTAAGCGTATCCATACCGGCATCGGCACCAGTGACGAACACATACAGTATAAGTTCAACTCTACGCGCGAAGAAATAATAGAACGCGCAGTCGCCGCCACCAAGTATGCCAAGAAGTACGTTGAGGATGTGGAGTTCTACTGCGAGGATGCAGGCCGTACAGACAACGAATACCTTGCGCAAGTCGTCGAGGCAGTCATCAAGGCCGGTGCCACGGTAGTCAACATCCCCGACACCACAGGCTACTGCCTGCCGCAGGAGTACTTCGAGAAAATCAAGTACCTCAAGGACCATGTGTCAAACATCGACAAAGCCATCATCTCCACCCATTGTCACAACGACCTGGGTATGGCTACAGCCAACACGTTCAACGGCGTCATGGCCGGTGCTCGGCAGGTCGAAGTCACTATCAACGGCATCGGCGAGCGGGCAGGCAACACCTCTCTCGAGGAGATAGCCATGATACTGAAGTGCCACAAGCAGCTGGGCATTGAGACCAACATCAACACCATGAAGATCTATCCCACGAGCCGCATGGTGTCCAGTCTGATGAACATGCCCGTACAGCCCAACAAGGCCATCGTCGGGCGCAATGCCTTTGCGCACTCCTCAGGCATCCATCAGGACGGCGTGCTGAAGAACGTGCACACCTATGAAATCATTGACCCCAAGGACGTAGGCATCGACGACAACAGCATCCTGCTGACAGCCCGCAGCGGACGAGCAGCACTGAAATACCGCCTGCAGACCAATGGCGTGGAACTCAGCGAGGAGAAACTCGACAAGGTCTATGAGAAGTTCCTGCAGCTGGCCGACCAGAAGAAGGAAGTCAGCGATGCCGACGTGCTCATGCTTGCTGGTGCCGATACGGCCGAGGCACATGCCGTCAGACTCGAGTTCCTGCAGGTCACGACCGGCAAGGGCGTGAGAAGCGTAGCCTCCATCGGCCTTGACATCAGCGGCCAGAAGTTCGAAGCCGCCGCCAGCGGAAATGGTCCTGTCGACGCAGCCATCAAGGCCCTGAAGAAGATTATCATGAAGCAGATGACGCTGAAGGAGTTCACCATCCAGGCCATCTCGAAAGGCTCTGACGACGTGGGTAAGGTGCACATGCAGGTCGAGTATGACGGCCAGCTCTACTACGGCTTCGGCGCCAATACCGACATCGTGACAGCCTCCGTTGAAGCGTACATTGACTGTATCAACAAGTTCAAAGTTCAGAGTTGAGAGTTTAGAGTTTAGAGAAAAGAGAAGTATTGCTATGAATACCTTATTCGATATGATTTGGGACAGGCACGTCGTTCAGAACATCGACGACGGTCCCACACAGCTCTACATAGACCGCATGTATTGTCATGAGGTGACGTCGCCGCAAGCCTTCGACGGCATGAGGCAGCGGGGACTGAAGTGCTTCCGCCCTGACCACATCTTCTGCATGCCTGACCACAACACGCCTACGCACGATCAGGATAAGCCCATCAGCGACCCCGTATCGAAGGCCCAGGTCGATATGCTTGCCAAGAATGCCCGAGACTTCGGACTGACGCACTACGGCATGATGGACCCCTCGAACGGCATCATCCATGTCGTAGGACCGGAGAAGGGCCTCTCGCTGCCTGGCATGACCATCGTCTGTGGCGACTCCCACACGTCGACACACGGCGCCATGGGTGCCGTTGCCTTTGGCATAGGCACCTCAGAGGTCGAGATGGTGCTGGCCTCGCAGTGCATCCTGCAGCAGAAGCCCAAGTCCATGCGCATCACCATTAACGGCACGCTGGGAAAAGGCGTCACGGCCAAGGATGTCGCCCTCTACCTGATGGCACGGCTGACCACATCAGGCGCCACAGGCTACTTCGTGGAATACGCTGGTCCTGTTGTTACCTCGTTGTCTATGGAGGGCCGCCTGACGCTCTGCAACCTCTCTATCGAGATGGGTGCCCGTGGCGGCTTCATCGCCCCTGACGACGTCACCTTTGAGTATCTCAAGGGAAGGGAGTTCGCCCCCAAGGGCGACGACTGGGACAAAGCCGTCGCCTACTGGAGAACGCTGCAGAGCGGCCCCGATGCCGTCTTCGACAAGGAACTGTCGTTCGATGCCGGCGACATCGAGCCACGCATCACCTACGGCACCAATCCCGGCATGGGCATCGGCATCACTGAAGCCATCCCAGCCACAAGCGCTGTCCCCGAAGGCACCTCCCGTTCTCTTCAGTATATGGGCTTCAAACCTGGCGAGCGGCTGCTGGGCAAGACGGTCGACTACGTCTTCCTTGGCGCCTGCACCAACGGCCGCATTGAAGACTTCCGCGCCTTTACCTCCATCGTCAAGGGTCGCAGGAAGGCTCCCGGCACCGTCGCCTGGCTCGTGCCCGGCTCATGGGCCGTGCGCCGACAGATACACGACGAGGGTCTCGACACCATCCTCGAAGCTTCCGGCTTCGAAATCCGCCAGCCAGGCTGCTCTGCCTGTCTCGCCATGAACGACGACAAGGTGCCCGCAGGCAAGCTGGCACTGTCTACCTCGAACCGCAACTTCGAAGGGCGCCAGGGACCAGGTTCCCGCACCATCCTCTGCTCGCCCCTTGTAGCTGCCGCCGCAGCAGTAACCGGAGTAATCACTGACCCACGCGAACTACTATGAAGCAGAAATTCAATATCATCACGTCGACCTGCGTGCCCCTGCCGATGGAGAACATCGACACTGACCAGATCATACCCGCCCGTTTCCTCAAGGCCACCACAAGAGACGATCGCTTCTTTGGCGACAACCTCTTCCGCGACTGGCGCTACAACAGCGACGGCACCCCGGTTGAGGATTTCGTCCTCAACAACCCCCTTTACAGCGGCTGCATCCTCGTGGCAGGCAAGAACTTCGGCTCAGGCTCCTCGCGTGAACATGCTGCCTGGGCCATCGCCGGCTACGGCTTCCGCGTCGTCATCAGCTCATTCTTCGCCGACATCCACAAGAACAACGAACTCAACAACTTCGTCCTGCCTGTCCAGGTCAGCGAGGTTTTCCTGCGCGAACTGTTCAACACCATCCAGAACAACCCGTCAGCCCTTGTCGAGGTCGACCTGCCCAACCAGCGCGTCACGAACAAGGAGACCGGTAGTAGCGAGCACTTCGGTATCAACGCTTATAAGAAGCACTGCCTGATGAACGGCCTCGACGACATTGACTTCCTCGTGGAGAACCAGTCTAAGACAGAAGCTTGGGAACGCGAAGCCCTGCGGCAGCCTTCTGGTTCTTATACCGCCAAGCAGGCCAACGCCTACCAGCGCATACCGCCTTTCGTCGAGATTATGGATTCCACGCTGCGCGACGGCGAGCAGACCAATGGCGTCAGCTTCCTGCCGCACGAGAAACTCGTCATGGCCCGTAAGATGCTGCACGACCTCAATGTAGACCGTATCGAGGTAGCTTCTGCCCGTGTCTCTGAAGGCGAGCGTGAGGCTGTCAGCATGATATGCCGCTACGCCGCCAGCATTAACAGGCTCGACAGGGTCGAGGTGCTCGGCTTTGTCGACGGCGGCAAGAGCGTCGACTGGATAGCCGACTGCGGCGGAAAGGTCATCAACCTGCTGACCAAGGGTTCGCTGAAGCATTGCACCCACCAGCTGCACAAGCGCCCCGAGGAGCACATTGCCGACATTCTTCAGGAGATAGCCTACGCCACTGAGAAAGGTCTCAGCGTCAACATCTACCTCGAGGACTGGTCGAACGGCATGAAGGATTCCCCCGAATACGTTTATCAGGTCATGGATGCCCTCACCACAACACCCGGTGTCTGCCGCTTCATGCTTCCCGATACCCTGGGGGTCATGAATCCCCTGCAGGTCATAGAGTATTTCCGCAAGATGCTCAAGCGCTACCCCGAGGTACACTTCGACTTCCACGCCCATAACGACTACGACCTGGCCGTCTCCAACTCGCTGGCAGCAGTGCTCAGCGGCGCCAAGGGACTGCACGTCACCGTGAATGGGCTAGGGGAGCGATGTGGCAATGCCCCTCTGGCCAGCGTACAGGCCATCCTCAAGGACCAGTTCCACGCCAAGACCAACATCGTCGAGAGCCAGCTGAACGACCTCTCGCGCATGGTCGAAAGCTTCAGCGGCATCACCGTCGCCCCCAACCAGCCCATCGTCGGCGAGAACGTCTTTACCCAGGTGGCAGGTGTCCATGCCGATGGCGACAGCAAGGACAAGCTCTACTACAACGAGCTGATTCCCGAGCGCTTCGGCCGCAAGCGGGAGTATGCCCTGGGCAAGAACTCGGGCCGTGCCAACATCGTCAAGAACCTGGAGGAGCTGGGTCTCGAGCTGACACCCGAGCAGACGCGCCGCGTCACCCAGCGCATCACCGAGCTGGGCGACAAGAAGGAAATTGTCACCCTCGACGACCTGCCCTACATCGTCGCCGACGTCCTGAAGCACGACACGGAGAGCCAGCGGGTCAAGCTTATCAGCTACGTGGTGTCAACAGCCTATGGTCTGCGCCCAGGTGCCAACATCAAGGTCGAGATTAACGGCCAGCAATACGAGGGAAGCTCCGTAGGCGACAGTCAGTATGACGCCTTCGTCAAGGCTCTTCGCTACATCTACAAGAAGTACCTCGACCGCACTTTCCCCATCCTGGCCAACTACCAGGTGTCCATTCCCCCCGGCGGCAGGACTGACGCCCTGGTACAGGCCGTCATCTCCTGGCACTACAAAGACGGCATCCTCCGCACGCGCGGCCTCGATGCCGACCAGACCGAAGCCGCCATCAAGGCCACCTTTAAGATGCTAAACATAGTAGAAAACGACTTAAACGAGAAGATATGAAACTGAACATCGCCATTCTGCCCGGTGACGGCATCGGGCCCGAGATTATGAGGCAGGGCGTCGCCGTGCTCGACGCCATTGCAAAGAAGTGCAACCACACGTTCACCTATGAGGAAGCCCTCGTGGGAGCCACCGCCATGGATGCTGTTGGCGACCCCTATCCCGAGGCCACCCACGACATCTGCATGCGCGCCGACGCCGTGCTCTTCGCCGCCGTAGGCGACCTGAAGTACGACAACGACCCCACTGCCAAGATTCGTCCTGAGACGGGCCTGCTGGCCATGCGTAAGAAGCTGGGTCTCTTTGCCAACATCCGTCCCGTCGCCACCTTCGACTGCCTGCTGCACAAGTCGCCCCTGAAGGAGGAGCTGCTGCGCGGTGCCGACTTCGTAGTCATCCGCGAACTCACCGGCGGCATGTACTTCGGCGAGAAGTACCAGGACAACGACAAGGCTTTCGACACCAACGTCTACACGCGTCCCGAGATAGAGCGCATCCTGAAGGTTGCCTTCGACATGGCCATGACGCGCCGCCGACACCTGACCGTCGTCGACAAGGCAAACGTGCTGGCCAGTTCGCGGCTGTGGCGACAAGTGGCCAAGGAGATGGAGCCGCAGTACCCGGAAGTGACCACCGACTACCTGTTCATCGACAATGCCTCGATGCGCGTGCTGACGGAGCCCACCTTCTTCGACGTCATCGTGACGGAGAACACCTTCGGCGACATCCTCACCGACGAGACCTCGTGCATCACGGGCTCCATGGGTCTGCAGCCCTCGTCGAGCCTGGGCGAGCACACCCCGCTCTTCGAACCCGTCCACGGCTCGTGGCCCCAGGCTGCCGGCCAGAACCTTGCCAACCCCCTGGCGCAGATTCTCTCCGCCGCCATGTTGCTCGAGCACTTTGGCCTGAGCAAGGAGGGTGCCCTCGTTCGCGAAGCAGTCAATGCCTCGTTAGATGCCAATGTGCGCACCCCCGAGATTCAGGTCGAGGGCGGTGCCAAGTACGGAACCAAAGAAGTAGGCGCATGGATAGTCGACTATATAGAGAAGGCCTGAAGGCCAGATGCTGGCTGTTAGCCCTTGGGTGCTGGCTGACGCTGACGCCAGCCTTCTCGCAATCAGCTGCCACCCAGCATCCGTCAGCTGCCAAGCCCAACTGGCGTGACACGCTGACCATACTCAACAAGCAGATTGACGCCTCGTCGTGGTCTACCGACCTTCACCTGCGCAAGGCCGCAGCCAACCTTGAACTCAAGCAGTGGCAATACGCCATCGACGAGTACGCCCTCATTCTTCAGCGCGAGCCACGGAACCCCGCAGCCCTGTTTTATCGGGCCTATGCCAACACCCACCTGCGGCGTTTCGACCTGGCCCGCAACGACCTCAACGACCTGCTGGCCTATATCCCCAGCCATTTCGAGGCCCGTCTCTCGCTGGCCATCCTCCTGCAGCAGGCAGGCAAGCGCCAGGATGCCCTCGACCAGCTGAACCAGACCATCCAGACGCACCCTGACTCCGCCGTGGCTTATGCCGCCCGTGCCAATCTGGAACGGCAGATGAAGCAGGACGATGCCGCCCTCTACGACTGGGAGCAGGCAGAGCGACTGTCGCCCCGCGACCCGACCTACGTGGTGTCGCATGTCGACCTGCTGCTGGTGTTGGAGCGTCGCACTGAGGCCCGCCGCGTGCTTGATGCTGCCGTAGCCCGCGGCATTCCCCGCGGCATGCTCTCCGAATGGTATGGCAAGACCAAGAGGTAGGCGCACCGGGCAGGCGTAAAACGAATAGTGACAAACGAAGAAGCGAACCAATCAAACAGAAAACGTGAAGAAGATAGATTTAAGACACCTGACCAAACGGCAGTTCCTCGTGGCATTCTTCGCCGTGGTGGCGGTGCTGTGGGGCGTAAAGACCCTCTTTCTGACAACCTCCGAAACTGCGGCTGTCCAGGCCATTCCGGCCAGCCTCAACACCCGTGGCCACCACCGCATACTCAGCGTGCCCAACTACAAGGCCGCCTTCCCCGACAGCCAGAGCGTACAGATTGTCGCTGCCAACCGCTGGGGCGTTCGACCTGTACGCAACCGTGCCGATGCCGAGCAGCGCAAGAACGAGCTGGTCTATGTCGGTGAGAGTCCTTACTACCACGTCGACCGCCTCAGCAGCAGCATTCCCTACCTGGTGCCGCGGGCTGCCGTGCTGCTGCAGGACATCGGCCAGGCCTTCTACGACAGTCTCTACGTCAAGGGTGTGCCCCTCAACAAGCTCATCGTCACCAGCGTGTTGCGCAGCATGGACGACGTTGCCAAGCTGCAACGCCACAACCAGAACGCCACCGAGAACTCCTGCCACCTCTACGGTACCACTTTCGACATCTGCTACAACCGCTATCACGCCGTCACGAAGCCCGTCCGCGACGACACTCTCAAGTGGGTGCTCTCAGAGGTGCTGCGCGACAAGCGCCGCGAGGGCCGCTGCTACGTCAAGTACGAGGTCAAGCAGGGCTGCTTCCACATGACGGTCCGGTAGCACCGCGGTAGCCCCCTTGTTTCTTGCAATTTGCCTCTGTCAATAATTTTGGTCCCGTTTAGGTCCTGTGTAGAAAAATTTTTATAAGCGCTTGTTGGGCGCTTGTTGGGCGCTTATTGGGCGCTTATTGGATTTGAATGCTCCGGGCGAAAGGCGTGTTAAGATATTTTGTTTTCCGCACAAAAAAACGTAGGCACCTGGTGTCTGTGCCTACGTGAGAATGTTGTTGTATGTGCGTGTAAATGCTGTCGAATGTACGTATAAATGCTGTCGTACGGGGTTTATTTCTGTGCCACGGCGGTTTCGTCCTTGCCGAAGTACTCCTGCAGCTCTTCGGTGGCCGAGCCTTCGTGGTTGGGCAGGTCGCGGATGATCTGTCCGTGCTCGAGCAGTGCTATGCGGGTCGAGATGTCGACGGTGTGCTGCAGGTTATGGCTCGAGATGAGGATGGTGGCTCCCGTCTGCTGGGCATATTCGCGCAGCAGGTGCTTCAGCACGAGCTGGCTGGTGGGGTCGAGGAAGTTGAAGGGCTCGTCGAGGATGACGGTCTGCGGCTGGCGCAGCAGGGCTGAGATGATGCCAACCTTCATCTTGTTGCCGGCAGAGAGGTTGCGGATGAGCTTCTTCTGCCCGAAGATCTCGCCGTTGGCGAACCGCTCGAACTGCTTGAGTCGTTCGTCGACCTCACTCTGGCTGATGCCTGATATTTTGCCGAGGAAGGCAAAGTACTCCTCGGGTGTGAGGAAGTCGATGAGGAAGCCCTCGTCGATGTAGGCGCCGACGTGCTGTTTCCACGCCTCGCTCTCTGCGGGGTTGATGAGTTCGGCGCTGGCTGCACCGCTGGCGGGTGCCTCCGCGTCGCCGGCCTGAGCCTTGATGCCGTAGAGCACGCGGCCGTCGTCGGCTTTCAGCAGGTCGAGCAGCAGGCGGAACAGGGTGGTCTTGCCCGCGCCGTTGTTGCCTACCAGTCCGAGAATGTCGCCGTCGTTGACGGTAAACGTGTCGATGTTGCAGGCGCACGTCTCGCCGAACTGCTTCTTGAGGTTCTCGATTCTAATCATAGTTGGTTGCTTTTCTTGTTGGTCTAGTATTTCCAGTATTCCCAGTTAGACTAGGCCGCGTCCGTGACACTGCTTGAACTTCTTGCCTGAGCCGCAGGGACAGGGGTCGTTACGGCCGGGGAGCTTGTCCTTGATGATGGGCGTGCGGGGCTGCTGGGCGCGGGTGTCCTGAGCGGCTGCGGCGGCCTGGTTGGGGTCGGTCATCTGCTCCTGGCTGAGGCTCTGCTTAGACTCGGTGTACTGCTGGCGCTGGGTGTGCTGCTCGGGTGCAGCCTCCTGCACCTGTTGCATCTCTGGAATCTGGGCGCGCATGAGTATGCTGACGGAGCGGTTGTTCATGTCGTTGACCATGTTGTCGAAGAGCTTCACACTCTCGAGCTTGAAGATGAGCAGGGGGTCTTTCTGCTCGTAGCTGGCGTTCTGGACGGAATGCTTCAGCTCGTCGAGCTCGCGCAGGTTGACCTTCCAGGCGTCGTCGATGATGTGTAGGAGTATCTGCTTCTCGAACTCTTTCACGACCGACTTGCACTCTGTGTCGTAGGCTTCCTTCAGGTTGCACGCTATGTTGTACATCTTCCGGCCGTCGGTGAGGGGCACGACGATGCGCTCGTACATGGCGCCCTGGTTTTCATAGACCTGCTTGATGACGGGCTGCGCCACTTCCTGGACGTGCTCCATCTTGCGCTTGAAGTTGCCCATGGCGACCTGGAACACTTCCTCTTCCAATTCTTCGTGGTTCT
>JAEEGL012068879.1_pt1 | contig 11345 bp, 1 predicted proteins | sample 9134231 | NCBI WGS metagenome assembly JAEEGL01 (sample SAMN16246548, study PRJNA631951) | gut metagenome | biome: gut microbiome; feature: rumen; material: fiber-attached | host: Bos | place: Iran: Karaj | collected 2018-10
TCATGCATGGCGGCAGTCATCTGCTGACCAACAGCAAGCGGGCCGTTGCCCTCGTAGGTTGTCACCTCCTTATCCTTGAAGAGTGTTGTTGTGGTGGCATCCGTAGCTACGCTGGCACTCAGTTTACCATCCTGTGTCAGGTTCAATGTAAGGAACGACCACTGGTTCTGCGGAACATCGTTCAATGAGGTATAGGTCTGGTCACCTATCTTAACAACCAATTTGTTGTCATCATTCACGCCAACGGTCAGTTTCTGTGTTCCCGTTCCGTGGCTCAGCAGTGTACCTGCGCTCTGTACATTCACCCATGTATCAATACTGAAGTCCTTACCGCAAAGGTTGATGTTAGACTCAGTAGCAGCCGTCTGAGCAGTATTCTGCATAGCCAGTGCCGTTGCGTGGGCCACTGTTGAGCCGTTCAGCACGCCAGTCACACGGAAGTTGGCATCTTTCGTCAGTTCACCGTTGAGGATAGCCTCGTTGAAGAGGACGCTCAGTTCGTCGCCTGCCGACAGAATCCCGTCTGTAGGCTGTGGCTGACCCAGAGGCTTGGGGCGGCTCATATCTTTTACAACCTGTATCTCCTGGCTCACATTGGTAATCTCGCCAGAACCGTAGGTACGGGCAGAGAGGGCGCGGAACTTATAGGTACGGTCGGGGAACACGGTGCTGTTGGTCATGTCGAAGTTCAGATTGATGATGCCGCTCGTGGGCAATACCTCATCGATTGGATTCACGATGTCGCCCTCCGTCATTACATACTTGCGGGCATCGTGCCATGCGGTCTCGCCCACGCCCTGATACTGCACGGCGATGTATTTCAGACCATCGTAGGTCGGGTCATAGCCGCTTACACTCAGCGGCAGCAGGCCCTTCGTCGATGTGTTCACCACCCTGTTGTCGATGCGCAGGGCCACGTCGGTGCTCGATGGCACGAATGTAGCAGAGATATAGACCGTGTCGCCGATGACGTCCCATGTGCTGGCAGGGTCTTTCTGGCACTGCGAAGCCAGCACGATGGCGATGTTCTCGTAGTTCAGGTCGCCATGGTTGTTCTGCTCCAGTTCTAGGTTCATACGTACCGTGCCGCCGGCAGGTACCAGCACGCTGCGGCCAGAACCCAGTTCGTTGCTGTTGATGTCCAGGCCGGCACCGTTCGTGTTCGTTTCGTCGATAACGAAGAGGTCGAAGTAGCAGTCCTCTTCGGTTTCGCTCTCATTGGTCAACAGCAGTGTGTAGTTGGCCATCTTGCCGGCAGGAACGCCGACGAGACGGTTGGCGCCGTTCTCCACAGCAATCTTCGGCATCTCGATCTGTTGTGTGGCTGTGGCTATGATATGTTTGCCGGGCTCGAAGTATTTCGTCCGCTGCTCACCTTCATACGGGCAGGTGGTCTGACCGCCACGGGTCACGAAGATGGCGCCCTTGTTGTCAGGCGCACGGAACACATCGATGCTCAGGGCGTCGTCGTCGCCGACCTCCACAAGCGAGTAGCCTGTGGTCGTGGTAAATACTGAATCCACCGAGTGTTCCCATTCGCTACCGGCTGTTGTCGTGTTTTGCACGCTGATGTCCACGTCCTGTCCGAAGATACTTACGCTAGTGCCAGAGCCAAAGATGAGGCTGGTGTTGAACGTGTTGCTGGTCGTCTCACCCTTGGTTTTCTCGGTCGATACCTCGGAATCGATGAATGTGCCGGAGTCGAAGCTCTGGTTAGAGTCAAGCCACTTGCGTCGGTCGTTGATGGCTTTCACTTTCATCTCCTCGTTGTGGGCCAGATGTTTCTTCCAGGTGAAAACCGACTGGTTGTAATACATCACCATATCGGCGTAATAGCGCTGTGAGCCATTGTCAGGCTTCTCGACGGTATAGGTACCGAAAGCGCCGTAATTGTCATCGTCCTCGGTGAGATCCGTGTGGTATTTCAGTCCATGACTGTCTTCACCCTTGTCGAGGATGTCGTTGCGCAGGGCGATGAGGTGTGGGATGAGCGTGTTCTCGATGTAGTTCTGCGTGTACTGGAAATGGGTATCAAACTCTTGCCCTGTGACGTAGTTGTCGAACTTCAGCAGCTCGATTTCGCCCGAACCGTTTTTCTTGAAACCTACCGAACGTGCGCTGCCAAAGACGATATTCGTTGATTGTCCGATGAACACGTCGCCCTGGGCACCCACGTACTCCGGCTCGCCGCTGGTGGAGACGCGCTTCGTGGTAGTCGTCGTCAGCACTTTGGTGTCGGCCGACACGTGTTCGTACTCTGTCGTCACACCCACGTCGAGGTCCACTTTGCTCTTGTTGGTCTCGATGACACCCATGATGACAGCCACGCCGGCAGCCATCAGCGAAGTCAGCTCGAAGCCAAACTCCGTATGCGTCATCATTTCCGTCGTGTTGTTCACAGTGATGGTCTGCGTACGAGTATCCGTCACGCTTGTTCCCTTCTCCCAGAAGGCCGATGAGCCTGAACCGCCTGGGTCGCGGATGATCATATCCACTTCGTCGGGACCGCCGGTCACGAAGTTGCTGCCCGTAGGCAGGGCGCCAATGACGATACCGGAGAGCGAATTGGTGGTATTCACACCTGTCCAGGTGTAGCCCTTGTCGTTATGGACATAGGTGGCGGCCAGCGTGCGCGTGTAGGGTGACGTGATATTGGGGAAGCCGGCTTGCCAACGGTACTGGCCACGACCTTCCGCGTCGAGGGTCACCTCGTCGGGGATGGCCTCGTCAGCCAGGTCGCCGTCCTTATCGTTGTCGTTGTCGGTCTTGGTGGCATCGATCACCACGCCCTGTCCGGTACCCATCTGGTTGGTGAACGTCACGGGCACGTTCTGCAGCGGCACTTCGTCCACCACGATCTTCTGCGGGTCGTCGTTGTTCACGTAGGTCTCATAGCCGCGTACGTCGAACGTGTACTGCTTCATCTGTTCGAAGATGGGGAACCCATAGTTGTAAGTAACGGTTCCACCCTCCGATGTAAAGAGCGTCAGTTCCGTCTCTTCCTGCGTCTTTGAGTCGGTATAGATGTGGGTCTGCTCGCCGAAGGAGCCGTCGGTACGGTCCTTCTGCGTTACTTCAAGCACGGGTTCGGTGTAGTAGCTCTGTATCATCTTCGCCACATATTCGAACTCTTTCTTCGTGCCGTCCTCGAGCTCCAGCGAGTCGGTTTCCGTGTTCATCGGGTCGTTGGCGTAGATCACGGGCAGGTTGTCGAAGATGATGCTGGGATTGCTTTCGATCGTGATGCTTTCTACCCGGTAGTCGATAGGCGGCAGCAAGGCTGCGAACTCGCCCGTCTCCGGGTCGGTCTTGATGATGATCTGCTTCACTTCGTCAGCATTACCGCCTTTACGGCAGGTCATGCTCTGCACGTCGGTGGTGGGCGAGCTCACGGCCACATCGGCAGGATTGTTGTCGTAGCTCACCGTGGTGCCTTGCTCATTACGCACGACGTTGAGGCGGTAGTTGTCAATGCCCAGGACGATGGTGGCCTGTCCGATGTTGTTCTTGCTCTCGCCGAAGCCGAGGGGCTTTTCCTCCTCAATCTTACCGCCCGTGACACGGCCGGCCACGGTGACCAGCGTCACATCCTCGAAGTCGAGCCCCGAAACGGCATCGTTGTAGTTCACCAGTGTGCCCGTCTTCTTCGGATCGGCGGGATAGCGACCGCCGTCGGCAAACTCATGGCCCTGTTTCTTCACGGTGATGTAGTGCTCGCCTATGGGCACCGAGATTTCATACTCGCCGTAGGCGTTCGTGGTAATGGGCGCACCCTCCTTGGCGCAGATCTGTCCGTCGACGTAGAACTGCACACCCTCCACGGGATAGTCGGTACCAGCGTAGCGGATGGTGCCCCGCACGGGGAACGACGAGATGTCGGTGAAGTCGGCGCCGTTGTGTACCAGCGAGTTGTTGCCCACATAGCGCATTTGCTGCGTCGGGTTGAACTGGTGGATGCCCATTGAGGGAATGACGGCGTAGGTCGTTCCTTCGCCCGAGAACGGTATACCTTTTATAATATAGTTGCCGTCGCGGTCAGTCTTGGCCTTCAGTTTCAGCTTGTCGGCTGTCAGTGTCGACGGCTCGGCATTGCTGACGATCTTGCCGTGGTGCTCGTGATAGACGGTTCCGTCGCGCGAGTAGTCGAAGAACTGCGTGTTCAGTCCCTCGTCGAAGGTCCAGTAGGTCTCCAGGTTCTTCTCGTTGCCTACGAGCAGGTGGTCGTAGTTCTCCATGATTTCGGCCTCGGTGAGGGCTTTCGTCCAGATCCGGAACTCATCGATATAGCCAATGAAGTTACCTAATGACAGCTGTGTTGCATTCCAGGTATTAAAGAAATCACGTCCTGCAAAATCTCCTTCCATTGTGAGCTCCCGCGTGTCGGTGTTCAAAACAGGCACGCCGGCCTCGTCGGTACCCACTACGCCACAAGCCAATGACATTCCATTGCGCGTCAATGTCACATGGTTGTACTGTCCCGGGGTCAGAGGAGTGGACTCGAAATAAATAGTCCTGTATGTGGTATTTGTGCCGTGTCTGTCTCTAAATCCCAGCTGGCCTTGGGAATTAAGAACGATGCTGAAATACGGTCCGAACCTGATAACGTGGAACAAGTCGTTCTGCGCAGGCAGCTCGGTGGGATTGATCCACAGCTGAATGGAGAAACTGGCATATTTGAACATGTTTTCAGCGTATGAACCGGTGGGATAATCCCACGTCACAGCGCCGCTGGTGGACGTAAAGCGCATGGCGTGGTACTGGTCGTAGTCGTCGTCGTTGTCACCGGTCTTCACGACCTCCACATCCACGTTGGCCACCGAGCTGCCTGTCGCGCCGAAGGTGATGCGGCCGCTCACGGTGCCAGTCGTCTGTGCGAAGCCGATGTCGGTGATCTCATTGCTGATAATGGTGCCGTCGCTGCATTTGTCCTGCACCGTCACGCGGTAGTCGTAGTAGATGCCCGGCAGCGGAGTGTCATCGGTATAGGCCAGATATTCGTCAGCACTCGAGGTGCGATATAGTTCTGTCCAGGACTCCTCTTTTTCGGCACGCTTGCGTTCTACGATGTAGGTCTTGGCTGTCGGTGAGCCAAGCAGTACTCTCCACGACAGCTTCACGATGCCGGGATAGACTCCCTTGGTCGCCCTAAACGACTCGAACAGCGTGCCGCCGCCGATGGCTTTGTTTTGTACTGTGGCCTTGTTCAGCATTTCATCACCGATGACACCCTCGATGCGGTAGTCGTGGGGCGTGCAGGCATCCATGCCACTCTCGGATGTATAGTAGACGGTACTGCTCCCTGCCCCCTCTTTGCCATTCTGACGATCCGAATGGCCGGTGTCGCGCCGGTGTTCCCATCGGAATGTCGTCTGGTTGTCTGCTTCCACCTGGACGGTGCAGATGGGCGTTGTCTCGTCATCCACATAGATATTGAACGCGTTGCCCCAATCCGTAGGATAGCCGTCCGACGTCCATGCGAAGACGATGCGGTCCTCCTTACTCTCGACAGTCAGATTATTCACAGGCACCCTTCGCGTCGTGTTGACTGTGATCGCTGTCTTATAGCTATCTTTCCGCTCCTTGCCGCTCTCCACGAACCAGACTGCATATCTTACATCGGTTTCATACGGGAAATTGATTGTGGTCTTGGTATTCGTTTCGTCAAAGTTATAATGAGTGGCCCAGGTGTTCTGGGACGTATGCTGCTGTGTGTAGATCAACGTGCCGTTACGATATATTTCAAAGCTGCCGTCGGGCACGCCCTTTCGTGTCGTCCACGACAGTTTCACCTGACGCTCACGCTGATTGAAACTGCCACTAAGACCTTCGGCTAACTTCACCCATTGCGCATACAGTGTCACATTACCTTTCGACGACGACGAGGCAGTGATCGCCGCCTGGTCGGCGTAGGCGGTGCCGGTGCCGTCCTTATTGGTGTTCCATCCGATGAAGAAATAGCCTTCGCGGGTCATGGTGCAAGCATTTAGCGTGCCGCTGTTCTCAATGGCCTGTCCTGACATCGAACCTGTGCCACCGTTGTTATTGAAGGTAATATACTTATAGTAATAGTTGACCCATGTGTAGCTTGTGTTTTTGAAACCGCCCCATTGGTTCATGTATTCCGACGGGCCTCCGTTTCCGACTACATGCGTCAGCAACAGTGCCCATGTCTTATCTTGCGCAGCACCGGAATTCCTGTTGTCATATTCAAATTCACGATAAAAATCGTTTATTTCTGTTTCCTTAAGCACACTTTTCTGAAGTGCGATGCGATACTGCGAGTTGGTCTGATTCGCATAATCTTGCGTGAAGTCCACATTCATGTTTTGAAGGTTCGCCAGATTATCCCTGGCATACAAGGCGGTGGTTTGGACATGAATGTTGGATTTCGACCTCAACTGAAAATTCCATTTCAGCACCCTTCGTGTGTAGGGCGGCACATTTTCCGTATGCGAATAAATGGAGAAAACGGCATTCTTTGCATTGGCTGTACTGTTTCCCTTTACTGTAAAGCCAATACCGTCATCGTCATGGAACTTATATACAGTACAATCCCCCCAAAGGTTATTGCCCAGACTATTGTAAGCTATTGAATTGTTATTGTAAAAGGGACAGGAACCGTAGCGAAACGAGTCATACGTCCACGGTCCTTCGTTTTCGGCCCACGCTGCTTGTGCTGTCACAGCGACCAATAGCAACAACAGCGTCCTTGCTTCCGGCAGCAACCCGGCTGCCCGAAACGGAACAAAAAAGTTTAGGTGTCTCATAATGAATGTAATTAAGGTTATAGAAATATTTGTTTTTTGAAATTTGCATTGCGTTGTATTGACAATATATGCCTTCACTTTGGGATTCTGGTTGCAAAACTACAACACAATTCCGAAAGTGAAACAAAAACTGATGTTGCAATATTGAAAACTGATGTTGCAATACCGAAAAAAAATGTTGCAAATATGAAACGCACAGAAAAGCAAGACGTTACGAAAATGCGCGTTCGCCCTGCAAATGATGCTTTTCAGCTCTTTTCTTTACGAAAGGGACGCAACAAAGTCCGTTGGAGAGCTGCCGATGAACTTCACAAAGTTGCGGTAGGCCGTGTGGCGGCTGCGGAAACCGACATCGAAATAAAGGTGCTTCTGGTCCTGTGTGGGGTCGAGCCGCAGCTGGTCAGCCATGTAGCTGATGCGCTTGTTGTTCATATAGTCGTTGAACGTCATGCCAGTGTGCTCCCTGATGCAACGGGCCACGTAGATGCGGTTGGTGCCTACGGCGGTGCTCACGGTCTCGACCGTGGTATTGGGATTGCGCCACGCCTCCCACTCGTCCATCACTTGGCAGATGTTGGGCCAGAAGTCGTATGTGTCTTCTCTCACCTTCGCCGTCTCGGCGATTGTTAATGCCGGCTCTGGTTCGGGGAGTTTTGATTCCTTCATTGAAGGCGGCAGGATTCGGATGTACAGCTCGTAATAGGTGAGGTAGAGCATCACAAAAGCACCCCACAGGACATGCAGGGGCATGAAAAAGTGCAGGTTGGTGAAGACATGACCATAGTAGAGGACGCTGATACCCTGGGAAAAGAACGTGAACTGACGTATCCAGCGGTAGTCGGCACTCGACTGTCGCCAGTTGTAGGGAGTGAAGAGCAGCAGTACGGAATAGACGGTGACAAAGGCGATGCTAAGCAACCGCAAGAGTACATCTGGGTCCAGCATATGTTCCCGAAGATCGGACCATGTGTGCAGCTGCTGGAACTGCAGGCCGCAGAGGAACGGCAACGTTACAATCAGCGACGGCAGCCAGAGCAGCAGCAGCCAGCGACCCCGCAGCTGGCGCGGACGCATCACCTCCAGCGGATAGCACATGGCCAGAGTGATGACGTAGAGACCGACTAACGACTTCATCGGCTCCAAGAGTGTCCAAGGCTGAAGGATATTGTAACCGAGAATGACGCAGCCAAGGACCAATACGGAGCAACCTGCTGGTATGAGCTCCATGAGGGCCAGGTAGGTGCGCGAACGGTCGGGCACCTCCTTGCGCCGCACCCACATCAAGCAACCGCAAATCAGGGAAACTGCCAGGAATATGCTACTAACACTAATTTCTAATTCAGAATACATGGTGTGACCGTTGTCGTCGTATTTCGGGTACAAAGTTACAATAAAAATAAAAAAAGAAAGAATAAAAAGGGAAAAATAAGAAACGAAAGCTCTGGGTTGCAGAAAACTCCATTTCCTTCTTGACTGTCAGAACAATGGAAGCGGCAGAGCGCAAGGCTCTGCCGCTTCACATTAAGAGGATATTCGTGAATATGTCTTACTTCACAAATATCTTTTTGCCATTGGTAATGTAGATGCCCTTCGTGGCCTTCTTGACGCGGCGGCCCGAGAGGTCGTAGACAGCAGACTGTCCCTCTCCATGGGAGAGGGCGGGGGTGAGGTTTATGCCCGTGCCATTGACGAAAGTGCCGTCGGCATTCTTTACCACCACACTGCCGGTGGGGAACGGAATGGGAATGTTGTCCTCGCCGATGGTTTGCGTCCATTGAATGTCGCTCTGGTCGCCATTCAGCAGATAGCAAGCCTCGCCACTCCGGAGCTGCTCCTCGGTTATCTGATTGATGTCGGCAGGAATCGAGGAGAAGGGAGTCCGGTAGTAGCAATTGTCGCGGGTGACATTGTTCGGGTTGCGGGCAAGGACGTTGCCATTACTTGCACTTACATCCATCTCGCCGATGGCCAAACAGTTAATCAGCGAGAGGCGCCCTGCCGAGGTCGTCCAGCCTGCGATACCGGCACAACTGTTCGCGTTCTCACCGTGTATGGAACCGTTGAAGACGCAGTTCTTTACGACGGTGCCTGGTTCCATACATGTAGCCAGAATGCCGCCCGTACCTGCATCGCCGCTGAAGCTGGTGTAGATATTCACCGAGCTGATACAGTTCTCGATGGTGCCGCCATAGACAAAGCCTACGATGCCGCCCACCTGATTAATCGACGTGGTGATGGTTCCCATCGCATGCAGATTCTTTATCGTACCGCTCAGGGTGCGGAAGAGGCTCCATCTCGCTTCGGCGACCTCTGTCGTGAAGTAAATGGTGTGATACTGTCCATCGAACGTACCGGCATAGTAGAGTTCAGAGGTTGCCACCACAGGCCCCGTATAGTCATCGATGTTAGCTGTCATCACGGCATCAAGGGCATTCTCTCCGTTGTTCACCCGAACGGCAAACATCGCGAAGTCCAGTGCGGTACCAATCTGGCAAACACCATCCACCTCCTTCAAAGCAAAGGAGAGTTCGCTGGCATAGTTCTTCTGTGCATCCTCCATGCTGGCCGTGCCGTCTTCGTACATGACTACCAGCTGGTCAATCAACGCGTTCAGCTCTTTCAGCTGAGCCTCCGAAAGGAGGGTGGCCAGCGTGCCGGCCATGTCAGTCAGCGTTTCCGTCTGGCGCATCAGGGTGATATAGGCCTTCTTGCAGTCATAGACTTGCTGGAAGAGCTCTGAGAATTTCTCCACAAGGGCATACTTGGCGGCGGCATCCGTAGTGATCTCTACCGCTGCAATCGCGTTGCTCAGTTCGTCCTTCAGTGCCTGCGAGAAGTTGGGATAGCTGGCATAGTCGGTGCTCGAGCTGTACTCATAGACTTCCACGAGTGTCGTAGCACGCGCAGCCATCGAAGCCAGTGTGCGGTCGAGACCTTCCGTTGCTTCCTCCATCGTTCCGTGATAGATGAGCACGATGTTGCCGAAGCCCAGCCATTCGGGCTGCTGACCTGTACCTGGCTGCTTGATGCCAATGGTCAGTGTGCCGTCGGTCACGTTGCAGAGCACGCTGTTGGGATAACGACCTGCCTTGAAGGCAATGCTGCTGCCAATGAGGCCGTGCACCACATAACCCTCGACGTTGTTCTCAATGTCCGTCACCTCGTAGTCGGGCACATCGCCTGTGATGTGGCAGTTGAATCCGTCGATGGCATCAGCTACAGGCATCATGTCCTCGATGACAGCCTGGAAATAGTTCTGCACGTCGTTGGCATAAAGCATGGCCGCATAGTTGGTGTTGCGAAGGTCATCGGCACCCGGATAGGGACGGAAGGCGCCGTTCACTTGCAACTCATAGACTCCGTTCTGGAGTCCCGTCAGCGTCTGGTGCATGTCCATCGTATTGTTCCAACACTCGGCAGCACGTATCGGGCTGGCACTGGAGGTGTCGTAGCTGGTGCCCTTCTTGCCGCTCCATCCGTTCCATCCGTCGCTGAAGTCGGGATTGGTGAGCAGTTTGGTGATATCGGTACCGGAGGCCGGCTCGTAGATGAGTGCTGCATTGTACATGGCATCAATCTTGACGATCTCAGCCTGAAGCGTTTCCACGCCGACCAGTCGCTCGGAGAGAATATACGGTGCAGTGCCGTTGGGATAGATGTCACTGGGTTCCTCGAATTCCTTCAGGTAGTACTCCAGCTCATCCCGCTTCACGTTTTGCAGGTTCTCGTTCTTCTCGAGGTCGGCGATTACCTCCTCTACCTTGGCTTTAAAGGCAGCGTAGGCCTTCTCGCTTTCCGTCACGGAAGCATAAATCGGCTCTGCCTCGCCCCAGGCCGCAATCATCTCCTCGACGGTAGCCGCCGACAGGATTTTCTCCACTGCTGCCTCATAGGCCTCCACCAGCGACACCTGTGCAATCACATTCTGGATGAACTGTACCTCAGCCTCGTCGATGGCATCCTTGAACGCCTGCAGCGTCCCGTCATCGAAGGCATTGCCATATACCTTATTTATATTGTAGATGACGCCTCGCTCGGGCACTGGCGTAGGATATTCGTCCACGCCGAGAAGTTGAAACCAAGTGGCATTGGCGTAAGTCTTGCCATTGAGCAGATAGCCGGCCTCGCCGCTCTTCAGCTGTGCCTCCGTCACCTGCTTCGTATCCGAGGGAATGGCACCATAAGGCTTCAGGTAGTAGCAGTTCTCGCGCGTCACCTTGCTCGTATTGCGGGCAAACATGTCGCCGCCATTGGCATTGGCCGCAATCTCGCCAATTACAAGGCAGTTGGTGAGCGTTGCCGTATAGGCTGCCCATCCGAGAATGCCGGCACAGCTGTGAGCCTCATCGCCCTCAATGCGACCGGCAAATACACAGTCGCGGATGACGGCTCCGTCCTGTCGGTTGCGGCTGACCAGTCCGCCATAAGCCGAATCGCCGTTGAACGAACTGATGATGTCCACGTTGCAGACGCAGTTCTCAATGGTGCCGCCAAAGAGGTCGCCCACGATTCCGCCACACTCATTGAAATCACTATAGATGGAGCCTGCCAGATTGAGGTTCCTCACCGTGCCGCTCA
>JAEEGL012699192.1_pt1 | contig 11345 bp, 8 predicted proteins | sample 9134231 | NCBI WGS metagenome assembly JAEEGL01 (sample SAMN16246548, study PRJNA631951) | gut metagenome | biome: gut microbiome; feature: rumen; material: fiber-attached | host: Bos | place: Iran: Karaj | collected 2018-10
CGCGTCAGAGGCGGAGCGTGCCTGGTCATCGCCGAAGGCATGTGCCAGAAGGCAGCGAAACTGAAGAAGCACGTGGACAAGCTGGGCCTTAAAGGATGGGAATTCATAGGGAAATTCCTGGATGCCCACAAAACCGTGGACAAAAAGGCGGATGACGCCCCTAAAACGGTCCAACCTCAGGAGAAATATCTGAAAGACATCGTTGCCGGGCGCCCCATATTCGGCCATCCCTGCCGCGTGGGCGGGTTCAGGCTGAGATACGGCAGGGCAAGGACATCCGGCCTCGCCTCCCTGGCTTACAACACCGGAAGCATGTACGCCATGGACGAGTTCATGGCTCTCGGTACCCAGATCAAAATCGAAAGACCTGGTAAAGCCTGCGTCGTAACCCCTTGCGACATGCTGGAAGGCCCGACCATCCTGCTGAAGAACGGGGACCTGGTCTACTGCCACACCAAAGAGGACGTTTTGGAAATCAAAAACATGATCTCGGAGATCGTCGATAACGGGGAGATACTCGTGCCGTTCGGGGAATTCTGCGAGAACAACCACGCATTGGTGCCTTGCGGCTACCCGATAGAATGGCACAAGCTGGAACTCAGAGGGAAAGGGGAGCTGCCCGAAGATTGGGAAGACCCAAGCTACGAAAGGGCGAAAGAGATGAGCGCCAAGCTGGGCGTCCCGATGCACCCGAAATTCAACCTTTTCTGGTCGGACTGGCCGTTGGAAAGGATCAAAGCCTTACGGGAATACATCCTGGCGAACGGCTCCTTTGATAATGGCATCCTGTCTATGCCCAATGACCCGGCGGCCAAACGCATGCTCGAAGACCTGTGCGCCCTCCACACGCTCCGTTCGGGCATCATCCATATCGATAAGAAATACTCCGAGCCCATCCTTGACTGCCTGGGCATCGCACATGACGGCGGAAAGCTCTCTCCAAGGGCCGAACTCGATGGCGAGACGGTCTTGGAAGCCATAAGCAAAGCCGCCGGATACGAAGTCCGCGCCAGAGCGATGACACGCATAGGCACCCGCATGGCCCGCCCGGAGAAGGCCAAGGAGAGGGACATGACCCCCAAAGTCTTCTCTCTCTTCCCGGTCGGAAAGGACCCGGATGCCAACAAGGAATTCCAATCGGCCATAGCCGCTGCGAAAGCCATACCTCCGCTTGGGAAGGCGGAGATCGAGACCGACGTGGCCAACAGGGTCTGCCCCACGTGCAAGACCGCCACGTTCCGCAACTGGTGCAGGGAGTGCGGTTCGCACACCGTGTACGTGCCGAAGAAGAATTCATTCGGATCGGAAGGACCGGCCCCGATGAAGATTGATCTGGAGGAGGAGTTCAAAGCCGCATGCGAATCGCTCGGCGAGAGGCCGCCTGTGGAGCTCAAAGCTCTGGACGCCCTCATCTCCAGGACAAAGACCACCGAGGCCATAGAGAAAGGGATACTCAGGCGCAAAAACAACGTCTCCACGTTCAAAGACGGGACCATACGCTTCGACATGACCGACATCCCGATCACCCATTTCAGGCCCAGGGAGATCGGCCTCAGCATAGAGAAAGCGCATGAGATGGGCTACACCCACGACTGGAACGGCGACCCTCTGGAGGATCCCGAGCAGATTTGCGAGCTCAAAGCCCAGGACATCATACCGTCCTCCGACTGCGGAGCTTACATGGTCAAGGTGGCGAAATACGTCGACGATGAGCTCGAGGAATTCTATCATCTGGACCGTTTCTACAACGTCGAATCCAAAGAGGATCTGATAGGCCAGATAGCGTTCGGGCTGGCTCCGCACACCTCAGGATGCATCCTGTGCCGCATCATAGGGTATGCCGAGGTCCGCGGATGCTATGGCCACCCGTTCTTCCACGCATCCAAAAGAAGGAACTGCGACGGCGACGAGGACTGCATCATACTTGCGATGGACGGCCTCCTGAACTTCTCCAGGACTTTCCTCCCGGACAGGCGCGGAGGCCTCATGGATGCGCCTCTGGTCCTGACCACCAAGCTCGATCCGAACGAAATCGACAAGGAAGCCCACAACGTGGACTGCCTCAGGGAATACCCCCTGGAACTGTACCGCGCGGCAATGGAGATGAAGGACCCGAAGGAGATCGAGAAGATCATGGACCTCGTCGGAGGCAGGATCGGAACTCCCGACCAGTACGAGCATATCGGGTTCACCCACGACACCCACGACATATCGTACGGCCCCAAATACTCGGCTTACACCACGCTGGAAACGATGATGGACAAGATGGACGCGCAGCTCTCCCTCGGGAAGAAGATCCGCGCAGTGGACGAGATAGACGTGGCCAGAAGGGTCCTGAACAAGCACTTCCTGCCGGACATGATAGGGAACCTCAGATCGTTCTCCACCCAGACCGTCAGATGCACGAAATGCGGGGAGAAATACCGCAGAATCCCTCTCAAAGGGAAGTGCGTCGCCTGCGGGAACGACCTGACCCTGACCGTCCACGAGGCCAGCGTCAAGAAATATCTGGAAGTTTCGAAGGCCATCGGCGAGAAATACGGTTTGGACACCTATACCCGCGAAAGGATCGACATACTCGAGATGAGCATGGACTCCGTCTTCAACAACGACAAAGTCAAGAAATGCAAGCTCTCAGATTTCTTCCGATCGGGAATTCATCCGATCGCGGATATTCGCCACCAGATCGGCGATATCCTTCCCCTTTTCGGTGAGCGACACCATCTTCCTGAACGGGCGGACCGTCTCCTCTTCGACTCTGACGAGTTCCGCCGATTCCAGATCGTCTATGCGGGTTTGGACCGACCCCGCCCCGGATGCGATCGCTTCCAAGAGCTCGGTCTTATTGAGCGTCTGCCTTTCGCGGAGCACCAGCAGCACCTTCAGCGCGTGCTTCTTTTCCAAGACTTCCATATCGTTGTAGGGGATGACGACCCTGCGGGCGATGTTTCCTGTCCTATAGAAAACGCCGTTGGGATTCATGCTGGACGATTGATAGTTGACCATATAAAGTATGTGTTATAATAATAAAATCTGGACGAATTATAACAAATCAATCATCGAATTAATGTTGATTTGATAACATATAACCAATCCAATAGCGGATACGGTTCGACGATGGCAACGGAAAAGATGGCCGCCCAGCGCCTGGGCCGGACGGCATCAAATGGTTTCACTCAGAGCCGTTCTGAGCCTCTTCGGAATAGTCTTCCTCGGGGGCGTCCTCGACTGGCGCAGGGTATAGGGAGGATTCGGGACCGATGTTCTCGATCATGTCCGCGAATTCGCGGGCCTCATCCCTGAGTATCTTGAGGGCTTCGTCCAGAGCCGTCTGGGCGGTGTATGAGCCGTCGGTCTCGTATTTGAAGATGAAGCACGTGTCATCCCCTTCGACCGTGATGGCATTCTTGTTCCTGATGCTGTCGACGCACGCTTTGCAGAGGCTGCAGTCATACGGGCGCTCAGCCTTCAGGATCTCGGACCCGTCCGGATTCTCGTAGACGGAGAAAACGTTCTTGGGGCATATCTTGGCGCACTCGAGCACGTCTTCCTTGCCTGCCGAAGCGGGGTCCACCTCCACGCGGGGGAGATACTTGTACCCGACTCCGTTGCAGACCTGCCATTTGACATGCTTCCTGGCGGTGCCCATCACCGCGGTGGCGATGACGTTGATCCCCTGCTCGTTGGCAAGCTCGACGATCGGTATGAACTCGTCCTTGACCTTGAACGCCTCCCTGTGCTCAGGGGCCGCCATGGGGAGGAGATCCCCCGACAGCACGGTGCAAGGCCCGGATTTGTTCAGGAAGTACTCGATGGTGCAGTTGGGACATCCTACTCCGCCGCAAGAGCATTCCTCCTGCGGCACGAAAAGGCTCAGGTCTGTGGGCACAGGGACCATTCCCAGCCTGTGGGCTATGATCTCGTCGAACAGGGGCGTGTTGCTCTCGTACTCCTTGCCGGTCCCATCGGTAAGGGGCCCCAGATGGAACTCCACCTTGTGGATCGCCATCTTGGGCAGATCGGACAGAAGCGTCCTCCTGAGAGCGTTTGCCATGGCCGGCGAGGAATTCCTGAGGATGAACCTGGCCTTCCTCTCAGCCATTTCGAGAATCTCTATGTCCATGAGGGATCCTCCTCAGACCCTGCGTCCTCTGCGCCCGCCCTTCTTCTTGGTACCGTCGTGCGGTATGGGTGTGACATCCTCGATGCGGCCTATCTTGAGGCCGGCTCTGGTGAGGGCACGGATGGCGGCCTGGGCTCCAGGTCCGGGGGAAGCGGATCTGTTTCCTCCGGGAGCGCGGACTCTGACGTGGATTCCCACGAATTCCTTCTCCTTGGCGGCCTCGGCGACTTTCTCAGCCGCTTTCTGCGCCGCGTAAGGCGAAGACTCGTCCTTGGCCTGCTTGACGACCATTCCGCCGGTGGCTTTGGTGATGGTCTCAGCTCCGGTGATGTCGGTCAGGGTGATCATCACGTTGTTGTAGCTTGCGTAAATGTTTGCTATTCCCCACTTTGCTGTCATCAGTTCTCACCGTCCTCTGCCGTGATTCCCGCCTCGGCGGCGTCTGCCCTTGCTGCCGCGGCATCGGCTGCGGCCCTCTCGGCTTCGGCCCTGGCCTTTATGGCTGCGTTGGCCGCTGCCTGCTCGGAAGAGATCCTCATCGGGTGCATCTCGTCGGTGAAGGGAGATGCGGGGTTGTATTCGATGGTGGACTCCTCGTATCTGGACACGATGTAGCCGGGAACGGTGACCTTGTGGCCGTTCATGAAGATGTGTCCGTGGGTGATCATCTGCCTGGCCTGCTTTATGGTGCTGGCGAATCCCTTCTCGAACACGATGGTCTGAAGGCGGCGGGACAGAACGTCCTCGTCTTTCAGGGTAAGAATGTCGTTCAGGTTGGATCCGACGGCCAGATATCCGAGGCGCCCGCATTTGGCGAGAAGCGCATCGGCTTCGATCTGGGCCTGCTTGTCTCCGAGCCTGAGACGGGCCTGAAGGTCCCTGGATTGCTTCCTCAGGTTCCTGAGGACGGTCTCGGCCTTCCAGACCTCGGTCTTGTTCTTCAGCCCGAACGCGCGTACGACTTCGACTTCGGCTTTGATCCTCTCTCCCTGCCAAGGGTGGGAGGGAGTGTCGTAGGTCTTCCTGGAAAATTTAGGGTCTCCCATTCAAATCGCCTCAGTTGGATTTCCTCTGGACTCCCATGGTAAGTCCGTGCCTGCCGTTGGAGCGGGTCCTCTGTCCTCTGACCTTGTGGCGGCCTTCGTGCCTGATTCCGCGGTAGCAGCGGATCATCTTCATCCTGTTGATGTCATCTTTCTGGATGATGTCGAGGTCATTCCCGAAAAGGTGCATATCGGCTCCGGACTCGTAGTCCATCTGCCTGTTGATAGCCCAGTTGGGGGCGTACTCGACGTAGGACTTGACGAGATCCTCGATCTCCTTGACTTTCTCGTCGGAGAGGGAACCGATCTTCGCGGCGGGGTCGACGTTCGCTCTCTTGGCGACGATCTGGGCGACCCTTTTTCCTACGCCTTTGATGCTCTGCAGTCCGATGACGGTCCTTTTCTGTCCGTCGATATCGGAGTTGACGATACGGACGATGAAGTTGAAGTTCTCGTCCTCCGTCTTCTGGTCTTTCTTTGCTTTTGCCATAGCGTTGTCCTCCGTAAATGATCCCCCAAAAGGGAAGCAACCAAGCTCCGGTTCCTGGCCGGAAGGAGCTCTCAGTTTTTGTTTTTCCTCGGAAAAACGGATCCTGAGTTTACGTGGTTCGAGCGGAAGCCCTTATTATTAATATATATTCGCACAGAAAGCATCAGGTGCCGGAGGCCGGATTCGAACCGGCGAACTCCTACGAGAATGGATCTTGAGTCCATCGCCTTTGACCAGGCTTGGCAACTCCGGCGGCAAGCAGGGATAAAGGGTTTGGTAATTAACGTTTATGGGAGCGTCGTAACTTCGCCGCGGTTACCGTCGATGTAAAAGGTGTACTCGTGCTGGGATACGATGCCGCCCTTGACTTCGATGAGTTCGGCATAGCTGGATAGGACGCCGTGGCGCACCAGAGTCTTCACGTGCCTCTCGGCATCCGGGAAATCGCAGCTGCGTGCGCAGAAGGGAAACGTCTTGAACTCCCCTTTGACGTACTCGAAAAACTCGGCCGCTTTGGGGTCTGCTATCTTCCTTTCCCTGGCGATGCGGACGATGTTGCCTGGCTTGCCGTTCCTGACCTCGCCCGCCCCGTTGGTGGCGAATGGCTCGATGGCTACGACCATGCCGGCCTTGATCCTCTCCTCGGCCCCGTTGTCGCAATTCGGTACGGATAGCCCCGCATGGAGATTGTACGGCTCGATCTGATGGCCGCAGAGGTTGATGATGGGCGAGTACCCGGCGGAATTGATGGTCCTCTCGACGGTCCTGCCGATCTCCGAGATCGGAATTCCGTCGCCGATGAACTCCGCCACGGTGTTCCTGGCAGTCTTGGAGATTTCGACGAGATCTCTGTACGCATTGGTGCCGACTTCGACTGTCCCGGCGGTATCTCCGACGTACCCGTCCAATTCCGCTCCGCAATCGACTTTGACTACGTCCCCCAGCTCGAAGACTTTGCGGTCTGTGCAGCTGGGCGTGTAATGCGCGGCAATCTCGTTTATGCTGATGTTGCAGGGGAAAGCCAGGCCGCAGCCATGCTCGCGGATGTATCCTTCGACTTCCTGAGCCACATCGTACAGCTTGACGCCCTCTTTCACCATCGACAGCCCGAGTTCCCTGGCGGCGCCGGCGACTCTGCCTGCAGTGCGAAGCTTAGCCAGCTGATCTTCATTCAGCATTGGAGGACCTCCATGATTTTATTGACGGGAATGACGCCCTGGCGGACGATCTCGACTTCCTTGCCCTCGAGCCAGACGATGGTGGAGGGCTTCCCGAGATCGCACTTCCCGGCGTCGATGTAAGTGTCTATGGAAGTGCCGAGGTCGGCCACGGCGGAATCGATGTCGATTGCGTCAGGGTGGGAATGCAGATTGGCCGATGTGGCCACGATCGGGCCGGTACGCCTTATGAGCTCAAGGGCGAACCTGTTGTCGGGGATGCGTATCCCAACCTTCTGAGAGGAAGAGGTGACGATGTCCGGGACATCATACTGCTTCTTGATTATGATGGTCAGCGGCCCGGGCAAGAACGCCTTGATCAATTTGTCGGCGTTCTCGTTCAGGACGGCGACGCGCTCAAGCATGGCCTTGTCGGATACCGCGACGGAGAGCGCCATGTCGAAGGGCCTGTTCTTGGCCACGTACAGGTTTTTGATGGCCGATTCGTTGTAGATGTCCGCCCCGATGCCGTATACGGTCTCGGTGGGGTAAACAATCAGCCTGCCAGCAGCTATATCTTCGGCCGCGGCAAGGACCGCTTCCTCGCACTTTGCGCCGAAACCGTTGGTAAGATCGCACTTAATAATCTTCAACACAAACACCTAGTCCTTCCAATACCTCAATCAAACAGGCGTTCCCCCTATCCGAACATATCCCGCCATGGCCCGGATAAAGGCTAATGAAGTCAAACCTCGCCAGAGATCTGAGTGAATCAACGAGTTTGGGCAGCGATCCGCCGACGAAGTCCGTGCGCCCATAGCCTCCCACGAACAGCGTATCGCCAGAAATCAAGGATTTGGTGGCATGATCGTATAGGCAGATCGAACCGGCTGTATGGCCAGGAGTTCTGATTACCTCCAGCTTATGGGCGCCCGCGTCGATGATCTGGCCGTCTTCAAGGTCTTCAACGGGAATCCCCTGATAATCAGCCGAGAACATGCCGCTGAGGACGTAGACGGGATTTCCATCTCTGATATGGCCTGCGTCCTCCCCATATGCGTAAGCTTTGCAACCGAATTCGTCCAAAAGGCATCTCAAACCGCCGATGTGGTCTATATGGCAGTGAGTGAGAACGATCATGTCAAGATCCGATCCGCCGAGAGCAGATCTCACGCGAGATATCAGCGCGCCAGGATTGCGACCAAGACCTGTGTCGATCAGGATGTTGATGTCACCCTTCACGAGATAGATGTTGGAATCGCCGTAATCCATAGCGCCGATACTCAGGATTGCCATGAAATGACGATTTGATGATACTATAAAACAGATTCTCCGAGACGCATGGGAACGTATCTGCCAAATAGCCTAGTATGCACAAAATCGACATTGAAGCATACAAAAACACCATTGATGATGGATGAGAATCATCGAAATTATGAAAATAAGAAACTGAGGATGAGTTGAACAAACGAAACCCGATTGACGGCTAGACCACACCCCAGCGGCGCTTGGGACGTTAGTGAGCCCGGACTGAACATCTCGGCGGACCTCGATGCTTACATCCGGCTTCTATCGGACCCGTCATCTACGGGCGTCCCGTGGGCACCTCTTTTCTAAGGCGGCTTCGGGCTTAGATGCCTTCAGCCCTTATCCGCTGCGGCGTGGCTGCCCAGCTTGCCCGGCCGGACAACTGGTAGACTAGAGGCCGCGGACCCCTGTTCCTCTCGTACTAAAGGGTCCTTCTCATCAGGTGCCTGCACCTCCATCAAAAAGCAACAAAACTGTCTCGCGACGTTTTAAACCCAGCTCACGATCCCTTTTAATGGGCGAACAACCCCACCCTTGGCAGCTGCTGCACCACCAGGCTAGGGAGAGCCGACAGCGAAGTAGCAAGCCACGCGGTCGATATGAACTCTTGCTCGTGACAACTCAATTATCCCCAGGGTAATTTTTCTGACATCAATCGCCCCCATTCGGGAGGCTACTTGGTTCGCTAGGCCATGGTTTCCCATCTCCGAACCCTATTGTCTGGTTCCGAGTCAAGCCAGCTTATACCCTTACGTTCTCCGGTAGATTTCTGACCTACCTGAGCTGACCTTTGGGCGCCCTTGTTATCCTTTTGAGGGCGTGGCGCCCCACCCGAACTGCCTGCCTATAGCTGTCCCTCCGGGGAGGTGAGTCGCAGGAATTGGCAAGGGCGGTGTTTCACCGGCGGCTCGGAGGGGCGCTGGCGCGCCTTCCTGGGTAACGCCTCCCGCCTACCCTACACATGCCAATTCCTGCAACAACAACAGGTTGCAGTGAAACTCCATGGGGTCTTCGCTTTCAGATGGAGGGGTCTGGATTGTGCACCAGACCGATTGATTTCACTAGCGTCGCGGCGGGGACAGTGGAACACTCGTTGAGCCTTCATGCAAGTCGCCAATTAAGCGACAAGGTATTACGCTACCTTAAGAGGGTCATAGTTACCCCCGCCGTTTATCGGTCCTTCGATCCGTTGGAACGGATTTTCAGATGCCGACACTGGGCAGGCTTCGGCCCCTATACACATCCTTTCGAACTAGCAGGGACCTATGTTTTTATTAAACAGTCGGTGTTCTCTTGTCACTGCGACCAGCAGCTCTCACTGCTGGCACCCCTTCTCCCGAAGTTACAGGGCTGGTTTGCCGAGTTCCCTCGCCACGATTATGCTAACACGCCTTAGGCTGCTCACCTAGGGACACCTGTGTCGGTTCTTGGTACGAGCGGCGGAATTGTAACCGCGTCGTTTTCACGGGGACCGGGAATCGCCCAGAGCGGACGTACGTCCGCCCCGTCACGCATTCCCCGCCTTCTCACCATTACGGTTCTCCGGCGGGTTCGGCGCTTGGACACGCTGACGGGCGTGCGAGGGCTGTCCCGATCCTGCGACGCGGGCAAAGAGACCGCCGGTGCGGGAATATTGACCCGCTTCCCTTTCGACGGCTTCGATTAAGAGCCGCCTTAGGATCGACTAACCCTTGGCTGACGAACATTGCCAAGGAACCCTTGCCCCTGCGGCGACGCGGATTCCCACCGCGCTTTGCTGCTACTCTCTCCAGGATCCTCGTCGGCGCACGGTCCACGGGACCTCACGGCCCCGCTTCTGCCCATGCGCCGCGCCCCCTTACCAAATCTCGTCTCCGAGTTCCGCAGTGTCGGTATTCGGTTTAGCCCCGTCCATTTTCTGGGCCCACAATCTAGACCGGTGAGCTGTTACGCTATCTTTGAAGGATGGCTGCTTCTAAGCCCACCTCCCGGTTGTTTTAGACTGCCGACGCCATTTCGTATTGCACTTGACCGAAATTTGGGGACCTTAACTGCGGTCTGGGTTGTTTCCCTCATGGCCACCAAGCTTACCCCGGATGGCCTCACCCCCGACGTTTCCGGTGAACGCAAGTTCGGAGTTCGACAAGATGCCGAGGAATTTCTTCCCCTAAGCACCCAATCGGTGCTCTACCTCACGCTCCGCCTCGATCGAGGTCTAGCTGCGACTAGTTTCAGGGGGAACCAGCTATTTCCGGCCTAGATTGGCCTTTCACCCCTATACCCAAGTCATCCAAACGATTTGCACATCAGAACTGGTTCGGTCCTCCACCCCCCCTTCGAGGGGCTTCAACCTGCTCAGGCATAGATCGACCGGCTTCGGGTATCCGCACCATTGACTCCGGGCGAGCGCACCCTGCCCCTCGCATAAAGCTGCGGGCAATCGGTTTCCCTTCGGCTTCCTTGTTGAGAAGTTAACCTCGCCAATGACCGGAACTCCCTGGATCGTTTTTCGAAACGAACAATAAGACACTGGTCCGCCTCTCGGCTTCTACCCTTTGATGCCTTATAAATCTTTGACCGTATGGTTTCAGGTCTTTTGACCTCCCGTTAAGGGTGCTTTTCAGTGTTCGCTCACGCTACTACTGCGCTATCGGACTAGAGACGTATTTAGGGTTGGAAGTGAATGCCTCCCGAATTCGCGCGCGATATCCGACGCACGCTACTCCTGGACACCCTCAATCGCCGTATCCGCCTTCTCCTACGGGGCTCTCACCCTCTGCGGCGCGGCTTTCCAGCCGACCTCGGATCTGCGGACGTAGGCGTAGAGGGGCCGACTCCACATCTCCCCTCGCTTTCGCGAGGGGATTCGGATTGCCCTGCACCGCTTTCGATCGCCTTTAATAACGGTATCTCTGTTGATTTCTTTTCCTGCGGGTACTAAGATGCTTCAATCCCCCGCGTTCCCGGTCGCTACCGACCATTCCGAAGAATAGGAAGTCCCATTAGGTGACCGTCGGATCATAGGCTTCTTGCACCTACCCGACGAATATCGCAGCTTGACACGACCTTCTTCGGCGCTCTAGCCGAACCATCCCCCATACGGCGTAGCATCGCCGCTGGCGTATGATCTAGCACACGTCCAGGTTTCGTATGATCGGCAATCATCGGGCTGCCCCGCGCGTTCCTCCTATGGCGGGACCCTATGCCTCTTCCCCGGATCAGACTCTGCCGCTGTTCCAGGTGCA
>JAEEGL013114004.1_pt1 | contig 11345 bp, 12 predicted proteins | sample 9134231 | NCBI WGS metagenome assembly JAEEGL01 (sample SAMN16246548, study PRJNA631951) | gut metagenome | biome: gut microbiome; feature: rumen; material: fiber-attached | host: Bos | place: Iran: Karaj | collected 2018-10
GTAGCATCAAGATTCTCGCCGGAAGCGATATCAGCCTTTGCCTTCTTAACAGTTGTGCGGATAGCACTCTTCTTGCTCTTATTGGCAGCAGCCTTCTTCTCGGAAACGCTTACACGCTTGATAGCTGATTTGATATTAGGCATCTCTTTTTCTCCTTTTTAGAGTTATATCTTCAAATTACCGAAGAATTGTATCACGATTGTATTTTATTAGCAAGACTTTGTTGCTTCATAAAGCCCTATACTTGCGGCAATTGTTATATTGAGACTGTCAATATTGCCTGAATGCTCTATCCTGATGGGCCGGCCAACATCTTTAAATGACGGATCAAGTCCGGTTGCCTCGTTGCCCATAATGAGTGAAAACGGCTTATTTATCGATGTTTCCTGAAGTTTTGTACTTCCGTCCAGCATAAACGGATAGAGATTGTTGGAAGGAAATCTGTCAGCATAATCCGTAAACGCATCGAAAACCTCGATCCTTACACTCGCACATGCACCCATTGAAGCTCTTATGGTCTTAGGATCAAACGGATCTGCCGCCGTCTTCCCCACTATCGCGATATCCTCAACTCCGAATCCAAGACAGCTCCTTACGATCGTTCCCAGGTTGCCGCAGTTCGAAGGATTGACGAGCACCATATGGTTGCCGTCCCTGATCCGGCATTCCTTCTTCTCTATTACGCAGATAACAAAACAGTTATCCTTCTTTGAAAGGATATTGAAAGGTTTTTCTTCAGTCGAGACCGAAATATCGCTGCCGCAGATGTCTCTGATCTTTTTTATCGTATCTTCCGACCTGAATCCCGGATGCAGTATAACCGCGCTGACCGCGTCCCTTTTTTTCAGGAGATATTCCATTGCCACGGTTGCTCCGAGACCATACGTAAAATCACTGCTGCTCTTATAACTTGTAACTTTTATCAAATTCACTTGCCCTCATACTGATTTTTTATGCTATTATAACCTTATCTCAATTATAAAGGAGCATTTACTATGGCAGACAATCAAAACACTCAGCCTCAGGGCGGTCCTTACACAGAGCAGCTTCCTTCTAACGCAAAGTTGTTCTCAATCCTTGCTTATATCGGACTTCTTTGGCTTTTAGGTCTCTTGATCTCACCTGAGAAGACATCTCCTTTCGTAAGAAGTCATGTTAACAACGGAATCCTCCTCTGCATCGTTTGCGGTATCGCAACAGCTGTTTGCTGGATCCCTGTTGTAGGCTGGATCATTGAGGGCGTTGTCGGTGTAGCTTGCTGTGTATTCGCAATCATGGGTATCATTGCAGCAGCTAAGACACAGTATTACACAATTCCTCTTATCGGCAGCAAGTTCAAGATTCTTAAGTAATTCAAGGATACTGAATAGATCTGATAATATCCCGCATCATCCGGTGCGGGATATTTATTTGCAGTTGAAACACAAAACATATATAATAACCGCCGTAAGTATCGAGGTGTAGCGCAGTTGGTAGCGTACGTGCTTTGGGAGCATGGGGTCGCAGGTTCGAATCCTGTCACCTCGACCATCAGATCAGAAAGTTGTCTCAATGTGAACCGTCACAAAAGAGGCAACTTTTATATTTCTATGGAATGTTCTCCGATAACCCTGCCCTCGCTGTCAGTCATTAAGGTGACATACCGGAGCGGAATCTCACTTATCTTTAGGTCGGAATGACGTGTGGAATCGAAATATGAATCCAGTCCGGGATCCTCATCGTAATCGTTGAGTTCATCAGAAGTATCACGTATCTTTTTTGACAGACATTTAGTTACTATGTGTGTCACAAGCAGTGCTATGAGCAAAACAATTATCGAGATCTCGCCTGCTGTCAGGGCCTTGATGAGGATAGTTTTTCCGGGGCCGATTTCAAGTGATAACGTGAGCATGAACAAGGGCACGGCAAACAAAAGCATCAGGAACACAGGTATCTTTATCCATCTGCCGCTTGTAAATCTTGCAATACGGCTGAGCTTATCAGCAGCACTCGTCGTCGGCACAAACCCGCCGGCTTCACCGGTCTGACCGTTTACGGCAAGCTGATATTGTCTGCCTTCATATTCTATGGTCATGAGCCAGACAGGAAGCAGGCAATATTTGATGCTGACATCATTTATAATGGTGAAATCCTTCTCGGGTCTGACTTCGTATTCATCGTATTTCCGGGCTACCAGGTCAGTCTCATTTTTCGAAAACTTATCCAGTCTTCTCATGATCCTGTCTGTCATCTCGGTAGGATGCTGGTCATACTTTTCGGCATAGAATCCCTGAAGGTATTTACTCTCGAACCTGACCATCTCACTGTAATCAAAAGGCTCAACAGCCTGCATCAGTTTGTTGGCGATCTTCAATGAGGCGTCAAAAGGGACACCTTTTACATAGTACTTTATCGTTGAATTAACTTCATATATTTTCTTTACAGTTCCGTTTATGATCTTACCGGTACCTGACATATCAGATTGCACCACACAATCCAAAAGCCAGAAAGGAACATAGATTGCCGTCAGATTCTTCATCCTTCTTTTGGATCTGAATCCTGCCGGAGTATATTTCCTGCTCGATAACCATTCATTTAATCTTCTTTCGGCACCGGCCTTGTCTATCTTAAACGGAACTATATAATCCGGCTTGAATTCCCGTGTCATTCTTCTTGTAATGAGAGCCGGTGAGCCGCAGAACGGACACAACGTCGAAATGGTATTTTCATCGGCTATGACTTCCGCGCCGCAGCTGTTACATACGATCTCGTGACGTTTCTTATCATCTTCGGATATATCACTGTCCCCAAGATAATCTCGTTCTTTGCTCACACCAAGAGAACCTCTCGGCTCAAGAGTGTCAGGTGAGTATATATTTCCGCAATTGCGGCACATCATTGCCTGGAGTTCCGGCTGGTAATAAATGTTAGAACCGCATGAGGGACATTTTACTGATTCGGCAGACAGCCTTTCTTTCCCTTTGTTATCCGTCTTTCTTCCGAACGGATCAGATCCTGCGCCATTGAGCGGTCTGGAATTCCACAACGCCATACAGATTCTCCTTATCCTTCAAAGAATGCTATCTTCTTTTCAGCCATTTCCTCTACTCTTTCAATATACGTCAAAGCATCTTTTATCGTAGGACATCTCTCGACCCTGTGCTTATAAGGTTCACCTTCCTGCGCAAAACATCTTTTGCTCATTCCGCCTGCTCCGAACGATAAGACATCGCGGCAGTCACTCATCATGGCAACATTATAGATGCTGCCTGTATCACCCTTTGCAAATCCGGTGTTCTCAAGTCCGTGACCGGTATCTTTCTGCCGGTACATGTAATAAGGATGATATCCCGCTTCTTCAAGCAGTCTGTAGCTTTCAGCAACACAATCATCCAATCCTCTCCCTGCAGATCCGTTGTCCATAACTTTTTCACGGCTCATAGCCGCGCGTCTTTTCTTGTATAACGTATGAACGGTAATATTTGCCGGTGCAAGCTCTATTAGTTTTTCTGTGGACCTGACGTGTTCCTCGGGTGTTTCATATGGCAGTCCTGCTATAAGATCCATGTTTATGAGATCAAAACCCATATCACAGGCTTGTCTGTACACATTGACCGTATCTTCCGAAGTATGCTTCCGTCCGACACTTATCAGAGTTTCAGTCCGCATTGTCTGGGGATTGATACATATCCTTGTTATTCCGTGTGCTCTCATAACTTCAAGCTTGCCGGCCGTGATCGTATCCGGCCTTCCGGCTTCAACTGTCACTTCCGAATCAGGAAGTATTTTGAGATTGGAATATAAGCAATCCAATAGAGATGCAAATTCTTTCTCATCAAGTACTGTCGGTGTGCCGCCTCCGACATAAAGAGCAGCCAAAGGTCTGTTTATCGATGATGCTATCAGCTCTATCTCCCGTTCCAATGCTGCTTCATAATTCTTCAGTCTGTCCATATGACAGGATATATCGGAAGATACAAATGAACAGTATTCACATCTCGAAGGACAGAACGGTATTCCGACATAAATACTGAGGCTGTCTTCCGGGACTTTGGACAGGAGCCTTATCTCTTCACGGGAAGTCCTGAATGCAAGATCCGCTTTGTCAGGTCTTACAAAATATCTCTCTTCTAAAGCCCTGCTGCTCTCTTCTTCCAATGCCACAAGTGTAGGTCTTATGCCTGTAAGGCATCCCCAAGGCATCTTTTTCGATGTGATATCAGATAGCGCCATATAAAGAGATCTTTTTATCTCACGTCCGGGTTCTAATAATTCACCTTTGAATTCATATTCCCTGTCATCTGTACGGGTAACAGACCGTCCGTCTTCGAAAAGCTCATTTACAAGTCTGATGTCAGGACCATCCGGTGCTACTACTTTGCCCTCTTCTTTTCTTTCTTCGGGAACACCGCAGAACATCCTTAATACATCCGATACTCCGTAGTATTTATCATGTCCTTTAAGAAAAACTTCAAGCATCTTCAACACCTGCCACATGTGTCAGATAAAACCTGACATAAATACTTTCCGGTACGACATACGAATCAACGCCGCTCTCACCGTTTGACTTTAAGAAAGTATCGTTTGCAGTACTGCTCGCTTCGGTTATATCGATCCCGAAAATCTCATATATATCATCAACTTCCCTGTCGATATTTAGCCAATAAAGATTTGCAGCTCTCATATCCCTGTAGACAGGCTCCATCTCGGATGTCAGTTCATACTGGGGCATGACTTCGTTTGTAGCTTTTGCTATTCCGGCTGTCGTGCTGTAAAGATTCCAGAATATCTCATAAAAACCGCAGTATCTGAAATCTGCTCTGGCTGACGAACAGCATGCAAGAGCAGCGAGAAGATTGCAGTCAGTCTCACTTGCATAGCCTTTGGTATGGCATAACTCATGACAGATGGTTATCGGATATTCGGTTATGTTCAAATAATCAGTGTTTATATTTGCTTCACCCAGAAACGGATCATATACTCCGACAATATATGTATAACTCCAATAATGACTCAGTGATACAGGTTTTGCCCGGACATAATTCCTGCTCAGAGGAATATCATATTTATCGCTGAAGGCATTAAGGAGCGAACATGCATATGCCGCCGAATTCTCAAAACTGCCTCTCATATGGGCAACTCCGTTATAATCTTCACCCAAATGACTCCTTGCTTCGATCATTCCCGAATAAGCCCACTTAAGTGCCTCAAGATAATCCTCATATGTAAGTTCATCCTCGGTGTTGAGTTCAAGTTCTTTTGAAACATGGGTCCTCCTGTAATTGAACCCGTGCATTGCCTGAAACAGAACAGCCCCTGCGATTAAAACGATCATCAGGTTTCTGTATGATCTGTAAAGATATATACCGGCTCCTTTAGTCATGAGCTTTTTTATCAGTATCACCAGCCATATCACCAATCCTGCTGCAAGCATCGGAGCAAGACATACTATCAGGTTCTCAGTCAGCGAAAAATGAAATATCATGCTGAATCTCTGGAAAGGAACTGATATATAAGGAAATATATTCGTACAGTAATAGTCCGCGAAATCTCTCGGTATGAAATTATTGCTTATTGCCACAACGACAAAAACAGCCATCATCAGCAGCGCAGAGACGATCTTTAGAACTATTCTTCTCTTTTCTTTTTTTACTATCTTCATCTCAACGATCTTATGATCAGAAAGACCACATACAATAATCCGTAAATTACCGGCTGATGAACGAGATAAATGATAAGAGAGTGCCTGCCGATGAATTCAACAGGTCTTGATACTGCCCTCATGATCTTTCCCCGTCCTGCAAATACAGTCTTCTTTTCTTTGTAACATAATCTGCCTATGACACAGCCGATCAGAAAAACGCCCAGCCAGGGAAACAGCGGCATATAATCTGCCATAGAGGGCATATCCTTTATTGCGAAACCGACCGGAAGAAACAAAAGTGAATCGGAGCAGTAATCCATATAATGAATATCGCAGCCGACGATTACTATATATAAGCCTATAAGACCTGTAATAACATTTACCGCATTTGGATCTGCTTTAGTCTTCTTTTCGATGAGTGAAATAAGCGCATAGAGGAATATTCCGCACGTGAGGACGGCAAGCACATTAAAAATAATAAGACAATTGATTCCGGCAATTCTTGTAATAAGATATGTTGTCATATCGAGCACCAGTGTAGCAGCGAGGATCTTTAATCCTCTTTTTGTGTTATTGCGCGAAAAAGTGCAGCATATACCGGAAACTCCTACAAAAAGCACGACGATAACAGGATGGATAAATGACCAGAACCAGCCCTTTTGAAGGTATGAGAACACAGGAGCTCCGAATTCAAACCTGACATCCCATGACATATGCATGAAAAGCATCATCAGTAAAGCTATTCCCCTGAGGAAATCCAGTTCCCAGGCACGTTCCTTAACAGCCGCTTTATCGCTCACTTTTCATCCTGTCCTTCTGCAAGACAACTTCCCAATGCTGTGGCAAACACGGCATCATCAGGAACGATTATATTAACACCATAGAGATTCTCAAACGGGAGCAGATACTCTTCGCATTGCTTCAGTCCGGTGAGCTGGCCCGTAAATACAATATCTTTCAGTCCGCATTGTCTTGAAGCCATCACGGCGACCGTTCCAATAGCCTGGTATACAAGATTAAAGACTCCTGCCATCTTGTCCTCTCTGGACAGATCATCAGCTGCTTTTCCGAAGTTACTGGCTGTTACGTTCATCGGCAGTCCGGTAATTGCATTCTTTGTAATATCGCCGATGGTAAGATCGCACTTCAGCACATCTCCGGACGATGCAATATCAGACAATTTAACAGCATCTGACGTGCCTGTCAGCGCGAGACCCATTCCAACCAGGGTTCCGCCTCCGACACCGGAGCCAATTATATGTCTCACTTCATTTTTCCTGGCTTCAAGGTAAGCTGTTCCTGTTCCCATGCTAACAACTACCGCATGATCCAGTCCGGAAAGATATAATCCTCCCAAACCTGTTGCTTTGAATTCTTCAACAACAACTGTTTTTATTCCGAGAATCGGTGCCTGCGGAAAACCTGAGCCTACACCGGTGATATTTATCTGTTCAATATCATTAACGGATAATGAATTATCGTTTATCAGCTTTCCCACAGCTCCGAATGCTGAAGTTACCGGATCAGCAGCTTTTACGACTTCCCTTGCGATTATCTTGCCTTCATTCATTCCGACGATCTTAGTCGTACTGCCGCCAATATCCAGACCTACCTTTATTCTCATTTGTTTTTCTTCCTTTATTTTTTTAGGTAATTCTATCAAATAAAACAAGAGTTATAAACCTCAGTGGTATCGGGAATCTGTTTTCAAATAAATAAAGCTCTGCAGGTGATCTGCAGAGCCTTATTTATATAATGTGACTGTAATTAACCCCAGTGATATTCTATTGTGCTCCTGTATTCTTTATCTAAATACTTCTTTATCGTATTGACTTCATCGTCTGTGTATTTATAGATATTCTTGAAAGTAGCCTGTGTCATTGAATCGCCTGAAATCAATATTTCTCTGCTGCCCTTAACACCCGCATACTCGGCACGCTCCTCGAATCTGGGAATCCAGAAATCGCCGTCATACATATAGATGTAATGTGTCTTGCTGAAGTTATCCTTCAGGAACATACGGTATTTGACAACATGATTTGTTGCATCATATTTATAGAACATACGGACTGACCACTTATATGATGTGGTTGTATTTCCGATGAACTTAGGCTCGAAAACAGCACTGTCAACACCGTCAGGAGTGATTACTCTAAGAGTGGGAACGCTTGATTTTCCATCTTTAGGATCATTTACATACCACTTCCAGACTTTTCCGGCTGAACCGCCGCCCTGTGTGTTTGCCAGGAATGAATTCTCAAATCCTCTCGCATATAACATAGCATAATCTGCAGAGTCATCTATACTGTAAGTAGTACTGAAAGAACTGGATATTTGAGCACATACACCGGCTATTACCGTTCCAAGCAGGCAGATAATGGCAAGCGCCAAGATCATTTCAACTAAGGTAAAACCTTTTTTGTCTTTTCTTAATTTAAACATATTAAGTCGTCACCCCCGTGCCCAAACATCAAGAAGCTGCACCGATTGCTTTTGAGGAAACCTTTGTAGCTCCGCTAAGATCGGTATTACCGTTGTCTACGACCCAGTAATACTTATTCTCATTTTCAACATACATTACGATGATCTTACCTAAATTTCCGCCGGTTGAATCTTCCCAGAATTCAGGATAATAAATGAATGATGTTCTGTTATCAGCGAGTTGATTCTTTTTAGGTGAGAATTCATATCCCTTAACAGTATCAGGAACAGTAAGAGACATATCATCATGCTTCTCTACATGAACATATAAAGGCTCTAACGATGCCGGCCAGCTCCCGGTATCAAATGTAAGTTCTGTCTTACCGGATCCACCTGCATAATAAGCTTTGCCCAAAGCTTCTCTTCCGGTTGTTCCGGTATTTTCAAGAGTCTGCCAATCGGCAACCTTATCCATGCAGGCTGCATAGTTATTACCGCCTGATTTGATATAAACGGATGTCTGATAAGAATATCCCATTGTAGATACGAAGCCGTTTACCAACATTGTTGAAACAATAACAAGGATAACTGTAGCCAGGAGAGTCTCTACAAGGGTAAATCCTTTACGGCCCGAAAATTTGACAAATCTCTTCATAATATCACTCCTCAGAAATAATAACTTGCAAGCTTAGCTTCATTACTGTTAATCTGATTCTTAAGTTCGTCTGAAGAAGATGCAACAGCTGAATTGGACTTCTTTGCCGACTTAATGATATCAGCTATTCCGACGCCGACAACACTCGCGATGATTACGATGATTCCGATTACAATTATCATCTCAGTGAGTGAAAACGCTCTTTTAGAACCATTGCTTTTATATAGTCTGCGCATATCGCCCTCCAGGATCACTAATAAATCTTATTCTTCTATATGTGTATTATACTGTGTTCCTGACAAATTTCAATCCCAAAATTAATAATTTGTTAAAATTTGTCATCATTTGTTTACAAATCAATTAAATAGCGGAGGACCGAAGTCCTCCGCCATTTATTAGGTTTTAATTAAGCGCTACGCTAACTATTAGGAAGTCCAGCCCATGAAAGCGTTAACTTCGCTGTTTACTGCAGAAACGTCACTGTTGTGCTTACCAACGGAGCTTGAAGCTGCCTTTGCCTTGTTGAGGTATGCACCGATACCAAGAACGAGAACTGCTGCAAGGATAACGATGATAGCAATAACGAGAACCATTTCTACGAGCGTAAAGCCCTTCTTTGACTTCTGAATCTTCTTCATGTTTAGATTCCTCCTGTAAGTTTTTGAGTTTGTAGCCTGATTATACAGACTATTTGAAACAATTGCAACACTTTTTTCAAAATTTTTCAATTTTTTGTCACAATTTGTTTTTTGGCTTATTCTTCTACCTCTTCAGTAGTTTCGGTTTCTGCGTTCTCAATGCCGAGAACCACTCTGATATCCCTTCCGGAATTCTCGTAGGTCTCCTTGAACAGCAACTCTGACCAGTATGCTGCGAACGGCTTTGCAGCCTGATCTTCAAGATTGAAGTTGACAACACCAAACCATAAGCTGTCTTCATTATCGCAGATGTAAGGGAATCCGATAAATCCACCCTTAGTATCAACGCCGGTATCACCGCACCAGAATGTATAAGGATCTTTTCTGTCGTCAATAGATATTCTGTTCTTAAGGTTTGTAGCGTAGAAATTGATAGCAGCATTGAGTGTCATTACACCATTGTGATCAGTTACTGTGAAACTGTCTACCTTAATGCAGTCAGGATTATCGCTGTTTATCTTCTTAAGAGCGGCAATAAACTCGTCATAGCCGTATCTCTTGGAATATTCTTCCTTACCGAGCTGGTCTTTTAATTCAGCAACAGACGTTGCAAACGGAACTTCTGCTTTTGCCGTAAAGTCCGGATTGCGGTTGTACTGGGGAACGTTAAATCCGTCTGTAGAAGAATACGATACTGAGATCTGCAGACAAGCAAGACCGTCAGGTGAGATCGTACCGTCAGGATAATTTACAGAAGCCATGCCGACATCTGTAGAACCAATGCTGATAAGGAACGGGCAGTTTGCTTCTTCAAATGTCTTAAGGACATACTGCTCAATACATTCTGTCTCAAGTTTATCAATGAAAGATAACTCAAGCTCTGAGCAATTCTTCTGAAGTGCCTCAATCTCTTTTTCCATGCTTATATTGTTCTCTTTTAACTGATCAAGATAAGCTTTTCTTTCATTTAATGAATTCAACTCTGCGACATACTCATCGTACTTGTTATTGAGGGTTCTGATTCCGAAGAAATAACCGAGAACCACAATAATCAACAGAGTGACTACATACATAAATCCTTTTTCTCTAGCTGTTAGATTACTCATTATTAGTTCCTCCCTTACATCAGCCTTCAGCAGGTGTTTCCGCTACTGTTGTTGAGTAATAGAACTTAACATCAGTGTTACCGCGTCCGGTATCAACATACTTGTCTTGTTCTTTGATCTGGTTGAAGCTTCCTTCCTCGACCTGGATTCCGTCAACATAGATCCTTGTGAGATAGTATGTAACACCGCCGTATGTGTACTGGTTGACACCATCAATTGTGTAGGAATCGCCGGCTTTGACTGTCTTAACCTCGATACCGCCCAAAGATGTTGCTGTTTCAGCACCGTCAACATAACGGGAGATTGAAATATGAACGTTAGTTACCAATGTTCCTGCTACATCGAATTCATAATAGTTATTGGTTACATCCAAAGCTTTTCCTGTTGCTAGAGTAGCGAAATCTGTCTCTGTATCAGGCTGTATACGGACGATTGAAATAGCAGGATCAGCAGTGAACACATCGGAATTGTTCAGCATATTAACCATATCAACAGCACTGTAATAGGTGAATGCATATCCCTTCATCGTCAACTGGGAACTTGTAACCGCATATTCTGAAAGGAATGAATCACTGGGGATGCACTTTGCAATTACGTCAGGCAGATCTGTCGGTGCAGGATCAATGAGGTTGACATCTCTGCGCATCTGCGTGAGTGCGAAGTAATAATTTGTCATATCATTGAGTTCTTCTGTGAGCAAAGCATTTTTCTGCTCAAGAGTTGAGTACTCAGGTGTAGCAAGCAGATCCTTGATCTTCCTGATCTCACCCTTTATGATCTGGTTTCTGATAAAGAATGCAATGATAAATGCAAGGACTACGAATAATACCAGGATACCGGCAGCAACACCATAACCCAACATTCTTGCAGCTTTAGCCGCATTGGCTGTAAACTCGGCAAAA
>JAEEGL013171490.1_pt1 | contig 11345 bp, 11 predicted proteins | sample 9134231 | NCBI WGS metagenome assembly JAEEGL01 (sample SAMN16246548, study PRJNA631951) | gut metagenome | biome: gut microbiome; feature: rumen; material: fiber-attached | host: Bos | place: Iran: Karaj | collected 2018-10
AATTGCGCTGATTCCGTTATGCTGTGGGTACCGGCAGCAGCTTGGCAAAATAATCGTTCATCCGCTGAGAGCTCTGCATCCGCATTTTCTGACTGACATGGGCGTACTGGCTGAGCGTAAATGCCGCTGTTGCATGGCCCAGATTATCTTGGACACTCGGGGGTGCGAACTCCCGACGCTAACAGAGGAAAACGCTCACTAAAAAATGTAGAAAGGACAAGTGTTTTCGAGATCACCACAAGCGTTTTCACTCAATTTGTCACTCAAAGGAAAGAATGAGGGGAGCCGGGGCCATTGGTCCCGGCCCAATTCATCACTTATAAATCATGTCCTAATTAGAATTTTGGAAGCGTTATCTGGATTCCACCCATGCCGAGAGTTGTTTTGATTCCGATTCCGGAATATGGAGCAAACCTGGCTAGCATATCCCAGACTTGCTTCAGCGGTGCAGGAAGCCGTTCTTGCAAAACCAATTCGCCGGAAAAGGCTGGTATCCGCTTTCCCTTTAGCAGATAGCGAGTTGTACGAAGGTTGTAGTCTACTATATGAATGTTTTGCGCAAGCATCGTAAGTGCGTCTTCATCAGAGACAGAATAGTCCTGAAATGCTGCATTCCATTGCATCGAAAGGCTCTGAAGAATCAGCTTTTCTGAAGGAAAAATGTGATAACGCCCGGATACTTTAAATGCCGTAGGGGTGAGAAACGTGATCTTGTAAAATGATTGAGAATACGCTTCATCCGGCAGCCTATGCGAAAACTCTGCCGCACATTGCATCGCGTTTCGCTCAATCAGTTCAAGATCAATGAGATCCTCATCAATCTGCAGGCTGGTGGTGTGTGCGAAAACGGAATCTGTCTGAATTGCAAGCTCCGAGTCAAGCACATTCAGAACCCAAACGTAGTGATGCAAGGCGCGATCATAATAGAGATACTGTGAGATTGGGTGGAACGCATCCCCATGCAGCAGCTCAGCGACAGAATCCGGCAGTTGTTCCAGCAGCCAGGCATAGAAATGATACGCCGAGGATGGGAATAACCGTTCTTTCTTTGGGCGGCACAGAAACCGGTACTGGACAATCACGCAAATATCACCTCACAAACGCCGAACGGGTACAGCTTCTTTTGATATTCTGTATACTTCAGCTTCCGGGGCGAAATCCCGGCGTCATGTTCCTTTGCCCTCGCACGGGCCGGAAATTTTCGATCAAGCGTCTCTGTTACATATGCAAAGCCTTTTTCTTTTCCAAGATAGGGATAGACCAGTGTTTTGGAGAAGAAGCCGGCACCGCCGCCAAGCACGATGCAGTTTTTGTACGTTTCACCGGAATCATCCAATGGACGTTCAAAGCTTGACACATAGGTTTGTCTGTAGTAATGACCATATTCTGCAATGGCATTCCGCAGTGTGTCAATTGTGATTGATTCGTGGAGCACGGATTGATCCAGCGTAATCCGAAAATGGATCTCCGTGCCGGGAACTACGCACTCTCGGCAAAGGTTAATGTCGTTTTCCCCGCCATGATAACCGGTGTCAATTTTTGTGGAGATCGTAAACTTTGAGTCGGGGATATATTCGCTGTCGGAAATCGATATTCCACGCATGATGCTGTTGACAGGGTCATCTTTTGGGGTGTTGCTCTCTCTGTCGAGTTTGCAGCGGAGCGTGTGCAGATACCTTCCCTCGGGAATGTTCCCGCGTTGGAGATTTGGGGAGCGTTTTTCGTCTTTCAGAATCATTTGCTGAAGGAGTACCGTCCTTAATGCCCCTTTCAGGCTGCTTCCAGGGATATACGCCTTTCCGGATTCATCTCTGTGAAAGCTGTAAAGCTCTTTTAATGAATGGTTCTCGTCCAAAGCATACTTTCCTGAAATGGTATATCTAACAATTCTCGCGATATCCTTCCTGGAAAGCCGAAGGTCGTTGAGTAAAAATCGGGAAAGGGATTTATTGAAACCGCGGGAGAGCATAAACGCCTCATACAGATCAACAAAATCGCGATCAATGAGCAACTGGAATAATTTGTGCTGATCCACGACAGACACATCGAAAGTATCCGGATCAAACAAATACTCAAGCTTTGTATAACTTTTCCCGTTTCCGATAAAAAGCGGGGATTTTGTTCTCAAACAAAGATCATAGACCTTCAGATGCCCCTGTTCAGTCATAGCGGCAACCCCCAGAAGATTGGAATACTGTAGCGATATACGGGGTGTGCGCCAGATGCGCCAACTTGATAAACACCCCCGGAAAACATCTTGGATACGACAGAACCGGCGGAGAGAAAATACTGCGTTTTTTTCTTTAGCGGCTCGTCGTGGAATGTCTCTGACTGTACGAAACCGCCTCTTCGCGAGATTTGAAAGCTTGCGTTCTCAAGCGCAGCCTCAAGCTCTTCGTCAGACGGAAGAGCAGTCGTGAGCATCATCTGTTTCTGAGCCCCGGAATCCATCAGCCCGTGCAGCAGCGCTTCGGTCTGAGCGTCAAAGGGTTCATTTAAGTAGATGATGTCATCAATCTCGAATTTGCCAAAACCAGAGGATACCCTTCCGCCGATTCCGGTAAGGCCAATGTGCTTCAGAAGGGTTGTAAGCATTGTTTCCTGTTCAAGGCTTGACAATGCTGCCACAAAGTACAGCCCGCAATCCCGTGCGAAACCGAAAAGGCCGATATCATACGGAACGGTATCGCAATTGGAAGGAATGTTCGCTTGAGTCCTGGTGAAGACAGAGCCAAAATGAATCTGTTGATCATAGGTCAGCAAAAAGTCGTCGGCTGGGATCCATTTGATATTCTTCAGAAGTTTTCTCCGCTCTGCAGGGACATCCTGCTCTGACTCTACGCGCAGGATAGGCTTTGGAAGGAAAAAACGTTCTCCGATATATGGCATGCTGTCTGTCAGCAACAGTCCGCGTTTTTGCACCATTTCAACGAAGCTGTCCAGCTCTCTGCCGCTCCGGGCAAGCTCCAGACACATGGCGGAAAACAATGTATCCGCTCGAAAATGATCTTCTGAAGCGAGCAGACCGAGCGCAGAATCCGATGCGCCGAAATGGGCCGCAGTAGAAAAATTCAGTTTATACAGGAAGTAATTCATAATCCGCCACCTCCTGGAACAGAGATGAAAGGTGGTTGATGTCAACGTCCAGGTCAAAGGGAGTCAACGTGAAATCCACAAGACTGACGCGGCCGCTGCCTCTCGTTCCGTGGCCTCCGAGATAGTCCAGCTGGAGCAATTTCATCCCCTTTGCCAGAAGCGCAAGATCGTCCTCAATCTGAGCCGGGTCTACGGCGTCGTAAACAATGCGGACGTCAAATTTGGTTCCCGCGGTCACACGCTCAATTTGACGCGGATTTGCGACGGAATTGGCACGGCTGATCGTATTTTCAAACTTAATCTCTGTCACTCCGGTTTCTCCGGTGGCATTGTCCTTTGCCAGGAAGCAGTCGGCAAACTGAAGCCTTGCGGCACGAACCGGTTTTGCGGAGCCAAAGAGACGCAGAATCGGCTCCGGGTCGTTGCTGAATTCAGGCATATGCTGAATATCTCCGCTGCTGCTCCGGACCAGAAGGGTACGCAGCTTTCCCTTCAGGCTGCTTCCCGGGACGATCGGCTGATTGGTGAACAGGTCACGAATCACCGGGCTGTCCGCGGCCCCGATGGCGGAGAACGCGTCAGAACCGCCAATATGCATTCCGGTTCTGACAATCAGTTTACAAGCAATCTGATTTTTCCCGTACATTGCCTTTACCTCTCATTCCCAATGTGATAATAGCGGTGATATGCGACCAGCGCTTCCATGTAATGCGCGAACTGGATGCACGCCTTCCGATCGCTTCCGATTCCCTTCAGATACTCCAACAGCTTCGTTTTCTTCACGAAATTTCCGACCTTAATCGGCTCACGGCCAGCCTCGTACAGGACGCGGACCCGCATCATGCGCAGCTTTGTGACGCTCTCTGGCAGGAGTTCTTCTTCCATCCGAATCCGTTCCGAATCATATACCTCGGAAATCAGCGAGAGCAGATTCCGAATCTTACTGGTGGTAATCTGATTATATTTGTCTGTACCTTCACTGTAAGCCCGCATTGCCTGCTCCGCAGCATCCACATATTCCTCCGGAATCGGCTCTGCGATGATCTCTTGGGGGGGCTGAGGCTTATTCTGCCCGGGTCGGCCGCTGCCTCCCTGCCGATTGTCCCAGCCTCGCTGGTTGTTATTAAATTTCGGCCTGCTGTTGCCCTGCTGGTAATAATCATTCATCATGTTTCCCTCGATTCAGATAAACAAAAATGGTGATTGCAGTGATCAACTGCCCTCTGGTATGTTCTTGAAGTGCCCAATAGTAGACGTCGTTGGAGAATTTACTGTAAGCAGAACGGTTCCGACTGTTCGGAGCGGGTTCCTCTCTTGCCAGCAAATAAGCCAGACGGGCAAGATTGATTTTGTTCCGGGATTCCCGCAGGAGGTTCAAAATGTGATACAGGAACGCCATGCCCTTCCCGGTATCTTCATTGCCGAAGAAGTCCCAAAGTGTCTTCAGCATCTGGCTGTATACTGTGCCAAGGAATTCGTCCCAGGGATAGACGTCGTTGTCAAAGAGGGCCACGCCGTCCTTTCCGGGCAGTGCTTTTGCCTTTTCCTCCAACTCCGCGGTGTGCTCTGCGGCGATACGAATCGGGAAATGATCATGGAACACCCCGATCCCGGCGCTGAGCGTCAGCGAACCGCAGGTATACTCGGAAAATGCGCTCCGAACGCGGATCGCTGCCTCCAGCAGATCGTTCCACGCGCCGACAAGAAACACGTCGTCGCCTCCGGAATACACAATAGATACATTCAGTTTGCTTTTTCTGCCAAACACACCGGAAAGAATCGGATTCAGATAAGACCGGAAGAACAACGACATTTGACGGGAGAAAGAAGACGTTCTGGATATGGTAACGTATTTTTGACGCTCCACAGGATCAGATGCGTGCTTCTGCTCCAAACCCGATACAAAGGCTGCGCCAAGGTTGTCCACGTCCATCCGGCAAACGCCGATGCGCGGGATTCCCACAGCGGCGGAAGAAAATTCCTCCATGCTGTTCGTGGCGGCGTAATCTCCCACAAATAGCCTTGCGCTGCATTTCAGACCGGTATAGAGGGAGTTTTTTGTATAGATCCGAAGCAACTGCGAATCTTGTTGGATGCGGGCTCTTGCTGTTTTTTCATCGGTGAAGGAATAGCAGACGCCAGGAGGAAGCACAAAGTCATGGGCGATGGAGCTGTCCTTAGTGACATAGATAATATCGGATGTTTGAATTTTCCGGGAAAGCGTTTCAAACAGCTTGCACCAGCTGCAGAGCTGCTCCTCGCCCAGGCGTTCGGTCATGCCGCAGATACGGCATTCTCTGCCGTCTCGTCTGGCTTCTCCCTGATTCAGACGCATGAGCTGTCCTGCGCTGTATCTGTGAAGCTTCTTTTGGGCAACGGCTGAGGATACCCGACGGAAAAGTGCCTGATACGGCGCGTCTTCCGCCGGCGTGTTGGTCAGATCGTTCCCGCAGCATGGAGCCCAACCGTCCGCAAGATACAGCCTTGCTCCAAACTGATCAATCAGCCAGTCATTGATCCGGCTGCTCGCCTCAGCAATGGCGACTCTCGTTTGCTCCGTATTGGGCAGAAGCAGATAACAGTGTCCGCCGCCGCTGTAGAGCAGATTCGCCCTGGAAAGCTGGCAGGCAGAGAGCAGCTCATCGATATAGTGCTCCATGACCAGGTCCAGGAAGAAGGAACGGCTGCGAAGAGATCGAAGCGCGTTGGCGGTAGCGACGGTGTAGATAAACTTCTGGATGCCGGAGAAATCCGCGGAATAGAGCAGATATGCCTGCTTCTTTCGGAAGGCGTCCTCATGCAGCAGCAACTCATCTCGGTAATTGATAATCCCTTGCTCCAACAGATATTCGCTGATGCAGGCGCCGACAGCCGCCGTGATTTTCAGATGGTCAAAGAGCGAAATATCTGGGCTTTCACCCAGGCTTGTACTGGAGGGAACGGTGCTTGTCCACGCCTCCAGCAAAGAAATCAGGGAGTTGGCCCACGCATCCCCCACAGAGATTGCAGAGATGCCCTCTTTCAATCCCTGAAGAAGCGCCTGATAGTCCCCGGGGTACAGCCGAAGCTCTTCGCCCACCGGCATTCGCAGCTCGCCGTCCAGCGGCTTGGGAAGCAGCGCGTGGCCGGTATGTGACCCGTTCATATGCCGAAAGACCGGAGAGAGCGGCAGATTTCGGTCAAATCGCTTGGCCTCCGCGTCCTGGCTCCGCCGGTCGGCCGCTGCGGCAATGTTATCGGCATGGTACGCGATGTAGGCAATGTCGTTCTGCGGGATCTGCGTGTGCCGCAGAGAATCCGCATGGTGGTACAGGAGGGAACTGAACAGTGGTTTCGCCTCTTGCTTCCAAACGGAGCGCAGCCAGTCACATCCCGCTTCGCTGTGGGTGCCGTCGGTTCCTCCTGCCCGGTAAACAATTTTACCGATGTCGTGCAGAAGGCAGCCGAAGGTCGTCAGCAGGGTCTGTTCTTTGATAAAATCACCCTCCTCCTATAACTTTGACAGGATATATTCGTTGCATGTTTCGTATATCTTGGCCCAGGTTTGATTCCATTCCGGATACACCTGCGTCAGGAGATCGGAAAGCCTGTTGACGATCTGTGCGCTTTCCATCCCGGAGCTGTTCTTGATATCCGCCTCCAGCGTCTCAGAGAGCCGATGCGCGGATTCGTTCCGCTGCTGTGCGTTGAGCTGTTCCAGACGGTCAAAGAAGTCCAGCATATCCTGCGGAGCGTTCAGCGCATCCAGAAACGCGTTGCAGATCACCATGCTGACGGGCCGGTTTTCCAGTTGGCTGATCCCACGTTTTTGCGCGCAGGCTGACACCTGGGCAAATAGGGCGGGCATTCTCTGCTGAAAAGTCATAGGGTCCAAACAATTTCGAAAAATGCTCCTGCCGGAAAGAACGTCCCGGAAGGAGCAGCCCTGGGGCATCATTCTGTCGATCAGGCATTCCTGCAGCGAGATAACAAAGGGGTTCAGCCGAAGGACGAAGCCGGTGGTATCGCCCACGCGCTGCAGATTCCGGAGCATCAGATAATAATCCGTCATTTTCACCGCGTCCATCAGTTGGGGCACCCTGCCGAAGGCTGGATACAGACCCGGCAGCTCCGGATTGTCGCGTTTTGCCTGCCTTGCGGTGTTTTGGGCATCCGCTCCCCGCAGATGGTTGCGCTCATCCAGATGCTGCACAAGGGATGACAGATGTCCCGGCAGGATATCCCTGAGGTTCTGAAGGGCGGCGTAGTCACGCCGGTCCAGCAGCGCGCCGATTCGTTCCTTCTGCTGCTGCCGCTGTGTCACCAGCAGCTTCGGTTCTAGGCAGCGGTTCTCGCTCCCTGGCTGCTCGTCCTCGTTCAGATCCAGTTCCAGGGCAATATCGTAATCCTTATCGTTGGTTCTCGTTGAGGTCCCTGCCGCCTTTCCGGGGATAAGCACCTGAATTCCTCTTGCGCGATAGCGGGTGCTTACGGCGGCCTGCGCCAAAATCATTTTCATCTGCGGCGTACCGGAGCTGAGATTCAGCAGCAGCTCCTGCCCCGGGTGCTTGGCGCTCAGGGCGTCCAGTCGGCTCAGTATCTCCTCGCCCACCGCGTCAAAATCCGCCGGATCACGGTCCGAACTGTAATGCAGGACTTCGGGCCTGTAGTCCCAATGATCCCGGAAATAATCGAAGCATCGATCAAATCGCTGATCTGTTCGACTTAATTCTTCCATTTCGGGAGAGAAGAACAGCTCTATAATTTCCGGACGATAGTGCCGCAGAATGTGCAGCATGCTTCCGTCCCGGAGATTACGGACAGGGTCTGTGGTACCGATGCAGGAAAAGAAGACAGACAACGTTCATTACCCCCTTGAAGTGAATTGGAAGACAAGCTTCTGCCCGTGAGTGCAAGCACCATACAGAATTTGATATTGTTATTTTACCATATCTGTCTGCCGACTGCAAGGATTACTTGTGCGAAGCTGTCAGTATTCGGTGCGAAGCTGTCATTTCACGGAGTAAAAATCAGCCGAGCTTTACCCGCTTCGCACCGGAGAATTCCGATGCTTTCGCCATAATGCTCTGTAAAGGATGAAATTCTGGCAAATACTTGCAATCGGAGGAAGGATCTGTTATCATACGATACAGAAGGAACGCCAAGTTTTTCCTTTCCTTCGTACAGAATTGCCGAAACAATCTACACCCCGCAAGGGGACGAATACATGCGGTAGTGTTTGAACGTACCAGACGCGGCGGAAACAATCTACACCCCGCAAGGGGACGAATACACCATCAGCTCCTTGTCAGCCGGATTCGGCTCACGAAACAATCTACACCCCGCAAGGGGACGAATACTCTTCGCCAACCGCAAGCAAGTCTTGATATGTGAAACAATCTACACCCCGCAAGGGGACGAATACGTGGCTCTCCAGCATTCGTCGCACAGGCCGTCGTGAAACAATCTACACCCCGCAAGGGGACGAATACTTGAGCGCATCTTCGTCGCACTTGTAGGTACGCGGAAACAATCTACACCCCGCAAGGGGACGAATACATCTCTGCGACGGTCACACCGTATGCTGCAGCCAGAAACAATCTACACCCCGCAAGGGGACGAATACAGCTTGAATGCCTCTGTCATGCGGTACTGTCCGGGAAACAATCTACACCCCGCAAGGGGACGAATACTTATAGCCGTATCCCTGCATTCGCAAGCGGATAGAAACAATCTACACCCCGCAAGGGGACGAATACATTTCATACCTCTTTTTAGATTTTACGACTGCCGAAACAATCTACACCCCGCAAGGGGACGAATACTTGTGGTTGGCGCAGGATACCACCAGAGCCTTGCGAAACAATCTACACCCCGCAAGGGGACGAATACATGAATCTTTGATGTTCCAGCCATTCAAGAGGCGAAACAATCTACACCCCGCAAGGGGACGAATACCCGTCTTTTCTATTAAGTACATCAGAAGTCTCAGAAACAATCTACACCCCGCAAGGGGACGAATACTTGCCTTCCTTATTGTAAACATATGGGTCGAAGATGAAACAATCTACACCCCGCAAGGGGACGAATACGCCGTCTTTCAGCCCCGTCTGGATGACCTCAAGCGGAAACAATTTACACCCCGCAAGGGGACGAATACGATAGTCCGCTTCCGCCTTGATCGCGTCCTGAAGAAACAATCTACACCCCGCAAGGGGACGAATACACATCTTCCGGCGGGTCGCAGTTTCTGTAGCCCCGAAACAACCTACACCCCGCAAGGGGACGAATACTTGTAAGCCTCGACGACGGAAACGGGTTCCTGCTGAAACAATCTACACCCCGCAAGGGGAAGAATACAGCGCCACGCCGCGCAGGTGCTTCCATTTCGGCGAAACAATCTACACCCCGCAAGGGGACGAATACCGCAGTAGAGCCAGCCGGACGTGAGCCCGCTGTCGGGAAACAATCTACACCCCGCAAGGGGACGAATACAACGAGATGGTCGGGTTCTTGCACAGAACGTCAAGAAACAATCTACACCCCGCAAGGGGACGAATACTCCCGGTCAATGACTTTGCGGACGGGGATCTTCGCATCGAAACAATCTACACCCCGCAAGGGGACGAATACGCGGGTGACCATTCTCATTCTTGCCATTGTTTTAGGAAACAATCTACACCCCGCAAGGGGACGAATACCTCCATGCCACGGATCAGAATATCAGCCATTGCGAAACAATCTACACCCCGCAAGGGGACGAATACTACCGTTTACACAGCTTTTTGTAACGAGGCGCGGAAACAATCTACACCCCGCAAGGGGACGAATACTAATTCCGCACGGCCTCCGGGCATTGATGCCAAGAAACAATCTACACCCCGCAAGGGGACGAATACACAAAAGCGTCTCTGGCCTCTCGGTTGATCACCAGAAACAATCTACACCCCGCAAGGGGACGAATACGATTCCGGCATTCCGTAAAGAATCTCTTTCACGGAAACAATCTACACCCCGCAAGGGGACGGAAAATATATATTATAAATTATACTTTTTAAAAAATCGACACGACCTTCATCCCGTAAAGGAACGAATACAGCCCGGCTTCAGCGTTGTATTCCGTCAGAAGGGAAACGATCTACACCCCGCAAGGGGACGAATACCTTGCAATGCTCCTTAATCAGCCGCACCGCTGCGAAACAATCTACACCACGCAAGGGGACGAATACTTAAACTGCGCGTAGGCGTTATTGAATGTCGCGCGAAACAATCTACACCCCGCAAGGGGACGAATATGATTCTGTGCGTACCACGATGGTCGAGTATATTAACGGTTATTACTCAAACAGAATTCTTTCTAACTTAGTGAAATAAGTAAGAAGGAATTGCACGGAGGGCAAAAATATAACCTGACAGATATACACGGCATATGATAATATTTTACAGTACGATATGAAGGTTTAATGCGCTTTTGCATTGGTATGAAGTAGTTTTCAGACGAATCACCTAGTAATTGCACGCTGGGTGTATTTGGTCTGTTTTTTATTTCTTCGGATAGTGTCAAGTTTTCTTACCGGTTTTCCCGGATGCGGTTTCAGAGGTGGAGTGTCTGAGGCCGATAGTTACTTGTACTCCAATGCTGCCCACACCATATTTTTTTCTTTCGTGACGAATGAGGATGATGCCTATGCTGCGTACAACACAGCGTATTATTACCTGCACTTACGTCCGGGATATAACAAAGTAATCTAACCGATGTCAGATACTGTTCCCATTTACGGGGAGAGATATCTGCAAAATATTATTGATCGCAAGATAGCGTCGGAAAATGACGTAGACTATGCGGAGATTATCAAAAAAATAATCCATACATCAAGTTTGGAAAATGACTACGTATATTACCAGATGCGCACACACGCCAAAGACCATCATAGTCTCGAACGGCTCTTTCGTGGTGACAATGTGTATATACGAGACCTCGCTGAAGCGGCAAATCTTGCAGAGATGGATATCTTCCTGATACACGAACGCAATCAGATTTTCCGTATTTCTGCCGCCCGGGAGAATTGCAAGAAATGCAATCTCCCGGGCGGCGTTTTTTCTTTCTTGCAATTCTGGTGGATTTGTTCCAACGAATCTTTTTCTCCGAATAATGAAGCAGAAGCTAAAACTGCTCCGTTTATCCTTACAGAAATGCAATGTAAATCCCGCAAGAATGTGGTATAATCGGGGATACACGGAGGTAATGATACAATGGATCAAATATTACT